>Ga0080003_1000031_pt1 | contig 100619 bp, 102 predicted proteins | sample JossMetagenome_FD_69206 | JGI IMG/M metagenome (GOLD analysis project Ga0080003, IMG submission 69206) | Hot spring microbial communities from Joseph's Coat, Yellowstone National Park, USA - JC2_E (SPADES assembly) (version 2) | ecosystem: Environmental > Aquatic > Thermal springs > Hot... | reverse complement strand
TAGATAGCCTCTTCCTCCTCTTTTTTGAGTTCATTGTCCTCGTATAAATAAAGGAAGAATAAGCTCCATCTCTCCTTTGAACATTTTATGAGCCTTTCCTTGTAGAAAAAATGCTCATTCATTGTCTCTTTAATTTTCCCGTAGAGGAAACTGTTCCTCTTTGTAGGTACAACGAAGCTTATCTTCTTTCTAACAAGCTCCCTTATCTTATCTTCAGAGAATATGCTCCTGTCCATTATGAATGTTATCTTTTCTATGCCAATATCTTCAACACTTGTCCTGAAAGTTTCAACATCCCTTATGCTTTCCGGAACTATTCTAACTAAAGCTGGAAGTTTTGTTTCAGTGGATGATATAAGTATCAGCTTTATCTGCAGGGCATATTACATTTCCTTGTTGTATCCAATATCGGAGATGTTAATGGATGATCTTGTTATTATTGCTGAAATATCATATGCAAAATTTTCAGAAGCCGTTAACAGGGACCTGAAAATATTGTTCTGTGAAATCTTATCACTTCCAATAATCTTGTGAATCTCAGAAAGATGCTTCAGTTCAAGGTTTGGATTTATGTTAAAGGAGTTATGTAACTTCTCCCACCTTAATCTTGCCCTTTTCAGAGGAATATATCCTTATATCCTTATCAGTGCTAGAGCATATATATTCTCCCAGAAATCAAAATTCTCCTTCAGAAGAGGTATAAAGTCCTTCAAAGCAATGTTGAGCAGCATTGCATCACCGTATGTCTTCATGCTCTTTGGATAAACATTTGATCTGTATTTCTGAGAGGATTGTATTAATCCTCTCTCCCTATCAAGTCTGTCAATGTATGTTGATTTTTTCCTCACCTTTCTCAAATTCTTATTCCTGTAGGAAGTACTCCTGTACACATAGTAATTGCTGTTGAGATACTTAACCTCTAACCCTTTAGCTCCCTTCATTCTCTGTTCATTTACCCAATGCAACACCCAGGGTTCAAATGTGTTCATATGAACACCACAGGAAATATAGATTTATAAATTACCCTATCACAGAATTAGTAAACTCCAACACCTCTAAAACAAGGTGACTACGTATATACCCTATTTTTCGGAGTTAGGGATAAATTTATTAGGTTCTTAGAAATGATTTACTAACGATATAAATGAATAACATTTTACAGGGAGTTAAAATACTTGATTTGTCAAGGGTACTCGCTGGCCCATTTGCAAGTATGATTCTAGCTGATTTAGGAGCAGAGGTAATAAAGGTAGAAGAGCCAAATAATGGAGATGAAACAAGAAATTACGAGCCCATTAAGGATGGAATAAGTTCTTATTTTATTTCAATAAATTTGAACAAGAAGGAGATATGTTTGGACCTAACAAAAGAAAATGATTCCAAAACGCTACTCGATCTTGTAAAAGAGTCCGATGTAATTATTCACAATTTCCTTCCTACAGTTTTAAAAAAATTAAATCTTGAATATGAAAATCTTCACAGATATAATGAAAAAATCATCTACGTATCTATATCAGCATTTAGCGAAAGATCTAGAAAGTACGGTCTCCCTGGCTATGACATCATAATGCAGGGTGAAACTGGACTGATATCGGTGACAGGGATTGATAAGGAGAATTTATGCAGAGTTGGTAATTCCACAGTGGATATTTACACAGGATATATGGCAGCAATTATGATACTTTCAGCGATTATTAAAAAACTGAGGTATAAAGATTTCAAGGGAATGAATATCAATGTACCTCTTTTCAACTGCGGCCTCTTTTCAATGACATACCTGATCCCTTATTTTTCCCTTACTGGCAATGACCCATCTCCAATGGGGATATCCCATCTTGGAATAGTACCGTATCAGAAGTTCGAGACAAAGGATAGACCCATAATTTTAGCAGTTGCTAACAACAACATATGGAAAAAGTTCACAGAAATAGAATATTTCAGTGAGCTAGCTCAGGAAATGGATTTTGCAACTAACGAAAAGAGAGTAAGAAATAAGGAAAGACTTGTTGGTATAATTCAAAAAAAGCTGCTGGAAAAACCTTCTGGGTTTTGGATTAAATTATTCCAGGAGAAAGGGATCCCAGCAGGCAATTTAAATAAAATATCAGATATTGCAAACGATAATACACTTTATGAACAGGGTGATTTGATCAGGAAGGAAATAAAGGGTGTTAATTTTGCATTCCCATCTTTTCCAGCACTGATAGATGGTAATTTCATTGATTTTCTTTATAAGAATCCTCCTGACTTGTGTGAAAATAAAGACAAAGATTTGAAGAACAAAAACTGAATTTTTGTAATTATTCAAAACCCTAGGATGGTGTCACAAATGTTGTGTATCAGGGATACTCTTACTGAACATTTCGTTCAATTCATCCTTACATTTAAAGTATCCGTTGAGAACTCTGTGAGACCATTTTTCATTCAACTCTGCCAGAGACATATTATCTTCACAGCACTCAAGGATATCTTTCGAATCCCCTTATAAGTATCTCCCGTATGTTCCCAACGCTTCCTTCAACCTGTCCAGATCCTTCGCTAGAGTTTTCCTCGCCAGAGAAATGAATTCTTCATTCCTGTCACGAAGAATCATAGAGACTTGAAAGAGAGTGAGAAATGGAGCCATTGTATTGAGTGATACCATCAACGAAAGAACTTCGTACCTTTCTATGGCAAGATTAATCAGAAATTCGCCCCCAGATCCTGATTGATTGCCCCCTCCTTCGCCGAGAAGACCCATCCAGGCTGGATAATCATCCATGAAGCTCCGGCTGAATCTGTCGAATACTCCTTGACCCACAGGTTCTCCATCTAGGAGGGAAGCTGTTTCGTCAGGTTCCAGACCGTACAGGGGCCCAGAAACATCATCCTCCTGAAAGTCCACTGGAGACTGGTATCTGAAACGTACACGCGAATAAGCTGCTTGATTATCCTGGCCGTGGACAGATCCTCGAACTTTTCAGGCGGAACAACTAATATCCTCCGGAAGATTGGCAGTAATTCCCCCCTCAGTGAGGCTGTCAGAGTTCCTTGAAGGTATGAATACCCTGAGGGTCTGTTATGGGGGAGAAGGCCCTCGTGAACGTCCTTCCCTTCCACGCTCGCCTCCTGGTTTATCTCCTCCTGGCCGAACTCATTTTTCAAATAATAATCCGCAAATAGGATCATGGAACCAACTATTTCCTTCACTCCAAAAGGGTGCGCGTCAATCCTTCCTGTCAGAAGGGGGTCAAGGCGCATATTTAGGAGGGTGAGAGATTCCCTGGGGGAGAGGGCTATCGAATATTCCATATTGATCATATCAAGGTTCTATTCCAGGCCTTTGAGGTATTAAGGTTCTATTTCCAGTGCTCCCATCGTTTTGTCGAGAATTTCATATGCATTTCTTCCTCCATACGGTTTTTTGTGTGTGGAATGCTCTTTCCGATCATAATATTGCCTTGAGAGCTGGATGTAGGTGAAACGTTATAGTATCTACGATAAATTTAAGCCTTAACCAGAACAATGCAATATAGCGTTAATCCCTCTCCCTTCTAATTCAACTTACCGCCCCAGTTCCTATGAATTGACCGGGCTATGTCACATCCCCTGTTGAAAGCCTACCACTGGCCCTGTACGATTATTTCATCATAAAGCTGTTCCAGCTCATTTTCTCTATGTGCTTCGTGTTTTGAGAGGGTTTCAAAAAATTCTCTGATTTTCTCATCTCTATATTCCCTTGACATTATGGAAAATATGTTTCTTAGACTGTCTGAAACCTTCAACGCATTAAGAATCACCTTTTCCTCATCGGTTAGTGAAGTGGATTCCGTTGAAATAAGGTGAGTAAACATTCCAAGATGTTTTTCTTCCGTTTCTATTTTAGGTCTGCTTTTCTTTGAGAGCACGTAATTCAGTTCCATGCAATCCCTCCCCGCCTCCTCAGCGAAATCCTTTAACATTGCCCTCAGATGGGCCTTCTTGGCCTGTTTTGCGAGATTTTCAAAATTATACTGCAGTTCGCAGTAAATATTTCTAGCCTTAGCCATCAGCTCGGTTCTTATAATTTCAGGGTCCTTACCTGATAGAGAATCCATAATTTTTCTGGACTTGGTCATTAAATTGATTATTTGTAAATCCATATATTAACTTTTCTAGAAAATTAAAGTGCAAATTGATCCCTCTGTTAATTGTTTGCTTTGAAGCTGTTATCTATTTACGGGAAATTTCATCATATTTTCATTGCCTCCTCTTTTCCATGACCCCTGCCATTATCTTTTGACATTAACCGCACTGGCGACGGGAATATCAGTGTGTAAGGAGGGAATGGCTCCCTTTAAAGAGATGTTTAGCGAGAGTTTAGTCCTCAACTTTGAAGGATGGACGTAAGGATCTTATGGTCATCGAGACTGGAGTCACCGGTTCCAAGAATGATAAAGAGGCTCATCTTAGGATTTAATTTTGGCAATAACCGCTATAGATCTAACATTTCGGAAGACAATTTGTGAGAGACCTTGCCAGGAAAAAATTCCGAAAGCCATTAAGAAAGTTTTATTACTATTATGCCACATGACTACTATCTTCTGGGGTTTCTAAATACAATGAATATCAACCCCAATATTTCTTTTAAATTCTTTCCGCACTCCAGGCAACAGAATTTTATGAAATATGCAAGGATTTAAAAATAATCTGTAGCTGCTGATCGACCTATTTGAAAAATAGCTCCATTCGTAAAATAAGGCTTATTAAGGGTTCATCATTCAATAGAGCGGAGAAGATATTTGAAGCTAGTCAATTACAGCCGCATACCGATCAAACACCTTGATCTGGACAAAAGACTTAAGACATTGGATATGAGGACACTGGCACCGTACACGCTGGAGGAAGTCGTTGCTGAAAGCTCCCGCTGTCTCGGATGTGGCCTATGCATCCAGGGTTGCCCCGCTAGGATAGATATACCTGGATACCAGATTGCCATGGCCAACGGAAACGTGGAAGACGCATTGAAAATAAATTTCGAGAAGCTACCTTTCGTGGAGGTATGCGGGAATGTTTGCCCTCATCCATGCGAGGATGTTTGCGTTTTGGAAGACAACAGAGGGGCCCTCGCAACTCGTCACATCAAGAGGTACATAGCAGAGAATATCAAAGATTACAAGGAAGTTCTGGGAGTTCAAATACAGGATCTTGGGGGTCATCCGTCTGTTGCCGTTGTGGGGGCGGGACCTGCAGGTCTGACTGCAGCTTTCTACCTATCAATAAACGGAATAAAGGTCGATATTTATGAGGCAAACCCAAATGCAGGCGGGATAATGGTACACGGAATCCCGTCGTTCAGGCTGCCCAGAGAATCCATTAGGAAGGAGGTAGACCATATTCTTTCGTACGGTGCCAGGATATTCTACAACACGAGGATAGGAAGTGATATTCCTTTTGAGGATCTCTTAAGGCATTATGATGCTGTGTATATTGCAGTTGGGAACTGGCATCCAACCAGAATAAAGATAAAGGGTGAGGAATTGGAGGGAGTCTATCATGCGCTGGACTTTCTGAGAAGAGTTAACGGCGGGGAAAAAATAGATGTGGGGGAGAATGTTGCCATAATCGGGGGCGGGTTCACTGCCTACGATGCAGCAAGACTGAGTCTGAGACTCGGGGCCAAGAAGGTCACTATGATGTACAGGAGGTCAGCCACCGATAGACCGGGATACCCTTCAAGCAATGCAGACGAGGAATTGGAAGAGGCTGAGGAGGAGAGGGTAGCATTTGAATGGGAGACTACGCCTATTGAGTATATCGGAGAGGGCGGAAGAGTCAAGTTACTGAAATTCTGGAGAAACCAGATGGTTGATACGGGGAAGGGCAGAAGGCAACCGGTGCCAATAAAAGACAAAGAATATTCTATCCCGGTGGATACTGTCATAGAAGCCACAGGCCAGAGGGAAGATCTGTCATTTATACCCCCCGATATTATGGAGAAGCTCGATACTGCACCCTCAGGTGACCTTGTGGTGAATCAATATAACATGACGTCATACCCAGGCCTGTTCGCAGGAGGCGACATAACCAATAAACGTAAGGACATAATCAGCGCTGTGGCTGACTCCGGGAGAGCCAGCATGGGAATACTTCTCTACCTAAAGGAAAGGGGTCTAATAAAGAGGGTTCCCCGTAGGCTCACGAACTACTCTGGAGGGCCATATTCCACAACATACTATGAGATATATAACGATAAGATCGTGACACAAGTAACACGGTTGGCGGGGAAAACATAGTCAGTGTTTTCTCCCCGGCCCCTTGTTGATATGAATTCCGTTCTCAGCTGTATCTTTTTTCCTCTGAAGGTCTTTAATATCTCCGGATTTCTCCAGTTCCATTATTCTCTCGCGAAACTTCTGATCAAGATACTGGTAGATACCGCCCATAACCTTCCCCCTCATAATCTCTAAGCAGAGAACTTGAAGATGCCTCACGGCAAGCACCTTCAGGGACCCTGAAATTTTTTCTACCAAAGTAATGGATATCTTTTTTCGCTGCACTACGGATGCTCATCTCTATTCCATCATATAATGCGTGAGGATTTATAATGTTATCTGTTACGTAATACGTTACCGATGATAAGACGTTATCTACGAAAAATCAAATTCGGATTATGCCAAAGATAAAGGCGCTGGAAACTCAGTCCGGCGCGATGCGACTTCTCCTTTACCTGCTAAAGGGTCCGTCCTATGTAACCCTGATACTGGATGAGACGGATATTCCGAACATCCAGCTTCTCAGATCAATCGACCTTCTCGAAAAGCTTAAGCTAATTCAGAAAAGGGTCGATTCTTCAACTTATCCCAAGAGAAATATCATTTCCCTCACCGAAAAAGGAAAGCTCGTGGCAATGAAGGTACAGGAGATAGAAGATCTGCTTAATGAAAATTAATCTAGATCATTAATCGTCGGCCAGTTCTATCTCGTCCTTCAGATTTTTGGCCCTTTCGTAAGCGATTCTGGATATTATTAGGGACATCCTGTCTCTGAAAAGGTTGATTAGTTCTTCACGTGTCTTTGTTTCTTTAACGCACTCCCAGAAAGTGTTGAGATCGAGATCGAACTGATCCCTCCTTCCCGAAATATACTCTTTATTTGAAGACCCCTCCGACATATCGATCACGGTGAAATTTCTCACCCGGTATTTAATTATTTCTCCGATCTTCCTTCTCGGAACCCTGTCTTAAGAAAGCTTCTGAAGAGCCTGCTGTGCAGCAGCTATCCCACTACCTGCTTCTATCCTGGCACCATTGTTCTTCAGCGAATTTTCAACGGCGCTGATTGTGGCCAGAACTTCAACGGGACCCACTGAACCCATGTGGCCTATTCGGAAGTATTTCGAAGAAATTCCCTCGATTAGCCCCCCAGCAAGCACCACTCCATTTTCCTCCGCCTGCGAGAGGAACTTCTGAAGTTCAACATTCTTGGGAAGATAAACGGCGGAAACCGTATTTGCGTAAGATGATTTCGGAATCATCTCAAGCCCGATCGTATTCAAGGCGCTACGAATTGCATCCCCAACGATCTCATGCCTTCTGATCCTTTTCTCCATTCCCTCTTTTTTTATAGAGTTAAGACTTACGGAGAGGGCCCTGATAAGGTTCACATTCGGGGTTCCGAAATATGAGGCTCTTCCTTCAAGTGCTGACTTAAAGACAGGCAGCCATTTCCTGAGATCTGAATAGTACGTCAATGGATCAACCCTTTCCATCCTCTCCAAGCCTCTTTTACCAACAACGCCTATGGCAAGCCCCGGCGGTGCACCGAGAGCCTTCTGTGAAGAGGTGAATGCTATGTCCACCCCCCACTTCATATCAAACGATTCGCCACCCACGGAGCAGACCCCGTCGACTACCAGAAGTGAATTCTTATCCTTCAGGGCTGACGCGATTGTCTTTATGTCGTTTCTAACACCGGTGCTTGTATCCACATGCGTTACCGTTATCAGATCATAATCTTTTTTGGAGGCTGCATCCCTCACATCTTCAGGGTCAACAGCTAGCCCCAGACCTGGCTTAAGGACATCTATATTCTTGGTGAATCTGGATATCAATTCCGCGAAACGGTCCCCAAAGTATCCTGTGTTTACAACGAGAACCTTAGAATCCCTTTTAAGGAAATTGGCAACAGAAATTTCCATGGCAAGTGTACCCGAACCAGATATTATATACGGGAGCGAGTCTTCCGGGGCACCAAAAATCAATTTCACATTCCTGAGTGCGTCCTGCAGTATCTCTATGAATTCTCTGGAAGTGTGTGATATGGTCGGTATGGACATAGAGGCAAGCACGTCTCCATCGTACTCAACAGGACCGGGGATCATCAATATCTTCTTCATAACCGGGTAATGTCGCGGTTAAACTAAGATTTTTCCGAATGAAATTTTGCTTTCAATCCGAAAATTGAACTCTTTGGAGATGGTCGATTTTCTATGAAAAACTGTGGAATATCTCACTGATGAATTCTCCTTTTGGAATAGTAAGCGACAAAGACATCAGACAGATTTGTACCCGTAGGTCCTGTGAACAATACATCCTTCGTCTCCAGGAGAGGCAAGAGGCTTTCGCTCCTGCCGAGATGTGATAGGATTCGTTCCTTGCCGAGGGAGGAAAGAGTCTTGCTATCCACTATTGCTCCCATGGCCCCACTGGAACCGTCAATTCCATCCGTTCCAAAGCTGCCAAAGTATACCTCCTCATCTTCGCCTAGCAGCAAAAGGACCCTCAGGCAGAGTTCAAGATTCCTGCCACCCTTTGCCTCACCCAGCCTCACTGTTGATGTTTCGCCACCCCCCACCATTAGAAATCCTCTCCCGTATGTATCGAAGTTCTTCCTAATCTGTGACATCAAAAATGAAGCAACCTGCTGGGTAGAACCCCGAACTGTGGAACCGAGATTCACAACTGTGTACCCTCTCGATCTAAGGTATTCAACGATGGATTCTATGAAATCCTGGTTCCTGAGGATTATGTAGTTCGTGGAGGGAGATCTCCGTCCCTTGATGGTTTCTGGAGGCCTGGGAAGGTTGCATACGTCACCATACTTCCTCAAGGATGCGTCGATCCTTTCAGCACTCGGAGCATTAGCTGTGGGACCTGAAGATACGGTATCAATATCGTCACCCGGTACATCCGAGATGATAAGACCCAGCACCTTTGCCGGGTATGTATACCTTAAAAGACCGCCTCCCTTTACCTCGGAGTACAGATAACGTATAGAATTAAGTTCGTATATATCCGCACCTTTTTCCATAACGCATCCTACCGCCCTGTTATACTCCTCCAGCGTTATTCCATCCCTCAGAACTTCAAACAGTGAAGAACCTCCGCCGGATATCAGGACAAGAACAACATCCTCCTCGTTAAGTCCTTTAAGAGTATCAAGAAGGGCAAGTGAACTTGCAATGCTCTCCCCCGTGGGAAGAGGGTGCCCGCCGTAAAGCAGTTCATCCTGCCCATCTCGCTCATATTCCGGAACTATTATTGCGTGGTGGTAAATCTTTCCCTCTAGATACTGTCTTGCACCCCTGAACATCCCCCGTGCGGCCTTCCCGAATCCTACAACAACAACCCTCCCTCCAGGATTAGAGAAATTTATATTATGGAGAAATTGAGAAACGACTTTCTCAGGTGAATTTTTCCTGAAGGCATAATCGAGGGATTCCAGTATTTCCCCTCTAATCCCACTCATTCTGAAATCCTTTGGATTTTTTAAATTTAACATTAATACCAGTATGGAATATACTCAAAAATATTTAACCAGATAAAGTATCTCACTTTGTGAGGGACCTAGTTATAGAAGGGAATATATTTCATAATGGCAGAATGGTGCAGGGAACCTACAGCATAATGAGCGATTCCTTTGTCGATCATTGGCGAGGCCCATCGGTTCACGGGACTCTCTTGAAAGGGCCTGTAAATTTTCACACTCATCTTGGAGATTCCTTCATATCGGAAGAACCCATAGGTGACTTGAAATCAATAGTTGGTCCTTCAGGCTTCAAAATGAGGAAACTCAGCGGGGCTTCGATCGCTGAAATAAGGCGCGGGATGAGGAATTCCATTGATTTTATGAGACAAAATGGCACCGCTGCATTCTTTGATTTCAGGGAGTCAGGTATCAGGGGGGTAAATTCGATTCCCGCCTTCAGGAACATAGAGGGTTTTTTTCTTACCAGGCCTTCTGACAGATCAGAGGTGGAACAGCTGCTGAGATCATCTGCCGGTTTCAGTTTCAGCTCAATCTCAGATCACCCCCTTCCTTTCCTCGTGGAGATGTCTAACGCATCCCACAGCCAGGGGAAAATATTCGCAATACATCTGAGCGAGAACGAGAGAGAAGATGTTGAATCTCTCCTCCGTTTGAACCCTGATTTCGTGGTTCACTGCATAGAGGCAAGCAGGGATGATATTGAGAAGATCAAAGAGCGTAAAATTCCCATAGTAATAACCCCGAGGTCGAATATATTTCACGGAAAAAGACCAGATTACAGGAAACTGTTCGATTCTGGTGCCGATATTCTCATAGGGACGGATAACGCCTTCATAACCGAACCGGAAGTGATGGATGAGGGTTCATTCCTGTTCCGATACCAGCACGGTTTTGCAAGGATAAGCCCTGACCTAATAATTTCAGCGTTGACAGAGAAACCTAGAAAGATTATTGAAAGGTTTGGCATGAGGATGGAAGAGGAAACCTATATACTTTACAGGGAAGAGCTGACATCCTATCAGATACTCTCAAGACCACACCTTTATGAGAGGATCGTGGTAAAGAAAAAGGGCCGAAGGATAAATTTTTTTCCCAGGATGGACTTTGTGCGGGAGGGAGAAATCAGGTGAGCGGCAACAATTTCGTGGAGGAATTAATAAGAAGGTTTTCCGAGGCTGTTCAGGATAACGCTCAGGCAGTTGAGGAGTTCAGGGCCGAAATAGGGAAGAAGGGTTCCTCACCTCAGAGGGCAGCCGTTGATCTCATAAGAAAGTATTCGGGGGATATCAACAGATTCTTTCAGTCCGTTCCAATAGGACAGATCTCAGAAGGATACAGGGGGAATATTTTAGGAACTGTTACAAGCATTAGATGTTCTGAGTACGAAAAAGATGGAATCAAGAGAGTAAGATGCATCGGTTCTCTTGAAGACAGAACAGGGAGACTGCCATTCACCGAATTCCCGGAGGGATCAAGCAGGCTCTCCCGCGGGGATCTCGTGCTTCTGGAAAATGCCTACGTTGGGAGCTATAACGGCAAACCCTACCTCACAATATCTTCAAGGACAGGAATAAATGTCATAGAGAGGGCTGCTGCCGTAGATCAGAGGGGAGAACTCAGGCTGAAGGACCTTCATCCGGGGATGTACGACGTGAATGTGAAGGGGAACCTGAGATTCATAGAGAAGGTGGAGAACGTAGGAAAGAATAAGGAAATCCTATACAAGGGACTTCTGAGGGATGAAACGGGAAGCATTTCAGTACAGAGCTGGGGTGTTGAACTCAAGGATGGGATGGTTGAAATAGAGGGAGCTTCGGTAAAACAGTTCAACGACAGGCTTTACCTTCACATAGGGAACGGCACTAAGGTCAGATACATTTCGCAGACAGAAATGGGAAAGTTCAGGAACCTTGAGTTGCTCCTCGATTCTCCAAGGGGAGAATATGAGGGAGAAGCGCTTATATTGAAGGTGCTTGAAAGGAACATAACGGTGGATGTGTGCACGACCTGCCAGAGGGTTGTGAGGGACGGAAAATGTACTTCCCATCCTGAGTCACCGGTTGAGAGGATACTGAGGCTTTCCATCATACTGGACGATGGATACGCCGCGCCTCTCGCTTATGCATACCAGCGTGTTCTGGAAAAATTCGTGGATGGCGGAAAGGAAAGGATAGTTGAAGGGATAAAGAATGGTAATGAAAAGGAGATTCTCGAACTGATAAAGGAAAAAATTGTGATGAAGCCCGCGCTACTGTCAATAAGCGGCTTCAAAGGAGCCAACGGTAATTATCTCGAAATCCGGGAAATGGATATACTGGAAGGTAAACGTCTTGATGATGCTTATGAGAATATTCTGGGGGTGTTAAAATGAAAACTAGGGAGCCTGCAATGAGGATCACCTCTACCGAACTACTGGGTCTCGATCAGTTCTTGATTACTGATGAAGGGAACACAAGAATAGGTCTTACTGAACTTGGACTTCCAGTAAGCAGGTTCCTTCTTGCAGGAAGATTCAGTGGAAAATCCGATGAGGGAGAGAGGGTGTTTATCAGGGTATCAGACAGTTTTAACGATGTCACCATGACCGTAGGGAACTTCTTTTCACAGAGCCTGGAGGTCTTCGATGAGATCGGGCAGGGTGAAACTGTGGCCGTAATAGGAAAGGTTTCCATTCCCAATACACAATCTCAGTTTTCCAAGAAGTTCTTTGCTGAAAGCATATACAAGATTCCAGAAGCAGAGATGAAATATCTGGAAGCGAGGGCATTGCTGTTTCTGAAGGAAAGAACAGACAAGATAGCGAAGGCCATATCATCAGGCCTGAGAGAAAGGGGTGAACTTGCCGCACTTCTCGACTCGGACAGGCTTGGTCTGGGCCTATCGAAGAGATTTGAGATGAATGGTTCCGTGGACATTGAAAAGTACATATCCCTTATCACGCAGTACACTGAAAGTCTCACTGAGAAAAACAGAGAGGTTATTCTCGGGGAAATAAAAAAATTCAGGGAAATATCGCTGGATGAGCTGGTAGGAAGGCTGGGTGACAGGTTAGGGAGGGAAACCATAGAAGAAGAACTCAGGAACCTTCTGAATGATGGGGAGATTATGGAAGTCAAAACAGGAATATACCGCTATATCACCTGACCTAATGCCTGAAACCCCTTTCTCCGACATCAACAAAATTCATTCCATATTTTCTTGCAGCTGATATCACTTCATCATCTCGCAGTGAACCTGTTGGTGCCGCAACATTTTTTATGCCCGCAGAACCGATCACTTCTATGGAATCAGCAAAAGGGAAGAACCCGTCGGATATCAGAACTGCACCCTCACTGATCCTCCCGGCGGTTCTGGCCCGCTCCAGTGTGATTCTGACGGCATCAATCCTGTTTGGCTGGCCTCCACATGATGAGAGCAATTGACCGTCTCTTATCAGCACTATGGCATTGCTCTTGACCGATTTCACAACCTCCCATCCAAATCTTATATCTTCATCAACCCTCTTGTTGATCTCCCCAGTTTTCACCTGGAGGTTAAGGTCCGATTTCCTGTTCCACTCCTGGACGAGGATCACGTTACCGGCAGTTCTGACATCCGGGACGGTGTAGCAGTCCTCCCTTCCCATCAGGACCCGGAGATTCTTCTTCTTTGACAGGATGGACAGCGCTTCCTGTGAATATTCCCTTGCTATAACCACTTCCACATACTTCCCTTTAAGATATTCAGCTTCACTTTCCCCGAGAACTCCATTCAGGGCAACGGTACCACCGTATGCGGACACGGGATCGGATTCATATGCCCTCTTAAGTGAGAGTTCTCCCGCTGCCGCGCCGCATGGCGAACCATGTTTCACGACAGCACTCGACCCTCTTCCAAGTCTCAGAACCAGGTCCCAAGATGCCCAGGCATCCATAATGTTGTTGAAACTAATCTCCCTTCCCTCCTTCAGCAATTCGAAAAATGGAGGGAACGCGGAATACACTCTCGCCTGCTGGTGTGGATTCTCCCCGTATCTCGGTGTTAAAAGCCTGGATCCACCCAGTGAAAAATTTTCACCGCTACCGCCGAACCATTGAGAAATGAAATAATCGTAAAGGGAGGTGAATCTGAATACCTCTGAGGCCAGTTCCTTTCTTAAACTGAGGGGGACTTCTCCGTTATTCATCTCCTTCATAACTTTCTCCATGCCATTCCTGTCAGGAATTGCAATAACCCTTTCAAAATTCTTCGCTGCGGCCCTGAGAAGTGTTATCCCCCCTATGTCTATGAACTCCGTTAAGTCTTTCTCCCCTGCAAGAAATCTCCCCTTGAAATCGTAGGGCTCCACGTACACAAGGTCTATTGGAACAGATCCGAATTTCCTGATTTCTTCATCATCCCTGTTCCTGGCCAGGATTCCTGCCATGAGCTGGAAGGAGAGAGTTTTCACCCTCCCTCCGAGAATTTCTGGCGTGGACGTTATGGTTTCAACGGGATCGCATCGCACCCCCTTGCTGTCAAGATACCTTTTCGTTCCGCCCGTACAGAAAAGTCTGTATCCTTGAGAAATCAGGAACTCAGAAGCTTTCTCCAGACCATCTTTATTGGAAACTGATAACACTGCATTCCTTTCCAAAATTTTCATAAGTGTAACTCCCCCTTGCTATAGGTATCTCAGCACTGCACAAAAAAATTACTGGCAGAGTCACAAAAATTTTAATCATATGAAAAATTGTAGCAGATAATGGAGGAGTCCTTAATGGCGAAAAACATTGTCGTGGAATCATTGCCACAGGCACCTGTTGAACAGAGGAAAGTAGAGATTGTTGAAAGAAAGGGTATAGGACATCCTGATTCTGTTTCTGACGGTATAGCAGAAGCAGTGAGCAGATCCCTTTCCAGATACTACCTGGAAAACTATGGCCGTATACTTCATCACAATACTGATCAGGTTGAAGTTGTTGGAGGCCAGTCCCAGCCGGAATTCAACGGGGGAATAATACTTGAACCCGTGTACATTCTGCTCTCGGGAAGGGCCACAACACAGGTAAATGGAAAGAGGATACCCTACAGGAGCATTGCCATAAAGGCAGCTTCAGATTACCTCAAGGATAGATTTGACACGCTCAACATAGAAAGTGACGTGATGATCGATTGCAGAATAGGCCACGGATCCGTTGATCTGAGGTCGCTCTACGATACCGCAAAGATGCTTTCAAATGATACCTCCTTCGGTGTGGGGTTCGCACCCTTTTCTGCCACTGAGAAATCTGTACTTCTGGCTGAGAAATATATAAATTCTGAACTCAAGAAGGATATACCTGCGTTGGGCTATGATGTGAAGGTTATGGGTTTCAGGAACGGAAACACTATAAATCTAACAATTGCGGCTGCAATGATAGGGAAATACCTCAAGGACAAGGAGGATTACCTGGACAAGAAGGAAAAGGCCAGGGAGATGATCGAGAAGTATGTCCAGAAAGCAACTGATAAGGAGGTAAAGGTGTTCCTGAACACGGCAGACAACCCGAAGGATAACATATACTACCTGACAGTAACCGGTCTTTCCATGGAGAACGGGGATGATGGTTCCGTGGGAAGGGGGAACAGGGTTACGGGTTTGATAACTCCATACCGTCCCATGAGCATGGAAGCCGCAGCAGGAAAAAATCCAGTCACGCACGTTGGAAAACTTTACAACATTGCGGCGATGAAGATTGCGGAAGAAGCAATAAAGGAAAGCGGAGGGGATGTGCCAGAAATACACGTCAGAATTGTATCTCAGATAGGCCGCCCCATCGATGACCCCCATGTTGCGAATATACAGATAGTGGGTGCCTCTGAACAGGTAGCAAGAAAATACTCTGGTACGTTCACTTCCATAGCAGATGACTGGCTTTCCCATCTTGACCGCATCACTAAAGGTCTGGTGAATGGAGAGATAAGCACGTTTTGAACGTTATGTTTGTCCAGTTCCGCGCCTTCAAGCCATCCCAGCTAAGGGAAGTCACCGAGCTTGCCAGGAGAAACCTTACAGAGAGATACAGTGACTTCGTCTTTCTGGATATCCAGAGGGCATGGCCTTCGGGATTCATAGTGGCAACCGCTGACCAAGGGATAGCGGGCTTCATCTGCGGTGGCTTATCCGGGGACAGAGAGGCGCGAATACTGATGCTCGCAGTTGACCTTCCCTACAGGAGGAAAGGGATAGGCTCATCCCTCATATCTCTCTTTGAACAGGAAGCTGCTAAAATAAGGATTGCCAGGATAAGGCTTGAGGTGAGAACTGACAACGAGGAAGCGATATCATTCTATAAATCTCACGGGTATTCCATAGTGGGTCTTCTGCCCATGTACTACAATGACGGCACTGATGCATTCACGATGGAAAAGGTGATCGAGAAAATCTGAAACTATATCTTGAGGAATATATATCTATTTATCTTCTCGGAGAGGGAGGGATCGAATTTCTCTGGATACTGTGCCCTGTATCCTGCGAGAGCAATTGCCAGCCGCCTGTTCTCCATCAGGGTTTCGTAATACTTGAACCTGAGAGATGCAATTCTGCCTTCGAGAGCTATTTTTTTACCTTGGCCTGAGACTGGCATTTTTCCATCTCCTCAAGTTTTTTAGTGAGTAGTGATCTGTCCTCCGTTGCAATCTTCAATTTCCTTTCCAGCTCATTCACCTCAGCCACCAGTTTCTCTATCTCATCCTCCATACTCTCAACCATTGAAGGAATCATCATCCCGGAGGGCGGTTTAGCGTTCAATAACGCAGGAGGATTCCATCTCCTTCCCTCTCATTTAAGATTGATATTTCAATGTTTTCAGAGGAAGTTATATCCTAACATCCCCTCCATTTAAGAGGGGAAAAGAAGTCGTGTCCTGCAGCACCGCTCGGCCAGGGAAACCTGTATTGCATCTTTGATGAGAGGAAAAACTTTCAGCATCATGCCATGGAGTATTAGAACTTTCATCGGTACAAAATCTCTTGTTCAGATATACGAGGGCGCATGTACTGAGGCGCATAATCGTAAATTCCATTGCCTGTCATTTTCATGGAAAACAGTCCTGCTATGAAGAGTGTGAAAAGTTCATTCCTTGATCCGGAAATTCCTGAGAATTCAGATAAGGATGAACCCGTAGGATACGGGATGTCAGAATATAAACTCCTCATCATACTTGATTTCTGGGACTGGCGTGGTACTCCCATCTCTTGATAAGATACTTACCCATACATCCCCATACGGTATCTCCTGGTTGAGGTATACCCTCCCGTAGTAGGAGAGAAAAAGGGATGACTGGAAAACATCTATGAAATCATCCACCCCACCCCTCATCAGGGATTCCATGGTAAAATGATCCTCTTTCCTTGCTAGCATCCTTCTCCAAACCTCTGAAATGATGGCGTGTAGATCCTCTGGATGCGCCGTCTCCTGGAATATTATCTTCTTTGCTTTTTTAACTGAATTCCTTAAGATGTTCATCGGGACATTCTTTATTGCATCCACTATATCATCCACGGTCACCTTCCTCTTTTCCACAGGAAGGTAATCAAGGGCAGGGCTGCTTTCCTCCTGAGGTTCCCCGAAGTCCCCGGGTCCCTCGTCGAAATTTTCCTCCTCTTCCGGAACGGGAATCAGGAACTCGCTCTTGCTCCTTATATTGACCCAGGCAAGGTATATTATCTTTCCAGCCACGGGAAAATCCCTGAATTCCTCATCTATCTCATCGAGGAATATCGCAGTGAATTTTTCAAGATCTATGTTCCAGGGATCAAGGTTGAGTTTTTCAACTACCTCGAAAACCTTGAGGATGAGATCTCCCTTCCTCTTCTCTATCTCCGGGGTGATCTCCTTCTCTATTATCTTTTCTATTACTGCCTGATCTTTCTTGCTGTCCAGGATATCCAATACAACATCGGTCACGGTGTCACCTCCTCTACTTCAAGGTCCTTCACGAAGACTGTGCTGTTCCTGTCCTGGAATGTGACCCCTATGATGTGGTGTGCATATTTCATCGTTGCCTTCCTTAGTGTTACAGCTATTATTTGTGCGTTCTCTGAGTTTCTCCTGAACAGGCTTCCGACGTTTTCCGCATTGACCCCATCCAGGAACATGTCCACCTCATCCATGAAATAGATTGGAGATGGTTCATAATTCTGTATAGCAATTATGAATGAGAGGGCTGCTATGCTCTTTTCGCCTCCGCTCAGTGATGCAATGTTGTCGACCCTCTTCCCCTTTGATGAAGCCTTTATTATGAGCCCACCCTGGAAGGGATTGGTTACATTCTCCAGTTCGAGATACCCCTCGTTACCGTTGGTCAGCTCCTTGTATATCTGGATGAAGTTCTTGTTTACTGCCTCGAAGACCTGGAGGAAAATTACCTTCTTCTGTTCCTCCAGCCTGGATTCCAGTTCTTCCAATCTTTTCATCTCCGCTTCAAGTTTCGTCTTCTTTGATACAAGCTCATCGAGTCTTGTCTTTTCTTCCTGGTAGTCTGAGATGCTTTTCAGGTTCACCGGCTCCATCTGCTTAAGTTGTGCTTCAAGAGATGAAATCTCCTTCTTTATCTCCTCCTTTGTTCTCTGGTCATTCACCAGTTCCACATTCTTCTCCTGGATTTCTCTATCTATCTCCCTGATCCTGGAGAACGCATCCTCCATCTTAGCGTTGAGAGATATGAGAAAATCTGATTTTGCCTTCTTCACGGCTCCCTTTGACTCTATTTCTGAGGTGACTTTATATCTCTCATTTGAGAGTTTCTCTATTTCTGCGCCTATCTCCTTCAACTTCTGTTCCTTGGAGCGGAAAATGGCTGAGATTGTTTCAAGCTCTGCCCTGGCCTTTTCAGCTGCTTCCCTGGTAGTTTGAAGCTCTCCTTTCGCCTCTGAAAGCTCCTGCTCTTTCTTTTCACTCATTTCTAGAATGGATTCCACATTTGATTTCAATATGCCTGAATTTGTCCTCAGTTCAGCCAGACTCTTGGAATCGTCATCCAGACTCTTTCTTATTTCAGACAATTTTTCCCTCAGATTGGCTATTTCATCCCTCGTTTTCTTGTCAAGGCTCCTGTCCCTTTCCTGCTCGATCTTTTCCATTTCGGAAGAAACAGATTTCAGCTCGCTCTCTTCCAGTGCTATCATATCCTTCATTTTTTTCAGTTCATTCTCGCTGACCTCAAGGGCCTTCTTTCTCTCTTCTAGGTATGCCCTTCTGCTCTTGAGCTGCGCTTCCATCTCTGACTTTCTGCTGAGAATCTGCGATAGTTCTCCCTGACTCCTTCCAGCCTGAAGGTTGATCTTACTCAGCTGTTCAGCATAGTTTCTCATCTCGCTGTCAAGCCTGGAGATTTCATTTTTCACCTCAGTTCTCGCTGATTTCAATGATGAAAGTTTAGATGCAAGGGCCTCTATATCCCTGCTGATCTCTCTATTCGGCAGGGCACCCCCGGTCATGGCGTTGCTGGGATCTATGAGGTCGCCGTCAAGGGTTACAAGTCTAACCCCGCCCATGACTTCCCTTGCTGTTGCCAGGTCCTTTACGAGAAGGGTATCGGAAAACACATAGCTTACCACATCCCTCAGTGATGCGTCAGCATTCACTTTGTCAGAGAGAAATCCCATGGTCTTCGGGTCCTGAGATAGCATGACTGCCTTTCCGCGTGGCCTGATGGGAATTATCTTGTTCAGTGGAAGGAACGTCAACCTCCCCTTCCCCTTTCTCTTGAGGAGATCTATTGCGCTCTGTGCACTTTCATCGTTATCCACAACGATGCTGAAGAGCCTGTTTCCCGCTGCTGCCCTTATCGCTTTTTCCACATCTGGAGGATAAGATATGAGGGAATCCACTGTCCCCCTGATCCCCTTCAGATTTCCCTTTGATGCCTCCGATGTGATGAAGTTTATACTCTCCCATATCCCTGAAACTCTTACTCCCTGGACCTTTCCAAGCTCACCTTCAACCTTCTCTATCTCTGACGTCAATCTTTCCTCTTCCTGTCTCAGTTCTTCGATTTTCTTCTTGTTCTGGAGGTAGAGGCGGTTCAAATTTTCAGACTTCGGATCCCCTTTTTTCAAATTATTGGCTCTCCACTCCGCGTCCTTTATAGAAAATTCAAGATTTGTAATTTCTTCCTCAATCCTTGAAACTTCCTCCACGATGCTGGAATTCTTTGCCTCTATCGATGATATGCTGGAATTGAGCTTCGATATCTCTCTGAGAATTGATTCCTTTTTGGATTCCAGTTCCCTTGAACGTTTTGCCAACTTTTCTAGATTTTGAAGTGAGGCAGAGGATCTGCCTTCAAGGTCCGATATGGTGATTTCAAGCTCCTTGGATTCGTCCTCCTTCTTTTCCATTACCTTCAGGAGCTCGCTAATTTTTTCCTCGTTTGCCCTCTCCTCTTCCACTATTTTCTTCCTGCGTGACGCGAGCTCTCCTATCTCCCTCTTCAGGCTGGTTATCCTGGCTTGAAGACTGTCTATTTTCATCTCATTCTTGGCTAGCTCAATCTTCTTTGCATCCATGTCATCCTTTATCTTCTTGAATTCATCTAAATCCCTGTTGTTCCCCTTCATTTCATTTATCTTCCTGTCTAACTCATCTCCCCTGGAGATGAGATTTTTTATCTCCTCATCAATGGAAGCAATCTCATCACTGATCTTTCCCATGTGTTCCCTTACTGTCTCTATCTCCCTTTCCGTTTCCCTTTTAGTTCTGGAGAGCAGTATCCCCTCATCCCTCTCTATTTCCTTCTTCTTCTCCAAATATGCCTCTGCCATCTCCTTTTCATGCTGGAGAAGAGATACCCTTCCGGAAAGTTCTGTAATTAACGCCTGTACCGTAACCATGTTTTCCTGTGTCTTGGCTTTCTCGCCGTTAGCCTTCTCAATTTCTCCGTTGTACTGCGATATGCCGCCCACGTCCTCCAGTATCCCCCTTCTTTCCGTAGGCGTCATCTCCACTATGCTGGTTATATCCCCCTGTCTGACGAAATTGTAACCGTCGGCGAATATCTTCACCTTCTCAAGGAGGAATTCAAAGTCCTGGAGTCTGGCCCGATCCTCATTTATGTAATAGTAGGAGGAGTACTCCTGCTCGTTATTCTCAGATATCTTTACCACTCTGGTGAACGTGACCTCATTGGAGTCTATCGGGAGGGTCCTGTCCGTATTGTCGAACGTCACACTCGCCCTGAGATAGGGGGAAGGTTTCCCCAGATGATTTCTGTGGATCAGGTCGGTAAGTTTCTGAGCTCTCAGGGATTTATTGCTCTTGGTACCTAGGACGAAGAGGAGAGCATCCCCGATGTTACTCTTTCCCGATGCATTTGGACCCGTGACAGATGTATAGCCCGGTTTGAATTCTATCACAGTCCTCCTCCCGAAGGACTTGAAATTTTCCATCTCTATCCTCTTGAGAAACATTTCTTTCACCGTATGACATATGTCTGTTATATAGCATCAATATGTCATACGCAATATAAATAGTTTTCCGTCTTGCCCTATGCAATTTCCCATATTTTTGAAAAGAGAGAGGAATTTATGGTTAGTTATTTATATAAAAAATGTGATTATTTCCTAAAGGAATGGACTCCCCTTTATTACCTTAGGACTTAATTCTGGAAGGACACTTTGGATTTATGCACTGCTTGACTTCCCTGCTTCCGTACGAAAATATGGCAATGGGAAAGTTATCAACTGGGCAGTACTCACCTGTGGGTGTTATCTTTCCCTTGCTCGGTAGAGGGAGGGTCACGGTACATTTTGGATAATTGGAGCACCCTATGAACTTCTGGGACCTCCTATTTCTCCTTATCACCAGATCACCGCCGTCAGACGGACACTTACCGATTATCTCCTTTTTAGTATTGTAGGAACATTTGCTGTCGACACATCTCAGCTCAGGGGGTTCTCCCTTCCTGATGACCTTTATGAGAAACAGTCCGCAGACAGGGCATTTCTGGTCAGTTATTTCTATCTTTCCTGTTTTAGGGACAAACTGGAAGAAGTCGGATTCAGGACCAATGCACTTAATGAATCTTGCGTTTCTCGTGGAATCGAGGATCAGATCACCGCCGCATTTTGGACATTTCCCCACCACCTTTTCCTCATTTAGGGTATCGTAGAACCTCTTCTTGATGTTTTCAGAGTTTTCTATAAGCTGCTGAAGGAGGGAGAGGAGAAGTTTTCTGCTATCTTCCACTACCTCCTCCTTCTTTTTTTCGCCATTTGCTATCAGGTCCATCTCCTTTTCAAGCTGCGCAGTCATGTCAGGCTTTGCGACAGCTATCGAATTCAACAGGAGAGACTCTCCCATGGCCATGCCCAGGGGTCTCACCCTTATGGGGTTTCCCTCAATGAACCCCCTGTTGTACAGTTTTTGAATGATCTCATGTCTTGTGCTCTTGGTGCCGAGCATCTCCTTCTCCATCTTTTCTATGAGGCTGCCCTGCGTGTACCTCGGGGGAGGGGTTGTTTTCTTTTCCTCCAGCATAGCATTCTCAAATGCTGTCTCCTCCCCTACCTTGAGGCGTGGATCCTCTTTTTCCTGGTAGTAAACAAGATTGTAATATTTCATCCATCCCGGATTGACTGCTTTTGATGCGGTGTATGAGAAATCAAGTCCGCCTATTGTTATCTTGTATTCAATGTCAAGTATATCCGCGTTCTCTGCCAGCGTTGACATGAACCTTCTCGCTATCAGATCATAGATCCTGAAATAGTCACCCTTCATTTCCGTCTTCTTTATTGCCGCTGTGGGATAAATCGGAGGGTGATCCGTTGTCTCAACCCTTCCTCTGGAGGGTATCAATCTGCTCTCCTCCTTCAATCTTGCTACCTCTGATTTCAGGTATGATCCTTCCAGCTCCGTGAGTATTCCCCTTAGATTCAGTGTTTTCGGGTACACCGTGTTGTCTGTCCTCGGATATGAGATAATTCCGTGCTGGTACAGTGACTCGGCAATTTCCATGGCTTTCTCCACAGATATCCCAAGCTTGTTGGCCTCCCGCAGGAATTCAGTTGTGGAAAACGGAGTTGGCTTGTATATCTTTCTTTCCTTCTCATTCCTCTCTTTTACTACCCCTCCTTTCTGATTCTTCACTATATTTAAAATCCTGTCAGCCTCTTCCTTACTCCTTATCGGATTACCCTCGTAACTGAACTTCGTACCGTTTATCATGACTGATACTTCATAATAGCTCTGGGGGACGAACTCCCTTATCTCCATCTCTCTCTTGACAAGCATCGTGAGGGTAGGACTCTGAACCCTTCCCACTGATACGAAATCATTTCCCAACCTTTTTGTAACAATACTGAAGAATCTTGTAAGTACTGCACCCCAGAGAAGATCAATGATCTCCCTGGTCTCAGCGGAGGATGCAAGGTTGTAATCAACTTCTGTAAGATTGCTGAATGAGTTGAGGAGATCCTGCCTGGTCAGTGCACTGAATCTTGCCCTTTTCGTGGCACCTTTCCAGGACATAAGTCTCAGTGTCTCTACGCCTATCAGCTCCCCTTCCCTGTCATAATCAGTTGCAATTATAATCATTCCTGCATCCCTGGCCAGTTTTGAGAGAACACCTTCTATGTCCTTTATTTTTACCCTTTCCTCAGGTTCTGCATAGACCAATTCCTTGAGGTTATCGATTTTCCAGTTTGAGAATTTGACAGGGAAATCCAGCTGTACGATGTGCCCCCTTAGGGAGAGAACCCTGTATTCCTCATTATTTCTCAGGAATCTCAAAAGAGTTGCCGGGCCTGCCTTCACCCTTTCGACCTTTTCCCCGGCAAGTGCATAAGCGATTCTTAGCGCAACATTTGATTTCTCCGCTATTATTAGGTTTACCACTGCACACTCATTAAATTTTCATATAAAAAACGCTTGCCGGGAAGCATATATTTTCACCTGTTCACTTCCCCGCTACAAATTGTCAATTCAATATTTTGAAAATTGTCAGGGAGAGGGCAAGGGAGAGAACGACCGTAAGTACGCTAAGGACCTTTGCCTTATTGACAGACCTCCTGATGGTCCTGTTGAGCTTTTCCCACTGGTTTTCCCCCGCAACCTTGAGCCAAAGGTCGCGCTTCACCTGCTCAACCTTCGTTTCCTTGGTTACGCTTGCCTGTGATGCAAGCTGCTGGACAAGTGAAACTATCTCTTCGTGACTCGAGGATGCACCGACAGGATTCACATTCAGGCCGTTAACATTGACCACATGGTTATCCGTGGTACATACGAGAATCTTGTCAAAGCCATGGAGGGACTCCTCTATCCTCCTCCTCAAATCGAACTGCATATTATTTCCGTCGAACAGTATAACCGCAACCTTTTTTGATCCCATCTCGAGCGAAAGGAATGTGATGCCGCCCGGGCCTATGTCCTTCAGGTCCGGTACAACCTTGCTGAATGCCGCCTTCAGAATCCTTCTATTCTTTCTTGATTTCACTGCTTCATCAGCTTCCTTCATCAGATAGGAAACATCGTCAAGTTCCTCTGGAATTTCCATGTTATTGTTGTGCTGATCCACGGTCACGGCCCATTTCAGACCAAGTGATTTTGCCCTCTTCACTATTTTCCTGCCCTCCGTTATCTTCACATCATCAAACCTTGGATTGTCTGGGGAAAGAAAGAATAGCCCCCCCTCACCAAACGGGAGGAATGAGAGGTAATTTCCGAAGTATGGTTCGTAGCAGTAGTCAAATTCCTTACCACTCTGCGTCAAGACCCTTGAAATTTTTTCAACCTCGGAGTCGCCGGCGCAGTTGTCGTCGTGGGTCGTGGTTGTGTGAAAAACCATCATATTTCTGCCCGGATGGAATTTTTGAAGCTTACCCGTTATATTTGAGGAACCGAGATCGCCCAGAGGGCCGGGATGAACGTAGGGAAAGACAAGGGTTACATCCATTTCCTCGTTTTTCAGTCTCAGCGATGAGACCTCTCTAGGCGCGAGCGTGGTATACATATCCTCAAAAAATTTTTTCAGAACTGCATTGTAGGATATGTCAGATGCCACGGAATTCACTATCTCACTGAGAATCTTGATCGGGTCTGTGCTGAACTCGCGCGCAAAATTTGATACAGAAAATTTAACGAAAAGGTGAGAGGATATGGAATAAACTACGCCCGACAGTATCAGAGGAGCAATGAAAATATCCAATTTCCGTGCGAATACGAATAGGTAGAGGGAGAAGAAAAGGGGGAAAACGATACTCGTGAAATGTGTCACCAGGGCCCTTCTGTTGGTGAAGGTGATGTATACCATCGTTCTCAGGAAGGGTACAGTTGTTACAGAGAGAATGAGGCCGAGAACGGGTGTCAGGAACCTTATAGCTACGACTATCAGATAGAAAACCATGGCAACATAAAGGCTGACGGCATTCAGGAACACCACCCTGTTTACGGGAAACTTGAATCTGAAAATCTTCGGCGATATACAGTCCCACAGGGATGTGGATATTATCGTAAGGGAATAGATAACCGTGATAACAAGGCTTTTGGAGACAAGGTAAACCACAGGGACGAGTATCGCTATTAAAGGGATCACCAAGTAGTATCTTGGGGACCTGAATGCGAATCTTCTCAACCTCTGGCTCTCGTTCAATCCGAATCATGGGTTAATATTGCACTATTATTTATTTTGTCACAATTTTATGTAATGCCAATGAACCGAGGATTATGTTGAAATAGAATGTAATAAATCTCCACATTATAACGAAAGCCACCAGGTAGCTGTGCGAGAGAAAAACAGAGAAGGTGGCGAGCATAATAACTTCCATCAACCCCGCTGCTCCAGGGGTTATTGGGACCAGGGAAATGAGGACAAGAATGACCTGGATAAATATCACGTACAGGAGAGAAGGCATGACACCGAAGCCCAGCAGGAGGAGGATCGGGACAGAAAAGTCAGAGAGCCACATTCCTGTTGTGACTGCGATGCCTGCAACAAAATATCCCGGCCTGTTGAGAAAGATCTGCCTTGTGGAGAGAGAATAGGATTGAACCTCTTCCGTAATATCCGGGGCATCCCTCTGCAGCCATCTACCTCCCTTCCTTATCCTCGTGAAGATCCAGGAAACGACCGAGTTAATCTTCCCCGCTGCCCTGTGGGCGCTCATGGAAATGAAGAGGAATACAATGAAGAAGACGAGAACTATCGTTCCTGCGACAGCATAAATACCTATTTTCCCTGAAACTATCCCGAGGCCGGTGAGAATTACGATAATGAAGACGGATACGAAGAATATAGCATCGAAACCCCTTTCACCGAGAACCACGGCTGTGGAAGTTCCGTAGCTTGCCCCGTAGTCCGACAGCTTCTTTATCCTCACCGGTTCTCCCCCGACGTATCCTGGAGTAAGAGAAGCTGCGAAGAGGGAAGAGAGTACCACGATCATGGCCCTTGGAAAGGTAACCCTGATCCCGCTTGCTTTTGAAAGGATGCTGATCCTCGATGCCCAGAAGATGAACGAGAGGATGTGGAGACAGAGGGCCGCCAGGAAGAAAAAAAGAAAGTATACTGGAAGAGAGACAAAGGTTTTCAGCAGATTTTCAGGTCCGTAAACCAACGCGAATATCGTTAATGTTAAAATGGATATGCCTATTCCTATGTACTTAGCCTTTCCCCTTAGATTCAATCAGCTCACCGTAGAGAACTTCTAGTTCATCGGCCGTCCTCTCTATGGAGTATTCCCTGCTGGAAGCATAGGCGTTCCTGATTATCCCCTTCATATCCAGCTTGTCTATCTCCTCGATCTTCCTGGCGATACTTTCCTCATCACCGAACTTCACGAACCAGCCGTTGAAGCCGTCCTGCAATATTCCAATTTCTCTGCTTTCTTGTGAACCCAGGACCGGGGTTCCGGACGCCATAGCCTCAACATATACGACCCCAAATGTTTCTGCCCTTGACGGAACCACAAGAAGTTTTGCCCTTGACAGAAGATCAATTTTCTCTTCTTCGGATATGTATCCGAGATACTCCACATTCCTATTCCTCTCGACCCACTTCTCAACCAGAGGCCTCATGGGACCGGTACCTGCTATCTTGAATTTCCTTCCCTTCAGCATCGAAGAAACTTTGAGGAATTCCACTATGCCCTTGTCCCTGGTGAGTCTTCCGAGAAAAAGGTAAAAATCTTCCTTGTTCTCGTTGAACCTGAACTTGCTGAGATCAATTCCGACCGGTATTGTAACTGTCTTTCCAATATAGGAATAGAGAAATTTCTCTGTGGATTTTGACGGTGTGACAACGGCATCAAGTTTGGAGTAGAGGTGCATGTTATACTGGAAACCTATATTGAGGAGACTCTTAATAAAGGGGAAATTTAACGTACCGTTCATATTCACGAAGTCGGTGTGGTAAGTACCCACCGTCGGGATCCCCCTCTTCCGGGCAAACCTGTATCCCATGGTACCGAGTACGAATGGAGTGTGAATATGCACAATATCCGGCTGGAATCTCTGCATGTCCCTGTAGAGCTCGTACACAGGAATGCCTACCCTGTATTCCTTGTAAAGGGGGAACCTGTAGGAAGGGAGGCCAAAAACACCGTCATTAGTGGAGAATACTGTATATACCCTGACCTTGTGACCCCTTCTCTCCAATTCAGCCTTGAAATCCACCAGGTGTCTTGAGACGCCGTCAGCTATCGGGTGGTACGTATCGCTGCACAGGGCTACTCTCATTTAGGTTCTTTTTCCCATTATGTTTCCTATTATAAAGATATATCCGAGTGACGAGAGCAGCCTGTTCGGCCAGATTCTTCATGGAAGGCTCCCTGAAGCATTGGATGAAGCAGTCGTTGCAGTTATTCTCCCACTTTTCCCACTTTCTTTCAACATTTAGTTTTCTGGTTGTCTTGTAGAAGCAGGGATACACATCTCCTCTGTAATCCGCGTAGAAAACCTCCTCCCCGGCCCTGCATCTCTGAACTGGTTTCTTTTCAAGCCAATCGACAGCCTCCTTGTAATATGTTCTCGTATTTCCAAACGTGAAATTCTTGTAATTTTTGAATGCAAAATCAAATGCCTCTTTTATCTGCTCCTCCTTGACAGGGACGTTTTCGTAGTAGTAAGAGCTGTTGTCAGGGAAGCATATGGAGGCAGGCACCCCTATTTCATCGTTCACGAACTTCGCATATTCACCTATCCTGTTGTAATTGAAATCCGTGACCAGGATATTAGAGGTAAGAACCTTGACCCTGGGCCTCAGGTACTTCATGCTTTCAACCACTATATCGAATATCTTCCTCCCCCTGTACTGGTTATGAAGTTCGGGGACGTTGCTGTCCAGGCTGATCGTGGCAGCGTCCAGATACGGATATATCTTGCTCAGAACGTATTTATTGGTACCGTTCGTGGCGATGTGTGTAATGAAGCCCTTTTCCTTGAGCGTTTTAAGTATCCTGGGAAGATCAGGATGAAGGGTGGGTTCTCCCCCTGTCACGGACACGATTTTCACCTTATTGTATTTCATTTCATCAATGAAATCATCAATCTTGTCCTTTGGAAAGAGCACATTGCCTTCAAAAGCGTTGCACCCTTTGCAGAGCAAATTGCACTTGAAATCAATATTCCAGATTACAGTTTTCACCGGTAAGTTAAAAATTCTAAGTATTTAAAGGAAATTGAGCTCGGGAAACAACTATTGCCTGATGGATGCATAGTATTCTGTGAAATAGCTTATCACAAGATCAGCCCCGGCCCTGAATATTGCTGCCAGGGATTCCTCCAGCACCGGTCTCAGGTCTATTATTCCCTGGTCAGCTGCAGTCTTGATCATGGAATATTCTGCGCTCACGCTGTAAGCTGCAACTGGTATATCGAATCTGTTCCTTGCCTCTCTTATTATATCCAGGTAAAAGAGTGCGGGCTTAACCATCACTATATCAGCCCCCTCCTCTATATCTTCCTCAATTTCCCTGATGGCCTCCCTCCTGTTCCTGTAATTCATCTGATACGTCTTCCTGTCCCCGAAGGCCGGTGCGGAATTAACAGCCTCGCGGAAAGGAGAATATAGCGAGCTGGCGAATTTTGAGCTGTATGCTAGAATCAGTGTGTCCTGGTAACCAGAGGAATCAAGCTCCTTTCTTATCCTAGAGACCTGTCCATCCATCATTCCTGAAGGGGCAACACCATCCACTCCCGCTTCCGCATAGCTCCTTGCTATCTTCGCGTACACCTCAAGCGTGGAATCGTTGTCTATGAGACCATCCTTGACCAGACCGCAGTGACCTGTATCCGTGTACTCGCACAGGCACAGGTCCGCCCATACAACTATGTTCGTCTCTTCCTTTATGGAGGAGATTGCCCTCTGCACGACACCCTTTGGGTCGAAGGATGATGAGCCCATGGAGTCCTTATATTTCGGTACACCGAATAACAGAATTGATTTGATTCCAAGCTTTTCGTATTCCTTTGCCTTCTCAACAGCCCTCTCCACGGGGATCCGGTAGATCCCGGGCATATTGACAATCTCCACGGGGGAAGTGATATTCTCATCCACGAAAACTGGCATCACAAGCTTTCTGAGCTCAATGGAAGTTTCACCGAGTATCTCTCTTATCTCAGCTGACTTTCTTAATCTTCTTAACCTCAGATCCGGATAGGTTTTCATCCAGAATCTCCTCCATATTTGCAACTGTTTCTGAAGATTTGACATCCTTGGACCTCTTTATTCCATTTATCACGAATCCAAGAAGTCTGTTCCTCGTTGACTCAAGACCCTTTTTCATGAGGTCCAGGTCCTCCTCTGCCACAACCCTCCTCTCCAGGTAGCGTGCCTCTTCCTCGATCACCCTGTCAGAGAATTCGATGATTTTTCTCAGTATTTCCTCCTTATCCCTGTTCATCATCTTTGCTGCAAATTTCTCAAACTCCTCATTGACAGTTAGGAGTGCGGTTCTCATGAACTCCTCCTTCTCCTCCTCCTTTGTTCTCAATATATCGGAGAGTGCCTTCATGCTTATTAGTTCAACCCCTTCCGGAACTTTCTCCCCAATATTCGGTGGTACCCCGAGATCAAGAATCTTCCTTATCCTGGAAGCTGAAATGTCCTCGTACTGCAGTATTGGCGAAGGTGTTTTTATTGCCGTGATGATAACATCATAATCCCTCCACTTCGACTTCTCGAACTCTTCCGTGGAACAGTTGAGAGCCTGCGACAGCTGAACCGCTTTCTCTCTTGTTCTGTTTGTTACTGAGAATTTTGCACCCATCCTCTTCAGAATGGAAGCAACCTGTCTTCCCAACTGACCGGATCCGACCACAAGGATCTTTTCATCTCCCCTTAAATTAAGATGTTCCACGGCAATGCTTGCTATACTCTTATTGTGCCTCCCGTTGCCTGAAACTCTCCTCACTTTTTTTCCTATCTGCAGTGCCTTGTTCACTATGGATGTCACATTCGCTCCGGCCAGACCATTCTGTTCAGATATTCTCAGGGCATCCCTTATCTGGGATACTATTTCGTTTTCCCCTATAACCATGGAATCCAGACCCGCTGCCACGAGAAACAGGTGCCTTACCGCATCCAGGCCATGGATAACTGAATGCTGGAGCGCTTTCCCCTTGATATAATCCTCCACGAACTCCACAGTCTCCTTATCACCGGGGTAGAAGTACACCTCAAACCTGTTGCATGTCCAGAGAACAAACGCCTCCTTGATCCTTTCATTTTTCTTTATGTATCCATAAACTTCATCCAGCTGAAAATCAGAGACGTTCGTAAAGTAAAGGGACCCGAGGTCATTATACGTAACTTTGACCAGAAACAGACCCCCTTTTTCCAATTTTTAACACCCTTAAAGATAAGTGCAAATTCCATATTTACTTTTACGCTCTCTTCTCCAGCAACAATACCCTGACTTTCTATGGAGTGGCAAGAAGCCCTTTCTCACTGTTGTTCACCATGGCAACCAGTATTTCCCATATGGAGGGCCTTTCAAAAAAACCTGCCGGGACAAGGCCACTTTTTGATATCGTGTTAAAGGTGGGCCTACCTATAGCGTATATCCTCTTCCCCTCGATGTATTTTGCTGCCCTCCTGTAGAGGATCTCGAAGGAGTGGGAAGAACCTACCAGAATCTTCGTTACGCTCCCGAGGTCCTCATATCTTGCGTCTGGATTCTCCACAATCTCGTATGCAGCAACAACATTTACCCTGATACCATTATCCCTGAGGGTTGAGAGGAGATTGTCTGAAATCATATTGCTCCCCACAACTGTGATTTCTTTTTCATTGCCGGCGATAATCCTTGCCAATCCCTGTGAGTCCTGGGTGTCTGGAACTATGCATTCCAGGGAATAGAGATTCTTCAGATATTTGGACGTCTCTTCTCCGATGCAATATATCCTTGCCCCACTTATCCTGACTCCTGACATTTTCAGGGATATCACCGCCCTTTTTGAGGTCAGGGCAAGGGACGTTTCTATACTTTTAACGCTGGAAACATCCCTGTAAACTATCTTCAATACTGGAACTGCGGTCACGCCCTCCGGAACCTTGCTCAGTGGAGCACCAACATATGCCACTCTGTCACTCAATTGCATCCCTCATTTTTTTTATATCCCCGCTGCTCACATCTCCACTGAAAACCAGATCCACCCTTCTTTCCTCGTTCGCATATGAGAATTTCACTTTCCTTGAAGGGTAATCTGCCCTTATACTGATAGCCTTGTCACAGCCTAAATTCAGCTCATTCATTATCTCCCTCTCCCTCCCTGCTTCCCATAGAGAGGATTCCTTCTGAATTTTTGAGAAGATACGCGAAGCGAACCCTTCCTTGGGGGCGACAACGGCTATGAACCCCTGATTGGGATCTGGGGGACAAACTTCCTCCGGTATTATTTCACCCGGTGGGAAAATATTGAGCCTGTCAAGCGCAACCTTCGCAACTATAAGAGAGTCGACCTCCCCGTTCTTCCATTTTTCAATCCTGGTATCAATATTTCCTCTTATATCTATGAATTTCATATTCCTGTTCACCAGGGAGAGGAACATCCTCCTCCTTATGGACCCTGAGCCCACGCTTCCTTTAAAACTGAGAAAGTCGCCGTTTCCAACGAAATAATCTCTCGGGTCTCCCCTGTCGGAGAAGAAAACTATCCTCAGTTCTTCCTGAAGCTCCGCCGGGATATCCTTGGCTGAATGAACTGCCGCATCAGCCTTTCCCTCAAGCACGGCGTCGTTGAGTTTCCTCACAAATATCCCCTTTTCTCCGATCATGTACAGGGGGGTTACAGTATCCACCTCACCGTGTGATTTCAGGATCACCGGTTCCGCGTTTATTCCCACTTTTCTAAGAATCTTAGAAATTATCCCGAACTGAGCAAGGGCAAGCCTCGAACCCCTGGTGGCGATCCTCAGATTCCTCTCCACAGCTTTCTCCCCTCTTCGGCAAGGAATGAGAAACTCTCTCTCACTTCATCTTCGCTGTGTGCGAAAGATAAAAACATGGTTTCATCGAACGATGGTGGGATGTAGATGTGATGCTCCAATGCAGATCTGAAAAGCGTGAAATAAAGTTCCTTTCTTGTGGCCGCAACATCGCCGTGATTCCTTACCTTTTTCTCAGTGAAAAACAGGGACAGCATGCCAGTCGCATAATTGACGGAAAGACCGGATGATGACAGTTCCTTAACCGCAATCTCCGTGATCCTTGCAAGCTTTCCGTAGTCCATCCTTGAGAGAATATTCAGTGTTTCAAGACCCGCAACAACTGATACAGGGTTTCCGGAGTAAGTTCCTGCCTGCGGCAGATCACCCTGGGGGCGCACATTCCTCATCAATTCCTCTTTACCGCAGTAAATTGCAAGAGGAAATCCTCCTCCTACTATCTTTCCGAAGGTAGCAAGGTCAGGTTCTATGCCCCTTTTTGCGTAATAAGGATGAAAACCCTCCCTGAATCCAGTTATCACCTCGTCCACAATGAGAGGGGTCCCGTATTTCCTGCTCACGTCCTCTATTTCCTCTAAATACCCTTCCTCCGGGGGGATAACTCCCGTATTGCCCATTACAGGTTCCAGGATCAGTGCACCGAATTCCCGTGATGACAGCTTATCCCTCGCCGCATCTGCATCGTTGAACTCTACCTCCTGGACCAGATCGGATGGAAAATTATAGGGATGGGTGCCGTGATATCCACCCTTCATCTTCAGCACCTTTTTCCTTCGTGAATAGTGGAGTGCCAACCTTATCGCGTGCATTGTTGCCTCGGTCCCTGAATTGACGAGCCTCATCATGTCCACGCCCGCCGCTTTCCTGAAAATCTCCCCGAATTCCACCTCCTCTTCCGTTGGGGCACCGAGAAGCGAGCCTTCCTGCACCCTTTCCCTTACCTTCTCCACCACGCTGGGATAACTGTGGCCGAGGATTAGGGGACCGTATGCAAGGACGAAATCCTTGTATTTGTTCCCTTCCACATCTTCAATCTCTCCGCCTTTTCCCCGTTTCATGAAGACGGGATAGGGGTCGTAGTACCTGACAGGACTGTTCACTCCTTTGGGGTATATCTTCACCGCTCTATCGTAAAGGTATCTGCTCCGCATCAGAAGAATACCCCCGCAAGTATCTCTGCTATGAGAACTATAATTACCATTAATGCAACAGTTATGAATGAAAGGACATGAGTGATTTTCCTGACCCTCTTGAGATCATCAAACTTACCCTGCTCGGCCAGTTTAGGTATAAGCTTCCCGTGCCAGAGGTTGTTACCGTACATGATTGAGTACATAGCGGCGACAGTTACAATCTTTATGGTCAGTATATACCCCCATCTTGTCTTGACTGCGGCCCCTATGTTGTAGAAATAAACGGGGTAGTAGAGGGCGACAAGAAGAAGACCCGTGACTGTAAGGAGGATCACGGATATGTTTGTGTAAAGGGCGTATCTCTTCCCCATGATGCTCATAAATCTAGTTCTCAGCTTCTCATCCTTGAGGGCCAGAGAGCTTGCTGGCCATATTACTATCCACACGAATATGGATGACCCCACCAGGAAGACTGCACATATCACGTGGATGAACAGGATAAATATGATCAGGGGCGTCATTCACTCAATCCAGAATGACCTAAATGTTATTCAAACTTTGTATGCTGCGCGGAATGTAAAGGCATCTAGGGTCTTCCTGGAATATATCATTGAAGTAACTGTAGGCCCTTGCCCTGGAGCCACCACATATGTCGCCGTACTCGCATATTCCGCAGCGCCCCTTCAGATTCCTGTGATCTCTGAGTTTTATGAGAGTTTCATTGTTTCTGTATATATCCACAATGCTTCTTTCCTTCACATTACCCAGCGGTATCGGTAAAAAACCGGATGGATTCACGTCTCCATTGTGTGCAACAAATATCACGCCCTTCCCGTCTCTGGTATATGTGGTATGCCCTCTCGAGCGTCCCCTGGGTTCCCCAAGCATTTCACTTGTCATCTTCACAAGGTCATTATAGAGCTTTCCTCCGACGAAGTCACTTTCCTGTCGTTCCAGTATTATCCTTCTGAAGAAAGGAGCTTCCACCGTCCTCACCGTTATTCCGTACCTTGACGCGAACTCAAGATAATTAAAAACGTCCTCGTACTCCCTCGGCTCCAGGTCTTCCCTGTCTATGCCCCTTCCCGTCCTTATCAGAGAGAAAACTTCCCACGTCTTCACCCCGTTCTCCAAAAGTATTTTCAGTAATGAGGGAAGTTCGTAGACATTCCTCTTGAAGACTGTGGTATTTATCTGAAGCGTGAATCCTTCTTTACTTATTTTCTCAATCAGCTTCATAGTCCTGTCGAAAGTTCCGCTCAGGCCACGGAGCCAGTCATGGGTAGATGGGGTCGCACCATCCAGGCTCAGGGATAGAGACCTCACGTTCATCTCCCTCATCATAGAAAAGGAGGATTCGTTGAGGAGGGGAGTTGCACTCGGGGATAAGGAAACAGGTATATCGAGGTCCCTTGCATGAGAAAGTATCTCCCTGAGACCCTTTTTCTTCATCACGTCTCCCCCGGTCATTATGACCACGGGGTAAGGCTTCCCGAATTCTGTCACCTGTTCGAGAAAGGCAAGCGACTGATCCAGGGACATCTCATCCGGTAAAGGATCAACGAGAGCAGAGGCCCTGCAGTGTTTGCACGCGAGATCACAGGCCTTCGTGGTTTCCCAGAATATCAGTATTGGCTTCTCGTCATAGTTTACGGTGGCATGATTCATTGGGGCAGTATGGCACTGCCGTATATAAGTGAAATGTTCCTCCGGAATTCAAACCGGTGCGATAAAAGTAATAAATATTCCCAGAAGTTACCGAGAGGTGCAAGGAAAGTTAATACTGAGGATATCAAGGGGGGAATACAAGGGAAACGCCGTGTGGTTCATGAGGCAGGCAGGTAGGTATCTCCCGGATTACGAAAGGATCAGGGCAGGAATGAATTTTTCCGATGTTCTTGAAAATGCAGAAGTCATCTACAATCTCTCAATCCTTCCCCTGAAATACATCAGAACGGATGGTATAGTTGTATTCACGGACATCCTCCTTCCCCTGAAGGAAATGGGTTACACTGTTTCGTATGACGGCGGCATCACAGTGAGAAAAAACGGGGAGGGAGGCGCTCAGTACTCTGGAATTTCCACCGCAATAGGAAGACTATCCAGGGACTTTAAAGATTTCACAATCATAGGTGTTCTTGGCGGTCCGTTCACAATGTTATCCTATGTTTTTGATGAGGGAAGGCACGGCTATCATGTCACGAAGAAGGAGATAGTTGAGAGGGGGGAGGAGCTCATGCCTAGGGCGATTGAATGCATATTAAATTTCGCCGAAATACAGGCCAGGGCAGGAGTGGACGTTTTGCAGGTTTTTGACAGCTGGCTCGGAAACCTTTCTGAATCTTTCTATGAGAGGCACGTGCGCAAGTGGGAAGAGTATTTTATGGAGAAACTGGGGGAGATCGGGAAGCCTGTCATATTTTTCAGCGAGGGAACATATCACCTCGCGGGGGCGATTAAGAATCTTGAGGCGGATGTTTTTTCAGTGGACTGGCGCGTCGACCTCAACAGGTATCTCGATACGCTCGGGAACAGGGTAATCCAGGGAAACCTGGACCCCAATGTACTTTCCACTTCTGACTCCTACCTCAGGGATGAAGTGAGAAGGATAATGAATATGGGTAGAAAATTCCCCGGTCACATTTTTAACCTTGGTCACGGGGTCCCACAGTGGGCTGACTGGAATAAGCTCGCGATGATAGCAGATGAGGTTCACAATTATGACTGACAAGGCAGTAGTACTGATGTATTACGGATTCCCTGAAAGGGAAGAGGAGATGGTTGAATATCTCAAGGACATACTTCACGGCAAAACACCCCCGGACGGTCTGGTGAGGGAGAATATCCAGAAACTCAGGATGATAGGGGGAGCTTCCCCGTCAGGCAGAATCGTTACGAGCATAAGGAAGAAGGTTGAAGAAAAACTTCATGATCACGGGTACAGGGTATATCTTCTTTCCAAGCACTACAAACCTTCGCTGAAGGATGCAGGCAAAATAGTTGACGGAGAGGTGGTATTCGAGATTCCCCTCTTTCCCATATACTCTGATTTCATATTCAGAGGCTACTTTGAAGTGTTGGAAGACAGGCTGCAAGGCAGGCAGTTCATAAGGATCTCCAACATCGGATTTGAGGAACCTCTCATGAGTTACTACAGGGGAATGGTCAGGGGGGATGAAGATTACCTGCTGGTTTTTTCTGCACACAGCATCCCTCTGGAATATCCCGATGAATATCCAGTTAACGTGGAAAGATTATCCTCCCTCCTCTCAGCCGGAAGGGAATATGTGAACATTTATCACAGTCAGGGCCCCTTTCACGAAAAGTGGCTCGGCCCCTATCCCGAGTATTCAATAAAGTATGCCAAAGAAAAGGGGATGAAGGGGATCAAGGTGGTGCCAATAGGGTTCATCTACGATCATATTGAAGTTCTTTACGACCTTGACGAAAAACTGAGGGGTGAAGCATTGGAATATGGACTTGATTACGTAAGGGTACCGCTTCCCAACGATTCCGAACCCGTCATTGATTCCATCGTTAATTTAATATTGAGAATGGATCGAGATAGATAAAAAGATAAATTGTTTGTGCGAATTCCATTCTATGATAGACCAGGAGTTCAAACCGTTCGCTCTTCAGGGCTACAGCGAGAACCTTGAGAGGGAAAAGCTGTTTGATGTGAAGAAAACAGTGATTGACATAAAGATAAACTTTGACGACAGAACAGTGGAGGGCAAGGTTGAGCTGCACATCAGGATGAACGGGCTCAAGCAGGATCATCTTGAGATTGACGCAGAGGATATGGAAATATACAACGTTTCCGTGAGGGGTGTGCCTTCACAGTTTGAAGTGCTCTCTAAGAGGATAGTTGTGTACGGTGATTTCAACCCGTTTTCCGAGTATGTGGTGACAGTTACCTACAAGGCATACCCGTCCAAGGGGGCATATTTCTTTGAGGATGATGGGCCACAGTTTTGGACACACGGCGAGAGCGAGGATAATCACGCATGGTTCCCCTGCTTTGATTATCCAAACACCAGGAGCCAGTATGAAATAAGGGTAACAGTACCACCGGGTTTCCATGTTATAAGTAATGGAAAGCTTGTCAGCAAGGTGGAGGGGGAATTCGTGACTTACGTTTTCAATGAAGAGTTCAGGTTCCCCGCATACCTTGTGAGTGTCGTTGCTGGAAAATTCATGAAATATGAGCAGGAGTGGAACGGGATCAAAATAACGTCATATTTTCTGCCAAGATATTCTGGTCTTGCCGAGAGGGCTTTCAAGAACACGCCAGATATGATGCAGTTCATTAGTGAGAAGACAGGAGTTCCCTATCCTTACTCAAAATACGACCAGACGTGCGTCACAAATTTCCTGATTGGCGGGATGGAAAATATCACGGCAACCACATTAACAGATAGAACTCTGCACGATGAGATAGCGCATCTTGATTATCAGTCTGAGAATTTGCTATGTCATGAGCTGGCACACCAGTGGTTCGGCGATTACGTCACCTGCAAGGACTGGTCCCATGCCTGGCTAAACGAGGGGTTTGCAACGTACATAGCCCTTCTCTACACCGAGAGATACAAGGGAAAGGACGACCTTCTGGCTGAGGTTGAAAATACAAGGGACGCGTACCTGAAGGAATTCACGGAGAGGTATGGGAGACCAATCGTTGAAAGAACGTACAAGGAACCTGAGGAACTGTTCGACAGGCATCTTTACCAGAAGGCCAGCCTATTCCTCCGGTATCTTGACTACATGCTCGGGGAAAAAATATTCTGGAAGGGGGTGAAACTTTATCTTGAAAGGAACAAAATGACAAGTGTTTCAACCGAGGACTTCAGGAAGGCTCTGTCAGAGGTTTCCGGTCTGTCCCTAGAACAGACATTTCACGATTTCCTGGAGCTTCCCGGGCATCCGGAGATAGAGATTGAAGAGGACACGAAAGGTGATAAGAAGATAGTAAAATTATCCCAGACCGGTAGGGTATTCAGAATCAGGGTTCCTGCAATTATTTACCGTGATGAAGGAAAGAAGGAGATGGATATCACACTGGAAGGAAAGGTTACTCAGATTGAGTTCGACAGGAAGGGATTCAGGGCATTCTCTCTTGACCCGGAAAGCAGAGTGCTGATGACCCAGAGCATCCACGTTTCAAAAGAATCTCTGCGTTACCTTCTTTCCCACGGTGAGACCGTTATAGAAAGGGCGAGGGCAGCATCAGCTCTTGCAGCATTCGGAAGATCCGAAATTCCTGTACTTGAAGGTGCGTTCTTCGAAGAGAAGTCCTGGTACGTGAAGGGAAAAATAGCAGACGGCATATCCAGGCTGGGAGGGAGGGAGTCAAGCAAGTCATTGATGAAAATGCTGGGCGATGAAGATTACAGGGCAAGGAGGGAAGTGGTGAGGGCAATTTCCAACTTGAACGATCCGTCAGTCCTCCAGAAGCTCATTGAGATATTTGAAAATGAAAAGGGTTACAGGATAAGGGCCCTTGCCCTCACGGCAGCAGCGAAGTCTGGAAAGGAAAAGTCAAAGGAGCTTCTTATGAAAGCCCTGAGCGTCCCGTCCTACGATAGCTGGATAAGGACATCAGCCCTCGACGCTCTCGGAGAACTGAACGATCCTTCCGTTGCGGGCACTATTTCGCAGTACCTGAAAAAGGAGTATGACTGGCAGACAAGGGCCGCCGCCGTATCGGCGATCTCAAAGCTCTACTGGCAGGATAGGTCCCTCGGACGATTTATTTCGGAAGCCCTTCGGGATGAGTTTCCAGCTGTAAGGTCTCGTGCTGCGGAGTCTGTAAAGAGCATCCAAGAGCCAAAGCTCCTCTCTGACCTCAGAGCTGCCTATGAAAAGGAGAAAGATGGCTTTGTGAGGAGGACAATGAGGGAGGGACTTGAAGCAAAGGGGATTCCCCTTCCGCAAGATTATACTCAACTCAAGGAGGAAGTAGCCAGATTAAAGGAGAGAGTGGAGAGACTCGAGGCAACAAAGGTAAAAGCAAGGGGAAGGTAAAGAATTTCAAATAGTGCGGGACCCGACAGCGATGAAAACACATGTACCCTGACTAATCTTCAAGATTTCCTGAGTGGCCTTTCCCGGACCTGTTCCTCGCGACGGCTGTAACACCTTAACTCTTGAGAAGTCCCATTGCGTACTCTCTTGCACCTAATATATCTCCTTCGTCCACTAATTTCATGAATTCTGGATCGTGGAGCAGATTCTGAAAATACCTTGCTTGGCCCCCGCAACAGTTGCGGGGAATCAGATTTCTCAGTTCCTCAAGAATCGGGAGCGCCTTTGAATACCTGTTTGCCAGGGGTGCAAGTTCATCCCTGAGAAATCTCGACAACGATGGGGATCTCCCCTCAGTGGAAACGGATACAGTTACCCCTCCGGCATTGAGAACCGCTGGGAATATGAAAGGGCTGTCGATCCTATCAACGCTGTTGTACAACACGCCCTCCTTCGCGCAGTATTCCCTAATTTTAGCGTTTACTTTCTCATCGTCGCTTGCTATCACCACAATCGTATTTCTATCGATCATTTTGCTCAGAGAATTCGGAGAATTTATATGAAGCATGACTTTCTTCACATTGAATTCCTCTATTGATCTATCGAACCTGTCCGAAACAACGGTCACATCATCAAATTTGGTCGCAAGACTTTTCAACTTGAGTGCCGCAGCTTTTCCTCCGCCTATCACCAGCAGTTTCTTTCCCGTGACGTTCAGCATAATTGGAATGAACACCATGTTACCTTTCCTTGGACGCAGTCTCGCTTATACACCTTTCTACTGGCACCGAGTGCTGCGACAAATCATTCAGCCCTGCAAGCGAAACTGGGGTAACAATCCCTAGGTCCATCATAGAATTTATCACCTTCCCCACGATGATCACGCTTGGAGGTTTGATATTGAACTCCCGCACAACCTCTGGCAATTCACGCAGCAGGCACGAAAATACTCTCTGTTCCGGTTTTGTTCCATTTTCTATGATGGTCACTCCCGTCGACGGGTCCATTCCGTTATTGATGAGACTTGAAGCTATCTCTGAGGATGTCCCGACGCCCATGAGAATGACCAATGTTCCGTCGAACTTCGATATTCCCTCCCAGTTGTTCTCACTTCCAGAGGATTTCCTGTGTCCTGATATTATCATGACTGAAGAGGAGTGATCCCTGTGTGTAAGCGGGATTCCGGCTGCGGTTGCAACGGCTATTGCCGATGTGAGACCTGGGACCACCTCGTACTGAACGCTGTTCCTCCTCAGAAATTCAATTTCCTCCCCACCCCTTCCAAATATGAAGGGATCACCGGACTTCAACCTCACCACAGTCATTCCTTTTAGATAACGGTCCAGCATCAGTGAGTTGATAAACTCCTGTTTGGACGATGGTTCCCTACCGTGTTCTGTGCCAACGCAAATCCTTTCACAGGAGGGAGGGGATAGATTGACTATCTCCTGATCAACAAGCCTATCGTACAGGAGAACGTCGCACGTGCTCAAAAGTTTCAAAGCTTTTACAGTTAGATATTCAGGATTACCGGGGCCCGCACCAACAATGAACACCTTCCCAGGCCGTACTTTTCTCCGGGAATCCTTTTCATTCATGGAGATCACAGCTCTATAGCATACCCAACCAGGTCCATGAGACCGTGGTTTTGCATATCCACCTTGTGATAGTTCATCACGTATGGGAACTGAGCCTTGTCTATGGCACAGGGAGACACCATGTGATGGGATCCCGTCTTCCACGAGAAATAAACAGCAGGCCATCCTGCCCAGGCTCGGTATTCATTCCATTCCTTCTCATCTGCAAGGAGGCCACCTCCAGCCCCGCAGCAGAAAGTTTTATCTTTGGTGAATTTAGACTCAACAGTTTCCCTGACCACCGCGCTCAGAACATATCTTGGCTCGTTGACAAGATTTCCGCCCCTGGCAAGGTTGCACGGGTCATGATAGTTGTAGAGATCGTCATTCTTGTTCTTGTCTACCTTGATCTGCCCTCTCTCTATCGCCTTCGCTGTGATCTGATGGATATGCCTCAACTGTATACCCCGCTTCGCGAGTTCGTACCGGACGTAGTTATTCGCAGTCCTCCAGCCATGTCCACATTCCCCCCAGAGAACCACTTTGGCACCCCTCCTGACTGCCTCATTCACCACGATGGCACCGAAATCCCTCAAGTGACGCTCACTGGCAAAAGTTCCGAAATTGGCTGCCTCGGTTGCGGATGAAGATATGGTCCAATCATATTTTAGAGCAAACAGTGTTTTGGCATAACCCTTCAGGGTGTCATTGTTTACAGCGATGTCTGCTGAAGAAGGAATCAGGAGGTAATCTGCACGTGGCATATCCACAGGGATTTTTATCTCCTTACCTGTTTCTGAAAGCATCTCTTCCTCTATGAATGAAGTGACATTTTTTATGAACTTATCCTTCAAGCCCATATTGTTCCCTGTCTTGTAAACCTGTGCCATTGTGGCTGCCACGTACTCCGGTATCATCCCCATATCGGTGAGGATGTTCCTTATGTTTCTTGTGATCTCCGCCTGGTCAATACCTGCAGGGCAGAAAACAGAACATCTCCTGCATTCCGTGCACTGGTAGTAATAGGAATAAAGGCGCTTCAGATCTATCTCATCCTTCTTTATAGTTCCCCTGCTTCTGTAAATATCCCTCACAAGGTTTGCACGCCCCACCGGCGAGTTGTTAGGATCCCCAGTCGCGATGAACATATGGCACTTATCGATGCATTCACCGCACCGCGTGCAGCTCTCCATGAATGTGACGAATGCCTTGCTTTTCCTTAACTCGTTGAATCTTCCAATGAAGAAATCAACGTCCTCATTTCTCTCCACCTTTATGTCCTTCAGAAGCTGATCCTTTGCCGGTCTCTCAAATACGTCCTTTGCCCACTCCAGATTCTTCTGTTTTGAAAGCCACTCTTCCGCTTTGCCGCTGGGACTTTCCAGTATTATATCCCTAATCTTTGGATACATTCACATCACCAGGATGGAAAATAGAATACATGGTGGGATTGGTAAAGAAGGAGTACGGATGCATGAACTTGCTGAAGGGGAAGTATATGAGGAGTGTGGCTGCTATCAGGAAGTGAACGTCAAACTGTATTGCAGAGGGGACAGAGATAGGGGAAAATGAGATTAGTGAATATATGAAAGGCGTAACGAACTTGTAAGCGTACAGTGGCGGAAGTGTAAACCTCATTACGATTCCTGATATTCCCAGGGCGACTATTAGGAGAATTGAGAAGTAATCAGAAGCGTAACTGATTCTCCTCAAGTACCTGTCAGAGACCCTCCTGAAGAAGAGGTAGAGACCAAAGATCGTCATTACAAATGCAAGAGAGGTACCCAAGTAGGCTCCTATTGCAGCCATCGTACTTTCGCTGACACCGACGGATGCAAAATAGGGCATGAGAACTATGTCGAGATGAGCGGCGATCACTATCCAAAGTGTCCAGTGAAACAGCGCTGAGGTTACCCTCAATACCGGATCTTCCTTCATACTTGAGAAGAGGAATATCCTTGAGAGGATATTTTTGAATGCTTTCAGCCTGCTGTCATTCCCCGGATAGGTAAAGAGGTACGGGTATCCCAGAAATGTCTTGGTTGGCCCCTTCGGAAGAAATATCCATCTCACCAGTGTGTATATGGTGCCAACTACGAATACCACGGCTGCAATGTAGGCATATGCAACGATGATCCAATCAGTCGCGTTCATAATATCACGACGATTACGGATGCCTACCTCGTTCCCCCTTCCCTAAGGGTCATGATCCCTCGGATATCCAGGTACTCCATATCCTGTTCGAAGAACGGAAGCCCTGTCTTCTCGAAGAACTTCTCCCATCCTATCCTGTCTATCCAATCTGCTATTCTCTCGCCCTTGCGCGCGTCCTTCTTCCATGTTTCGACAATTCTGACCACTGCAGCAACAGTCTTCGGGTAATACGGTGGTTCATTGGGCAGGTAAGGAATCACGATCCTTGAAAGGGTCGTGCCTACCCTGGAGGGTACTGCCTTTCCTCCGATTGCTATGGCATGTCCGTCCGTCTTCTCGGGTGTCTCAAATATTATGCCGGCACAGGCTCCAACGCAAAGACCGCAGCCAATACACAGATTATTTCTTATCTCCAGGGTCTTAGATCCGTCCGGAAGCTGCTTTATCTGAATGGCACCGACCGGGCATGTGTATGCGGTTCCCTGAAGGTCGCATTTTGAAACGTCAGGAGTAATAATTGGAACTTCTGTGTGTATACCGCTTATGGAAATGTCGGTGAGGAAGCTGTTTCCGCACGAGCTAGGACATCCGGATGCAGCAACTGTGAGTTTTGCCGGAAGCTCCTCTTTGTTAAAGTATTTGCCCAGCGCATTCCCTATATTCTGGATTATGGAAGGAGCATCTGTAGCGGCCAGCGCGCAGTGGAAATAACCTGCGCAAGAGGTCAAACTCCACAAATGCCCGTCCCATCCTCCCACTGGGAATCCAAGATCCTCAAGTTCTGTCTTGAGTGCGATTGCATCCTTCATATCCTTGACTATGAACTCCATGTTGACCGCGCCTGTGAACCTCATGCTCCCACCAGAATACTTCCTTGCCAGGGCTGATATCTTCCTCATGGTCTCAGTGCTGTATCGACCGTTAGGCGTGGAGCCCGCCCTCACGGTATATATCTTATTTCCGTTGATATCCACGTGCTCGACGATTCCCGGTTCCACAATTTTGTGAGTTCTCCATTTTCCGACGGAGTCCTTTATGAAGGAAGGGATGAACTTGGTGTATGGCCTTGGTGGTCCTTCCTGCATCTTAATCACCTCCCACAGCTTTGCTCACCTTACGAGGAATTTCCTCCCTATCCTTTTCATTAACAGCATAGAACACATTGGTCCTGAGGTCCTTTGAGTTCATTGAACGTGGAACCTCCTTCATCATATCCATGAAACTCTTCATTCCGACCCTGAGCAGCATATCGCCAATCCTTTCCTTCCTTGCCGCCTGTTCAATATAAACTTCCACTATTCTATTGATGATATCCAGCGCTTCTTCTGGTGAGTTGAGCCTCGCGAACAGTTTACCTGTCAAAGGTCCTTTCTTGCCCCTGAGTTTCCCGCCGACGTAAATTAAAAACTGTTTTTCCTTTCCTGGCATGATAGCTCCCTTGCTCTTTCTTACGCATATCATGCACTGTGTGCAGTCCTCTCCCTTTATAGATATTGAAGATCCGTTTCTTTTTATTGCACCAGTTGGGCAGCTGTTCACGATCCCGTCAATTTCTTCATTATTGAGATTCTTCAGTAGTTTCTCATCAACTTCTGGGGCACCTTTCCAGGACCCGACTATCCCGATATCTGCTTTCTGAGTTGCCCTGCCACAGTCTATGGGGCATCCTGAAACCTTTACCTTTACCTTGTGCGGGAATGTGGGGTACTTTGCAAAATCATTGTACATATCGTAAAATTTATCCCTGAATTCCTCAGTATTAAGGTTGGAGTATTCACACAATGCGCTTCCTACACAAGTTGTTGTCGCTCTAAAGGCATCTCCCGTAGAGCCGCATTCGTACCCGTTTTGCCTCAGCTCTGCGATGAAATCCCTTATCTTCTCCTTAGGAATACCCGGTATCTCTATGTCCTCTCCCGTACTGATGGCATGAACCATCCCCACTCCATATTTATCCGCAAGATCGCATAACTTGTCAAGCATCTCCGATGTTACGAAGTTTCCCGAAGGGATCAGAACTCTGACGATGTTTGCATTCTCCCCTATGTCGGGCCTGCTTGTTACTCTCATGAGTATTCCAGTCGGAGCACCGGGCACAGAGACATAGCCTCCTGTGGTAAAGAGATCGCGTTTTAGGGCCAGGGATGCTCCGTAGAGGTCCACTGGATACCTTGTTTTCTGGGCCTCCTTAACAAAGTTAGGCCAATCTCCCTTTTTCAGATCATCCAATATTTTCCTTCCCTTAACAACTTCTTCTGGTGGATTACTCATTTTTTACCACCTCTGAATTCTTCCAGCGCATATTTTGTCCCCACGACGTACCCCTTGCTTTTCAGAAATTCCGAAAATCTTTCCTTTTCCTCTCCCGTAACATCAACCCTGATTACCGGGATATCTTTTTCATCTGACTCTATCTTTTCACACTTCGGTATTGCGTTGATGCAGTTTGGGCAAACCTGGTCTCTCGTCATAAGATACTTCATTCTTTTTGACCTTACAGGATTCTGTGCTTCTTCCTCGGTGAAAACATCAATCGCATAACCGCATATAGGACAGACGAGATATATCATTTAAACACACCCCGTCGGTTTGGGGGCACCGGCCATCCTGCAGGCTCCCTTAGCCGGACCAGTTGGAAATAGCTCGTAAATTTTCTTTAATTCAAACCCTGTGCTCTTTGTCAGCATCCTTATGGGCGGACAGCTATCGTAGGTCTGGTAGTAATCTCTAAGGTAATTGATTACTTTCCAATGTTCATCCGTCAATTTCGAAACACCTTCTTCCTCTGCTATCGCCATCACAAATTCAGGACACCAGTCTGCCGGATTGAGGATAAAACCATCCTCATCCATCTGGATTTCCTTATACGTTCCGTCCTTCAGTTTAACTCGCACAACTCTATTGGCGGTATCAGGCATAAACAACACCTGAACCATAATTCCGAGACTCGTTATCAATTGGACACCTTACACATTAGGGAAAATCCAGCGTTTTTACTTTCATATTCAATTTGATGATGGAAAATGGCAGTGAATCCTTCCGGTGAATTGGTTTAATTCTTTAGGTTTATTTATCTTGTCTCAGAGGATAATCTAAATTAAGGTTTCATAAGATAATTTCGAAGTAGCCTATTTTATATCAAGAAAAGGGGTTAAAGATCCTTCTGCTCTTCGGTCATTTCGCATTGAAACGCTCAATTCACCAAAACACACGACGGAAAATATGAGTGAAATCCCGAACATTTAGGGGTATGTGTTAAAACTATATGACTATATTATCTAATATGGCCAAACAAGAAACCCCAGAGCGGAAGAAGGTGGTATTCTTTTCTATGATACCTCCGAGCGATAATGCGAGGCTCGAGACAATGCTGGGATATGCCAACGCTGCAGCTCTTCTGGATTATGAAACGCTCATTTATTTCTTTCTAGATGGGGCACTGATCGGGAAACAACAGGTATTTAATAAACTGGACCAAAAGATCAGGGATCGGGTCAGGGAAGCCCTTGACAACGGCGTACTCCTCAGGATATGTTCCGCGGCAGCCCAGACGTTCGGAATAGATAATAAAAATATTGTTCCCGGATTCGAAATAGTGGGAATTGCCTTTTTCTATGCCTATGCAGAGAATGCAAACATTGTGTTAACTTGGAGCTGAAAGTCATAACCTTCAATATCATCTCAAGACTGGTAGAGGTAGTTATAGACTGTTTTCTTCAAACCCCTTCTAAGGAGTTCAGATAGGGATGCTGGAGTGACGCCGAGGATATGAGATAGCTCTGTGAGCGAGATCCGTCCTTCAATATCAAAGTATCCACGTCTAAGTGCTTCTTCCAAGGCGTACTTTTCCTTCTGTGTCAGTTCCTGATGAACGAATGGCGATACACTTATTATGGTATACTGCAAACCAGCTTCATCCATTTCTTTTTTGAAGAGCTTAAGATCCCCCCTTGATGCAACGAGGAACCGAACCTGAACATGGTTCTTTCCTACAGAGTGTGTACCAAGCGGATGTATAAACTGCGTTTTAGAAAGAAGATGGCATACGGAACAACTGGAGCTCTCTATCCAATATGTCCCGTTTCCTACTCGACGTAGTTTCAGCCCTTTAAGCCTAGATATGTCTATGGGATCGCATACATCAGTAGGTTTCACACGATGAAGCGTGTAGTCTGGTCTCATGATGAGTCTGACAATGGTGCAGTTAACATCTGCTAGGGCATTAGTCACTATGCAATCGTCCCTTTTGATCTCCATAACTACCTCAAGGGCTGTCTTTGCCGGCATATCATCTACGAGTCCCTTATTCCTTTCATGAATAAATTCTTTGGCGGCTAGTTACATTTAATTAAAGCATGCCATTCCATCTCTGTTTGGGCACGCTAAAACATTCACCGTGAAACGGTAAGATCATTGATATCGATTCCATTGGTAGCTCTATTAGCCCTATAGGCCGATGGAAGATTCATATGCTTTTCTAACTGAATATTTGGATGCTTTCGCGTTTGAACTTGTTTCCAGGCGACTAACAAGCACCATTCGGGAGAACGAATTAATAGGATTTGATATTCTCACTCTCATGTGAAGTTATCCCCGTGATGTCTTGTGTTTGCATTATGTGTGTGGTGAGGATATTTTTATATTCCCTTCCTGGATTAGTGATAAAACAGAGGCGTTCTTAACATTGTTAATGATTAACACACGGAACATGTGAAGAAAGATTCCTTGGCATTTCAAGAGAGAAGCTTCCTGCGCAATTTTAGATATCTTTGAAAAACAGCTTCCATCCATCGACCTTGACATGGGCTTACCACCGTATATATCTGTAACCACAGCAGAGGATTTTTCTGACTACTGGGCTATTATAAACCTTACTGATAAAGGTATAGTCTTTTATAACTTTCAAAAATTTCCCGACGTAGACTAGCGTGCGAAAATATGGATGTATATCCATAGGAAATGGCTAGGCTATAGGAGAAGTTGATAAAGATGCCGACTTATGTAAACCCGGATAAATGTGATGGATGCAAAGCGCTTGCCAGGACAGCTTGCCAGTACATATGCCCAAACGACCTGATGATCCTTGATATGGTCAAAATGAAAGCATACAATCAGGAACCGGACATGTGCTGGGAGTGCTTTTCTTGTATAAAAACGTGCCCGAAAGATGCCATAGAGGCAAGAGGATACGCGGATTTCGTGCCGCTCGGCGCAAAAGTAACACCAAAACGCGGAACTGATTCTATTCTCTGGACTGTTAAATTCAGGAACGGAAAAGTGCTTAGGTTCAAGTTTCCAATAAGAACGACACCTTGGGATTCCATAGATCCGTTCCAGGGTTTCGAGCCACCAAGCCTCGAAAAACTCGGGGCTCCAGAGCTGGCTGGGGGGCATGAATGCAAAGATCCTTCAAAACTGACTCTCAAGAAGAAGGGAGCATAGAGGTGAGTAAAGATGGCAGTTGAATCATACAAGAAAATCGAGACCTATAAGGCCTCAGATGTGAAAACAAAGGTAGTGGATACGGATGTCCTGATCATCGGCGGAGGGATGTCCGGTTGCGGTGCAGCTTACGAGGCAGCATACTGGGCAAAGGCAGCAAACAAGAAAGTTGTTCTCGTGGAAAAGGCTGCGATAGAAAGGAGCGGCGCCGTTGCACATGGACTTTCGGCAATAAACTGTTACCTGGGACTTTCGGGGAGATCCCAGTTCACGAACAACAAACCGATAACCCTGGAGGAATTCGCCAGGTACGTTACTCTTGATATGATGGGAGTTTCAAGAGAGGATCTGGTAGTTGATTATGCAAGGAATGTAGATGACTCGGTTCATCTCTTTGAGAAGTGGGGTCTACCCATATGGAAGGACGAGAACGGGAAGTACGTCAGGGAAGGAAGATGGCAGATCATGATAAACGGTGAGTCATACAAGCCCATAGTTGCAGAGGCTGCAAAGAAGGCTATAGGAGAGGAGAACATATACGAGAGGGTATTCATAACTCACCTCCTTCTGGACAAGGATGACAAGAATAAGGTCGCAGGGGCCGTAGGATTCAGTGTCAGGGACCCCATATTCTATGTCTTCAAGGCGAAGGCAGTTATAATAGCTACTGGTGGCGCAACGGGACTCTTCAGGCCCAAGAGTACAGGAGAAGGCATGGGGAGGATATGGTACGCAGTCTTCAACACTGGCTCAGGATATTCCATGGCAATAGAGGCAGGCGCCCACACGACGCAGATGGAGCACAGATTCATACCCACCAGGTTCAAAGATGGATACGGACCTGTTGGGGCCTGGTTCCTCCTATTCAAGAGCAGGGCAACCAACGCCTACGGTAAGGATTACACGGAAAACGTCGCTGCTATTGAGAAATATAAACCTTATGCCAATGCTTCTCCCGTACCAACACCTCTCAGGAATCATCAGATGATAGAGGAAATTGTGCAGGGCAGGGGTCCAATATACATGAGGACTGAAGAGGCTTTACAGAAGCTCTCTGCAGGCGACCCAAAGAATGCGAAGAAACTGCTTGAGGATGCGTGGGAAGACTTCCTGGATATGACTATAGACCAGGCGCTGCTTTGGGCTGCAACCAATACAGAGCCGGACAAGGCCCCGTCTGAGATTGTAGCTGCAGAGCCATATCTGATGGGTTCCCATTCGGGATGCGCAGGTCTCTGGGTGTGCGGGCCGCAGGATCTCATGCCAGATGAATACAAGAAACTCTTCCCGCTGCTATACAACAGGATGACAACGATAAAGGGACTGTTTGCGGTGGGCGATAATGCGGGCGCCAGCCCCCACAAGTTCTCCAGCGGATCATTCACCGAGGGGAGGATTGCAGGGAAAGAATCTTTAAGGTATGTAATTGAACAGGGTAAGGAAGTGAACATTGATGAATCCAAAGTGGAAGAACTGAAGAGGAGAATATTCAAGCCCATGGAAACGTACGATCAGTTCAAGAATGCCACGACTGCAGAGGAAATAAACCCTAACTACCTCTTTCCCAAACAGACCCTGTGGAGGCTCCAGAAAATTATGGATGAATATGCTGGAGGCGCATCTATGTGGTTCAGGACGAGCGAACCGATGCTTAATGAGGGTCTCAAGAAACTTCAGCTTCTCAGGGAGGACATGGAGAAGGTTGCAGCTAGAAATCTCCACGAGCTCATGAGGGCCTGGGAGATGTTCCACAGGATAACAGTAGCCGAAGCGCATATGGAACATCTTAAGTTCAGGAAGGAAACGAGGTGGCCAGGCTACTACTACAGAACAGACTATCCAGATCTCGACGACAAGGAGTGGAAATGCTTCACGGTCGGAAGGAGAGACCCGGAAACAGGGAAATGGGATCTCCAGAAGGTCCCGTTCGTTCAGGTGGCTGATTACACCATCTGATTTCTTCCCTTTTTTGGTGACGGGGTTTGAACGTAGATCTTCTCGTGGTTGGAGGTGGGGTAGCGGGCATAACTGCTTCGGTTGAAGCAGCAGAAATGGGTATGACTGTTGCGCTTGCAGAGAAGAATCCCTATCTCGGAGGGAGGGTTGTTCAACTTTTCAAGTATTTTCCAAAACTCTGTCCTCCGCAGTGCGGTCTGGAAATATTTACAAAGAGAATTAAACAGCTCGGTAACCTTAGAATTCTTACGAACGCGGAAGTGAAAAGTGTCAAGAAGGATGGAGATTTTTATGACTCAAGGGTCGTAATTCACCCAAGGTACGTGAACGATAGATGTACCGCCTGCGGAAAGTGTGTCGATGTGTGTCCTGTCACAAGACCTGATACATTTAACCTTTCCATGGGGAATACCAAGGCAATCTACCTGCCAAACCCCTACGCCTACCCTTTTATATACGCAATAGACGACAAGTACTGCAAAGGGAAGGAATGCTCGAAGTGTGTTGAGGTATGCCCATATGATGCAATTGACCTGAACGAGAGGGAGGATCCTATAAAAATAATATCAAAATCCGTTCTAATCACCACTGGCTGGGAGCCTTACGACGCATCCAAAATTGAGGGTCTAGGTTTTGGGAAGTACAGGAATGTTATCACAAATCTCATGCTGGAAAGGATTGCTTCCCCCAACGGCCCTACTGGTGGAAAAATTGTCAGGCCGTCAGACGGGAAAGAGCCTCGGAGAGTGGCGTTCGTCCAATGTGCTGGTTCAAGGGATGAAAACAACCTCATTTACTGCTCCCAGATTTGCTGCCTCTCCTCAATGAAGGAGGCAACATACATAAGGGATCAGTACGCTGACTCCAGTGTTGAGATATTTTACATAGACATTAGGGCCTATGGCCTCAATGAGAATTTCTTCAACAGAATACGGTCAGATAAAGGAATAAAGTTCACGCGAGGGAGGGTAACAAAAGTTGTTGAAAATGAGAAGGGTAACCTGGTAGTTCAGGCGGAGGACACGATCGCAGGTAAGAAAATAACTGAAGAATTCGATCTCGTTGTACTGGCAACGGGTATGGAACCATCTTCCAGAAACGGCAGGATTGAGGGAGTGAACTATGATGATTGGGGCTTTGTGATTGAACAGGATGGGATATACGGAGCAGGGGTGGCAAGCAGGCCAATGGACGTGAAGCAGTCCAACGAGGAAGCCACGGGTGCATTAATTAGGGTACTGCAGAAAATTGTGGAGGCAAGGGAGAAAGCATGAGCGATAGTACCAAGGTCTTCATATGTAAAGGATGCGGAATAGGAGAAAGCTTGAATTTGGATAAACTAAAGGAAATTGCAGAGAAGGAATTCTCGGCTCAAACTATGATATGCGAGCAGCTCTGCAATGAGTCAAATCTCATAAGGGACTGCCTGGTGAAGGGTACCAATAAGGTATTGATCGCTGCATGCAGCCAGAGAAATAAAACATCTAATTTTCAGTTTGAGAACACAATAGTTGAAAGGGTTAACCTGAGAGAGGGGGTGATATGGTCCCACAGCAGCGGGGACGATATGCAGGGTATGGCAGAGGATTACCTGAGAATGGGCATGGCTTCTCTGAAGAATAAATCGCCCCCATCGCAGCTGGAGCTTGGAAAATCCAAAGATATCCTCGTCATAGGTGGTGGAATCACAGGCATGACAGCTGCAATTGAAATTGCCAAGGCAGGTTATGGCGTCTTTCTCGTGGAGAGGGAGGATAAACTTGGGGGGAAGCTCAATTCCTTCAGGAGCATCCTGCCAGTGCAGTATCCTTATAGAGATATGGTTGACGCAAATAAATTTCTGCAAGAAAAAATAAAGGACGTCACCAGCAGGGAAAAAATAAGGGTCATGACCTCCAGCACGGTGAAGGACATATCAGGCCAGCCTGGAGCTTTTAAAGTCACGGTGAACTCCTCTGGTGGAGAATTGAATCTTAATGTTGGTGCTGTTGTGGTTGCTACCGGCTGGACACAGTACGACGCAAGTAAAATTACGAAACTGAAATATGGAAAGAGCCCGAAGATCATGACGAACATGGAGCTGGAGTCTTACCTCTCCAAAAAGAAGAGCGAGATCAATTCCCCTGAATGTCCAAGGACATTCGCATTCGTTCTCTGTGCAGGTCAGAGGGACCCGGAAAACATCCCGTACTGCTCATCCGTATGCTGCCTCACTTCTCTGAAGGAGGCGCTGATGATCAGGGAACGCATAAAGGAATCAAAAGTGTATATTTTTTACAAGGATATCAGAGCGCTGGGTGTCTACGAAGAATTCTATAAGAGAGTGCAGAGAGACCCGAACATATTCCTTGCAAAGGCGGAGGTAGAAGACATATTTCTCGAATACAAAGATAAGATCTCACTGAGTTTAAAGGAAACAACGCTAAACCTGGATTTCCAGTTAAGCGTGGACAGAGTTGTGCTGGCAACCGGGATGCTTTCTTCTATGTATGGCCTGTACAATGTGAAAGAGGAGCATCCTGATTCAGGGGAACTGATATATAAGCATCTTAGCCCTGTTCCCCTGAAAGAGGGGAATAGTGCAACGGGCGGTGAAAGGATATTGAATTTGAAGTACAGGCAGGGACCTGAACTTCCTACACTCAGTGACGGATTCCCTGATTCACATTACATCTGCTTCCCCTATGAATCAAGACGTACCGGTATATTCCCGGCAGGTTCAGTGAGATCCCCATCAACAATTCTGGAATCGATGGAGGATGCACGCGGGGCAGCCCTGAAGGCAATAAAGGCCGTGGAGCTTGCGTTCAAGGGGGAGATTGTGGAACCGCCCCGTATCCTTGAATCAGACCATATCACCATTTCCCTGCAGAGATGCACCCAGTGCAGGAGATGCACCGAGGAGTGCCCCTTCGGCGCACTGGATGAAGATGAAAAGACATATCCTCTCTACAACCCTCTTAGATGCAGGGATTGCGGTATATGCATGGGGGCCTGCCCGGTTCAGGCGATTTCATTCAATCAGTATTCCGTCGAGCAGATCCACAGCATGATAAAATCAATAAAGATTCCAGAGGGGGATGATAAGCTGAGAATCCTTGTCTTTGCCTGTGAGAACGATGCCTATCCCGCCCTGGACATAGCATCGCAGAACGGTAAGAAATATTCCGATGAGGTTAGGGTAATACCAGTAAGGTGTCTCGGATCAGTGAATAGTATCCTCATAGCGGATGCTCTCTCCGCGGGAATCGATGGTATCCTTATGTTGGGATGCAAGTACGGGAAAGACTATCAGTGCCACTTCATAAGGGGTTCAGAACTCGCCAGCAAGAGGCTTGATGATCTGAAAAGTACCCTGGAGAACCTTGCGCTTGAGCCAGAACGTCTCAGTCTTCAGCAGATAGAACTTTCGGACTGGAATAGGGTGGCAGGCGTTGTGAATGATTTTGTGAAAGCCGTCAGGACAGTAGGACCAAATCCCTACAGGGGGTTCTGAGGATGTCCGTGGTGAATGTGAGGAGAAATGCGGTGAATTTTGATGATTCATTCGTTCGCGATGTAATAAAATTCGGGGGGGCTGATTTAAAGGTCTGCATGCAGTGTTCGATATGCACAGTTGTGTGTCCTTTAAGTCCGGATTCCAATCCGTTTCCAAGGAAGGAGATGATATGGTCTCAATGGGGCCTCAAGGAAAATCTTCTCAGGGATCCTGACATATGGATGTGCCAGGAATGTGGAGAATGTTCAAAGCAGTGCCCGAGAAATGCGAAACCGGGAAGCGTTATGACGGCGCTGAGAACGGTCACGGTTTCGCATTATTCGTGGCCGAGATTTATGGGAAGAGCTTTCAGGAACTGGTGGTTCCTTCCCGTATTCACCCTGGTACCCATCGTGCTGTTCATTCTCGTGTATTATGCATTTAAACTCTCCATACCCGCTTCCGGTCCCGTTTACTTTTCCTCTTTCATTCCATATAATCTCGTGGATGCTGCAGGTATTATTGTAGGAATATTTGCAATTTTCTCCCTGGGCTACGGTTCGTGGAGGTACTACAGGGAGATAAGTGCTGAAAACAAGAGTAGAAAGAAATTCATTCCATCCGCAGCATCAACCCTCGCAACTGTTCTTCTTCATACCCGCTTCAGCAAGTGCATCTCTAATCACAACAGATATTATTCTCATATACTCATATTCTACGGCTTCATCGCTCTTCTCCTCGCAACTTTCATAGGCGCACTTGAGATCCACGTTTTCGGTTTCAAGCACCTCCTCCTCTTCGGTGTTCAGAACATCATTGGGGATCTGGGACTGATTCTCATACTACCAGGCATACTGATCGCAGTGGTAAACAGGGCGTCAAGCAAAGTCCCCAAAAAGGAGACTTACTATGACTGGTACTTTCTTGCACTGCTGGCATTAGTTGTTATCACAGGATTTGCGCTGGAACTGCTCAGAGCTGCTGACAGTGTGAGCGCCTATTACGTTTACGCCTCCCACCTGATTCTTGTATTCATGCTCATAGCTTACTCCCCTTACTCAAAATTCGCACATGTGTTCTACAGATTCTTCGCACTTACCTATCTGGAATCAATAGGGAGAATACCTACCCAAGAAATAGCTTAGAAATTTCAAAAAATTCTTATTTTCCTTTTATTGATTCCATTATCTTTTTTGCAGCTTCTTCCGCTTTCCCCGTTTCATTCTTCACGATAAGCAGAGAGCAGCCGCTTATTGCTGAATAAGCTGCACCGTACATCCTGTTCATGAGCATATGATCCCTTATATCTTCCTCAGAATCTGTGTCCCTTTCCCTCGTCCTGTCATTCTCTCTTCTGAGGAATATCTCATGAGGGTCCGCTTCCAGTGAGACTATCATCCCCGGTTTTATAATGTTCAGGATATTGAACGGAAGGCCTGGAAGATAGCCGCTTCTGGTTTTTACAGAGAGGTGAGTATCTATGACCACGGATTCTTTCAACGCGAAATACTCCCCGGCGACCCTCTGGATTTCAAGCTGTTTATCCAGGGGCATCTTTCTCATCTGGTCCCTGTTGTTGACGTACCCTCTCTTCACGGCTTCTCTGAGCATGACGTCTCCGAAATTCTCAACCTGAAGCCCCTGCGCGATCAGATAACCCAGGACTGTTGTCTTGCCAACCCCTGGTATCCCACCTATCACAACCCTCATAAACCTCACCTATTAGGATCTGGAGCCCTGGTAAGAAATGATGCATTTTTTTCTATTTCCGGCTCCATTCCCATGTTATGAAAATGGGTGCACTCAATATATAGATTAAACCTAATCAATAAGGGAATTTTCGGAGTTAAAAACAAAACAAATGGGAATTATTCAGAATATTCAGCCAACCAATGCCTCAAGCTTCTTTAATATCTCCTTTTCCACATGAATACTCCACAGCATTTCCGGAACATCGACTGCCAGGAAAAGTTCAGAGAGAAGGATTGCCTCAATAGCCATCACCCCTAAATTTTGCAGGAATTTTCCAATTCCTATCCTTACAGTGAAGTCATTCGGATCACCAGAAATAAGTATGGAAAATGCTCTGTCTGCGGTAATAATATCCCGGAGGATCCCTGCTTTCTTAGCCTGGATAACGAATCCACCGGGAACCTGCCTCGTCTGGACCTGATATCCATCTTCCTCAAGCATCTTCGCGAATGAGGTGCCGAGGTCATTGAGGTCCCTGTTTTTTCCCTGGAATCTAACGGTCTTTTCTGCTACCATATTACATCACCGGGAATTCAAATAAAATCCTTTCGAAAAACACGAGAATGGAAACGAAAAAAGAAGATAATTTAAAAAATGGAGAACAAGGGGCTCAGTACCAGCCCCTCACCTTCATGGCCTTGGCTACTCTATCCACGGCAAGAATATAAGCGGCCATCCTCGGGTTCGTGTTGTACTTCCCCATTGTTTCTACTGTATCCCAGAAGCTCTTGGATATTTTCTTATCCAGTCTCTGATAGACTTCATCTATGTCCCAGTAGTAGCCCCCGATGTTCTGGACCCACTCAAAGTATGATACGATTACCCCGCCTGAATTGGCAAGGAAATCAGGAATGTCGAATACCTTGTTCTTTGAAAGTATTTCATCAGCATCCGGAGTGGTCGGCCCGTTGGCGAGCTCAAGTATGATCTTCGCTTTCACATTACCTGCGTTCTTCCCTGTTATCTGGTTCTCGAGGGCAGCCGGTATCAGGACGTCCACGTCGAGCTTCAGAAGATCTTCGTTTGTGATATCCTTGGTACCCTTGAGACCTACTACGCTGCCTGTTTTCATCTTGTGCTGCTTCACTTCATCAAAACTGAGTCCCTCTTTCCTGTATATTCCTCCCTTGCTGTCTGAGACCGCCACCACCTTAGAGTGGAACATCTCAGTTACAAGCTTGTGGGCGAACTCTCCTGCATTTCCGAATCCCTGGATTGCAACAGTTGCCTTGGAAAGGTCAATCTTCAGGTGTTTTGCAGCTTCCCTGAGGACAAACATACCTCCGCGGGCAGTTGCATCTCCCCTTCCCAGGGAACCACCTATCTCAAGTGGCTTTCCAGTTATCACACCCGGAACATTATATCCCTTCATCGCGGAATACTCATCCATCATCCAGGCCATGATCTGGGGTGTTGTGTATACATCGGGTGCGGGAATATCTATCTCCGGTCCTATATATTCTCCAATCGCTCTTACATAGCCTCTCGACAGCCTCTCCAGCTCACCCATGCTCATGGATTTTGGATCGCATATTATTCCTCCCTTCGCACCGCCATACGGTATGTCCGCCAGGGAGGTCTTCCATGTCATCCACGCGGCCAGAGCCTTCACAGTGGAAAGGCTTTCCTGGGGATGGAACCTTATTCCTCCCTTCGTTGGCCCCCGAGCTGAGTTGTAATGCACCCTGAATCCGGTGAACACCTTGGTTGTTCCGTTGTCCATCCTCACCGGAATCTGAACCTGTATCATACTTTGCGGTTCCCTCAGAATCGCATGAGCCTGAGGGTCTAGGTTCATAATTTTGGCAGCTTCATCCAACTGTTTCTGTGCAATTTTAAATGGGTCGAGTTCCTCATTCCTTTTTTCATCCTTAGGTTGTTGCATCATAATTTCACCTGGAATGCAGTACGGTATTGCCTCGTAATTCATAAAGATTGTCCATTGATCCGGATTTCAAGCCCTTTCTTTTATTCATAAAGGTTATTTTACACTTCCACATAATGACCTATGAAGCCCGAGCTATGGTTTTCAGAGTTGCAGAACGAGGATACAAAATTCGGAGTTCGGATCAGATCTCACCTTTTTACCAAGGAATCAAAGTATCAGAGGATTGACATATTCGACACTGAATTCTTTGGCAGAGTTCTGGCGCTTGACGGCTGTTTCATGCTGACAGAAAGGGATGAGTTCATGTATCAGGAGATGATAACACACCCCGCCATGATGTCGCACCCCGATCCAACGGATGTCCTCATCATAGGTGGCGGGGATGGTGGTGTCGCAAGGGAGGTACTTAGATACCCTGTAAAAAGCGTGCACCTTGTTGAAATTGATGAAGATGTTATAAGTGCCTCAAAGGCATACCTGAAGTCTATTGCATCTTCCCTGGATGATAAAAGGGTTAAAATATTCAACATGGATGCATTCGAATTCGTTGATTCGTCCGGTGAATACGATGTGATCATAGTTGATTCTACAGATCCCATAGGTTTTGCGGCGTCTCTTTTCTCCGATGTATTTTACATGAAAGCCAAAAATATACTGAGGAAAGACGGAATAATAGTTACGCAGAGCGGTTCTCCGTTCATGAATCCGAGCCACATTCAGAAGGCTTTCAAGGGTCTTTCTGCAAATTTCTCTACTGTCAGGCCATACCTTTCATTTGTTCCCACATACCCGTCCGGGATGTGGTCCTACATAATGGCCTCAAATTCGGAAATAAGGATGCACAGGGAGTTCAAGGGAAAATACATGAACAGGGAGGTCTACGAATCTCTATTCAACCTGCCAGAATTCGTGAAAGAAATAATCAAAGGATAAAACTATTTTATTCTCAGCTGTTCCTTTTTTTCCTGAAGTCTCTTTACAAAGGTTGGACCTAGCTTTCCTGCTATTACCTCCAGGTCCCTAGAATTCTTGACGATCACTGATTTGCTGTCAGATGCGATCAGTTCCTCGAACTTCCTTCTGTTTGCTACTGTGGAGAGGAAGAGGTAGAGGGAATAAACGAGGACGACGAGTGAAATGCCAAAGATGTAATATGACCATCCCCCCGCGGAATTCAGTAGAACCTTGAAATTGTCCGGGAGGATGACAAGATCAAAAAAATATATTGTGGTAAGTATGAAAAAGAACAGCGATACCGCTATTATGACCAGAGAAATCGGAATTTTGAACTCTTTGTATTTTCCCCTTTCCACGGAGCGCAATCCAGAATTGCTATTTGTCCTTTTTCTTGAGAAATTCCATGAATGAAGAAATGGCAAGATACCTGTGTGATATCATATTCTTTTCCTCAAGTGACATCTCCGCATACGTCTGAGTGGAACCATCCGGTATGAATATCGGGTCGAAGCCGAACCCGTTTGTGCCACGTGGGGAATCCGATATTTTCCCATTTTTAATTCCGAGAAATGTGTTGATCTTTCCGTCGTAGTAAGCAATGCACGTCTCAAATCGTGCCCTTCTGTTCTTTTCCCCTTGCATCAGTTTGAGAATACCTTCATTTCCTATCGTTTTGGAGACGTAGGACGAATAGACTCCGGGAAAACCCTTCAGTGCATCGATGAAGATCCCCGAATCGTCTATGAAAAAATTATCCTCGATTATACCGGTCAGATAACACACCGACCTTTTAGCCACCTCCTCAAGCGTGCTGAGCTGCTCCTCCGGATAGCTCATGAGCTTCAGTTCAATCTCCATCCCGGCCTCTCTGAATATTCTTGAATACTCCGCGAATTTCCCCCGGTTTGAGGTTACGAGAATCAAAGATACCTCCTCCTGCCTTCTATCTCCTTCACCTTATTCAGCACTTCCTCGTATCTGTTGAAGTTTTCATACCCCTTCAGAAATTCCCTGAATGATCTTTCCCTCCCCAGTGATGACAGGGATTCCTTCATCAGGTGAACATCTATCCCGAAATCTTCCAAGGTAGGCGACGTGCTGCCCATTGAAGGATCTATGACCCATAGATCTCCGTTGTATATTATATTCCCCGCGTTCAAATCCCCGTGACTTATCTTTGAGAGATGCATGAGAGCGGTAATCCTTCCTGACTCCCTGACAAGTGCATTGAAATTACCATCGCTGAGAAACATACTTAACGGCTTTCCTTTTATTTTCGTCATTATTATGGAGAGATCGTCTATGTCCACATACATCACAGTAGGCGCATTTATCCCCACCTTCTTGATTGCGCTGAGGAGCCTCACCTCTCTCCTTAGCCTCTGAGAATTTATCTTTCTGTCAAGGTCGGGGTTCCTGTATTCCCTTCCCCTCCTGACCTTCCTTATGCATTCGACCCCCTGGAACTTCACATCTTCCACCATACTTTCCCCTCCCACCATCGACTTGGGCGAAACTTTCCTGGAACCTATCCATTCCGCTGTATATGAATCAACCCTTTCATACTGATTAATCCTGGTATCCTCAGGGCTTTCCACTCTCTTCGAGAAGTACCCTGCCAGGGCTATCATGGCCCCGTTATCCGATAGAAATTTATCTTCAGGGAAGAAGTAATCATACCCGCGGAGCTCGGACATTTCCCTGAGAAGCTGCTGAAGTCTTCTATTTCTTGCAACACCGCCCGTTATTGCCAGTTCACGTAGGCCGAAGTGAGCCATGCCCCTCTCCACAATTTCTGCCAGAGCGGTAAATGCATATTCCTGGGCATTGAACGCAATGTCCCTTTCCTCCCTCTTCCCTATCATGTTTTTGAGATGTGTGTAGAGGCCTGAAAATGCAACATCCATTCCTCTGATCGTATAAGGGCAGTCAAAAATCTCGCCCCCCCGCGAAGCGATTTCCTCAAGTTTCGGGGCACCGGGGAAAGGAATTCCAAGGTCCCTTGCAAGTTTATCCAGAAAATTGCCCACACCGATGTCAAGTGTTTCCCCGAGAACTGAGTACATTCCATTTCCTATTATCTCTATCTGCGTATTCCCACCGGAAACGTAAAGAAAGAGGGGGGACTCGAATGACGACATGTTCCTTGCTATCTCAAGATGCGCCACCCCATGGTTCACGGGCACCAATTCCTTCCCGTATTTGAGGGAAAGATATCTCGCCATTTCAACGCCCGTCTTCAGGGCAGGGCCCAGGCCTGGACCTGTGGCCACCGATATCCTATCTATATCCTTTATATCCAAACTGTTACGATCAAGAAGCTTGACGAGAAGATCCGGAAAGCAGTCCATGTGGTGGGACGCGGCCTCCCTCGGATTTATCCCGCCGGAAGAGGGCCTGTAGGAATCGGATACGAAATCGATTATCTTCCCGTCTTCCACAAACCCCACTGAGGCTGTATGGGCCGTACTTTCTATGCCTAAAACTATCATCCGCGCTTTCTTCTACTTCTGCGAGATCCTCACTACGTTGCTTCCCCTCAATACAACAGTGCCCAGTTTCCTCCTGTTCCCCTCGGTTATTTCTTCCGTATTGGATATCACGATATTCATATAATCATCATAACTCTCCAGTATCCCCTCAAGGACCGTGTTGTCCTTGAGAAGAAGGGAGACAGGCTTTTGAACCATAGTTTGCATCACAGCCATCGGAACTGCCATAAGATCACCTACGTGTATTCGTAAAGGTCATCCTCTTCCTCGTTCTCCATCACGACCTGAAGGAGACCTCTGAGGAGCGCCTTCATGTTCTCAACCTCTTTCCTCAAATTCTTTACCTCCATATCGAGCTTTTCCATCCTGATCCTGTTATCATCTTCTATTTTCATTGATTACACACCCCTCTGGAATCTCCCCGTACTTCCTGGAAATCTTCCTGAGTTCACTTCTCTGACAGTAGGTACAGTAAAGTTCACTATTAATCCTTTCTAAAGGCTTCCTGCATCTGGAGCAGTAGGCGTAAATAACTCCGAGGTCAGGCTGCTGGAGGGTGAGGTCAATCTTCCCTCTCGTTGAAACGACCCTTCCCCTCACGACATCCCTCACCTTTATGGCCTTGGAGCAGGCATCCAGGTACTGCCCTGTTATTCTGCTGGCATGAATGAGGGCCCTGACCTTCACCTCAATAACTTTCCCGCCCCTGATCAGGTATTCCCCGGAAACCACAGCAAGAGGCTCGTTAATCTCTGTCACCACCCCTATTATCTCGTCTCCCGGCCTGACCGTAAATTCATTGCTGCCTCCCCTCACCATGACCCTATAATCCTGTCCAACTACCACCTCTCCCACCCTGGACGCGAATATCTTCCCGCCGTCCTCATAGGTCCCGGGACCAGGTATGAATTCCTCCTCAGTACCGATATACTCCCCCGGAAGTACTAACTTGTTCAATGCACATCAACCCTTGCGACCCTTACTGCTACTCTTACATTTTCTCTCTTGTGAAAACCGTAGGTATGGGGTATATCGATGAAGCTCCTCTCCTCCCATACCACGGAGGCCCTCTGTCCCACGTGATTTCTCAAAAAATCACCTGCATTGTAATCGAGGATGATATAAAAATGTTTAGACAATTCCAGTGCTTTATCTATGAATGGAACGTCCATCCCCCTGTTGTGCGTTCCGAATGGAGGATTCATGAATACGGTTTCAACCCTCTCTGAAAATTCTGAAATGTCCGCACAAAGGAATTTTATATTCAAACCCAGTTTTTTTCTGTTCTCTTCTGCCAGTGCTACCATCCTTTCATCGCTGTCCACGCCCGTAACATAGCTTGCGCCGAGAATCGCGGCCCCTATAGCGAAGATACCGTTTCCGCATCCAAAATCAGCCACCCTCTTCCCGACTACATTTCCTTCCTGAGCAGCCCTGTAAAGGAGCGCTGCTGCCAGATAAGAGGGGGTGCTGTACTGCTCAAGGGAGATGCGGTACTTCCAGGGGGTTGAGAGCGAGGCAAGTATCATCTCTAGATCGACCTGCTTCAGTGCCCTTCCAGAGTTCATGAGATTTTATCTATTCAAGAACAGTCTTCACGAGCTCTCTGGCTTCCTTTTCAGCTTCCTCCTTGGTTTCTCCCTTCAACCTCAGGAGTGCCGATATGTATTTCTCCGCCCTGGTTACCTTCCAGGTACTTCTTTCGTGCACAATTTTGACTATCACTTCGGCAATATCGCTATCTACCTCGAGCCCAAATTTTTCCTTTATTCTTATCTGCCAGAGCTTGATGAGGAAACGTGGAACGTATTCCCCCTCCCTCCTGAGCTTCTGGTAAATGCCGTTTGTCATTGCGTTTTAAGTATATCTTAGCTTAAATAGATTTTGGAATTGAAGTCAGGTACCGAGGATCACCTTTTTGAGTATTATTTTCTCAGCGTGCAATCTGTTCTCCGCTTGATCAAAGATAACACTGTTTCTGGAATCCGCGACGCCATCAGTTACCTCCTGCCCTCTGTGAGCAGGGAGGCAGTGCATGAATATATAATCTTTCTTTGCTATGGATACCATCTTCTCGTTTACCTGGTAAGGCTTGAATGCCTTGAGCCTCTCTTTCTCTTCTTCCTCCTGCCCCATTGATACCCACACATCTGTATAGACCACATCAGCATTTGCCACTGCCTCCTTGTAGTCATTGGTTACCACTACCTCAGACCTGTTTTTCTTTGCAAGTGACTGGGCCTGTTGCACAAACTTCACGTCGGGTTCATACCCCTTCGGGGTGGCAATCCAGAAGTCCGCCCCCGCTATCGCAGAGGCAAGCATGAGGGAGTTGGCTGTGTTATTTCCATCCCCCACAAAAGCGATCTTAAGACCTTTGAAATTGCCCTTCTTCTCCCTGATCGTCATGAAGTCAGCAACAATCTGCGTGGGATGTTCCACGTCATCAAGACCGTTTATCACAGAAACGGTTGAATATTTGGCAAGTTCCAGGACGTTTTCATGTTTATAAGCCCTGTAGAGAATGCAGTCAACCATACCGGAGAGTACCCTCGCAGTATCCGCTATCGTTTCCCCTCGTCCCATCTGCATGTCCCTCGGGGAAAGGTAAATCGCATGTCCGCCAAGTTGAGTCATTGCCGTCTCAAAGCTCACCCTTGTCCTTGTGGACGCTTTCTCGAAGATCATGGCGAGCGTCTTCCTGTCAAGAGATGAGTCAACCTTTCCGGCCTTGAACGATTTCTTCAGCTTTATTCCTTCATTCACAAACTTCTCGAAATCGTCTTTCATATCCATTACGGAAATTATGTCCCTCTTCATCCCAGCACCTCCTTCAGAAGCTTGGGAACCTCATGTGGATAGGAACCCACCCTGACACCGGCCTCCTCGAGTGCTTTGACCTTTGATTCCGCCGTCCCCCTTCCACGGGTTATTATTGCACCTGCATGCCCCATTCTTTTTCCGGGAGGCGCACTCCTCCCTGTTATATAGGCAACCACCGGTTTGTTGAACTTATTCTTTATGTATTCCGCAGCTTCCTCTTCCGCAGTGCCACCTATTTCGCCCACCATTACGACTGCCTCCGTATCTTCATCGTCCTTGAACATTTCCAGGGCATCAATGAAGTTCATGCCTGTCACTGGATCCCCTCCTAGACCCACAACAGTGCTCTCGCCCAATCCGCTTTCAGTGATTAGATTGACTATTTCGTAAGTCAGAGTACCGCTCCTGGATATCACACCTATCCCACCCTTCCGGAATATCTGATTCGGCATTATACCGAGCTTGCATGAGAAGGGAGTGGTTGCACCGGGGCCATTGGGTCCGAGCACCAGTTTCCCCATACTCCTGGCGAGATTCACTATTTTCATGGTATCGTGAAACGGCACTTTCTCCGTCAGGATATATATGAGGTCTATATCATTGTAGAGAGCCTCTTTCGCTGCATCAAGAACGTAAGGTGCGGCGACGGATATGAAGGTGGCGTTAGGTCCTTCCTTCATCGCCTCTTCCACGCTATTGTATACCTTGATTCCACCCACTTCAGTCCCGCCCTTTCCCGGTGACGTTCCGGCTACCACCTTGGATCCAAATTTCAACATCTGCAGTGCGTTAAAGGATCCCTGATGTCCTGTAATTCCCTGGACGAGGATCCTGGTATCCTCACCAACAATAATCCCCATTTAACCCACCACCTTTTTCAATTCCTCAATGGCTTCCATCATATTGGAATAAGCCCCTATTCCGTTCTCCTTCAACATTTGTCTCCCCACATCCTCGTTGACTCCGGAAAGCCTGACCACAATTGGAGTTGAGAACCCTACTCTCTTCTTGGCCTCAACAATTCCTTTTGCAACTGTATCACACCTGGTGACCCCTCCAAAGATGTTTATGAACAGAGCAGTAATGCGAGCTTCCTTCAGAATTTCAAATGCACCAACCACTTTTTCAACGTCATCCGTTCCACCCAGATCAAGGAAATTACGTGGCTTCAGACCCTTTAGTGTGAGACCGTCAAGTGTTGCCATGGTGAGACCCGCACCGTTTGCTATCACACCTATATTTCCATCCAGCTCAACAAGGGAATAGCCCCTGAGATATGCCAGCTCCTCAAGCTTTGTCCTGTCTGCGGGGTTGTCCGGTATATCCCTGTGCCTGAATAGTGAGTCTGAATCAATCACGACCTTCGCATCACCCGCCACTATTCTCCCGTCCGTAAGGATTGTTAAAGGATTAATCTCAACAAGCTCGCAGTCGTAAGATTCGTAAAGGGCATATATCTTCTGCACAATATCCTGGAACTGCCTCGCCTGATCCTGATTCAGTCCCATCTTCATTGCTATCTGTCTCCCTATGAAGCCGGAATAACCTATAACAGGGTCCACCCAGTACTTCTCTATTTCAGAATCCGGGACATCCTCTATCTCCATCCCGCCGGATGCAGAAGCCATGATGAGGTCTTTCCTCTTGCTTCTGTCGAGTGTTACAGATACATAGAGCTCTTTCTTGATGTTCAGCTTCTCTTCAAGAAGTACTCCCTTAACCTTCAGCCCCTTTATGGTCATCCCTAGCACTTCCCTGGCTTTCTCCTTCAGCTCCATCTGATCGTTTGCGAATTTTATTCCCCCTGCCTTGCCCCTTCCTCCTGTCAACACCTGGGCCTTTACAACCACGGGAAACTTGTTCCAGGAAAGATGCTCTGAATCCTCGAAGTATGCCCCGTCAGGAACGGGAATGGCAAATTTCCTGAACAAATCCTTTGCCTGATATTCGTATAGGTTCATCGTCCATCCAACTCCTATTAAGGGAAATTATAAATTCATTTTCTTAGGATCCTTGAAATCAATGACTCATAGACATCTAATCTTTCAAGTCCATTCTTTATGCCTATTGAAGCTTCGGGAATATTGTTTGATGCTATGAATGCATTGACCCTCTCCCTGTTACCTATCCCTGCTGTTGAAATGGCCATTTCCATGAGCCTTGAAACTGAACTGCTCCCCTTATATACTTCCCTTATGGTTCCAATATTGGAAGAAAGCCAGTTCCATATCTCGCCCCTGAAATTCCTGTTCCTGATTGCCCCGAACACAGCATAAAGGAGATTTCCCCTGAGCTCTGTCCTGGATACTGAAAAATTAAGGAAATCCGTCACGTCGCTCACTGAGGGCATCATTCCCATCGCAAGCATTGTCCTTGCCAACTCAATGTCATTCTTCGGGGAACGGAGCATATCCCAGAGGGTTCCCTTTTCGTAATTATCCATTGCGGATGAGAGGAGTACTGAGAGCCTGAATTCAGGCGGCACCTCATCAAATTCCCTGATCCTTACCCTCTGTCTTTCCCTGAATTTTGGATCTAACACGGCAAGGGCAGAGGAGAAATTATCAAGGATCACCTTGGAATTCTCATCGCTCCTCCCTTCAAAGATCTTCAGCTTTTCCTCAAAATAACCCACCGCAATATCAATAATCTCCTGAGAATGAACCACGGTAGCCAATTGCTCAAGTACATCGCCCATCCTGAGGACCAGGGTATAGTCATTCCTTTCTCTAATCGTCTCAAACATTTCTGAAAACTCAGGGAACGATACATCTCCGGAAAGGAGGAATGAATAGTAATCGTCCACGAGCTTAGCGAGGAAGCCGGGGGAAGGATTAGAATTGAGGGCATTTTTTAGCAGCTCACCCTTCAGCAGGATCCTATAGTAACCAACGCCTTTCGGATCTAACACTATATTTCCATCACCATTTATCTTCCTGCTTCTCTGTTTAAGCAACACTTTACTTGTTCTCCCTCCTCTCCTTACGAAGAGAGGTATTTCCCAGGTGTAATTATCGTCATTCCTTTTATACGTGAATTTCCTCTGAGCAACGCGAATCCCGTTCTGTTCCTTTGTCACTGTGACAACAGGCATCCCGGCCTTCTCAAGCCAGGATTTCATTAGGGACATTACATCCTTCCCACTTGCTTCTGATAGGGAATCCCATAGGTCACTGGCTGTGGCATTTGAATATTCAAATTTTTTCAGATATCTGTATACGCCCTCCCTGAAACTCCTCTCTCCAAGGTACTCCTCGATCATTCTCAGGATCGATGCACCTTTCCCGTAGCTTATCTCATCGAATATTTCCGCAATTTCATCAGGGTTATTCACAGGAACCCTGACGGGATGAGATCCTAGAAGACTGTCCTTAGCCATGGAGCCCAGAGTTTCCTCCCTGAGAAAGTCCTCCCAGAGATTCCAATCAGGATATATCTTGGCCAGGATTTTATAGCCAACGAACGTCGCGAAAGATTCATTGAGCCACAGATCGTCCCACCATTTCATCGTTACCAGATCGCCAAACCACTGATGTGCGAATTCGTGAGAAACGGTGTAGGCAACATTTTTCTTCTGATTGAAGCTCGTGGACTTGTTAACGAGAAATGAAGATTCACGAAATGTGATTGCGCCCCAGTTCTCCATTGCTCCGGCCCCGAACTGCGGCAAAGCAACAAGATGAACCTTCTTGAAAGGGTACCTGATTTTGTAATATCTCTCATATCTTGGAAGTAGCTTCTGGAGGAGCCTCAACGAAAACAGACCTTCAGATGCCTTTCCAGGCGACGTGGCAACTATGATCTTCCTCCCGCCCCTTGACCTTGAGATTGTTTCGAAATCCCCTATACCCAGATACAAAAGGTAAGTGGACATTGGTGGTGTCTCCTCGAAAACAAAACGGGATTTGTCATCATTGACCTCGCTTATAACTGGCATTGTGTTTGATATGACTTCCACACGTGCATCCACATTTACCTGAATTCTGAACCTGGCCTTGACATCCGGCCTATCTATGCAAGGAAATACCGACCTTGCACCCGTGGGCTCCATCTGGGTTGTTATTATCCTTCCGTTCTCGTACCTGCTTTCGTGTATTCCCATGAGTGAAATGCTGGAAACCTTGCCTGAGAAGGAAATGGTGATTGAATCTGAATTTAATGTTTTAATTTTAAGCTTCCCGTTACTCATTTCGAAACTCACATCCCCTCCGTTTTTCTTGACAGAATCAACTACAAGTCCTTCACAGTCCAGTTCCAGATCTCCATCGAAATCTCCCTTCACAGTCTCTATGCAGGTGTAGCTCAGCTCGTTGAATTTAAAATAAAAATTAAGGTCGTAGTATTCAACCTTCATGCTCACGGAATTAGTGCTGATGCTTAAGAGTTTTCATTCACTATTCCCCATTGAAATTTAAAAGGTTGATCAGAGAAGTTCCTGGTTGATAAATAATAAGCAACGCTCGCAAGGAACTGTAGCTGCTTAGATTAAATAAAGAAGAGATTCACTTAAAGAATAAAATAGAAAAAAAGGAATAGCCCCAGAGAAAAATTCAGGGATAAGACTCCACGGACTTTATCTCCAGTTGAGATTCCTGGAACTCCTGTTCACTGAGCTGGCCAATGGATTTGAAGAAAGAATCCAGGCTGCTCTTTTCGAATATCATGGTCACCTTGGATCTTTCACCCTCAATCTCCAGCGAATAATTGAAAGGAAGGTCTATATCTGATAACTTGTACGGGTCTATGAGAATTCCCTGTTCAGGAACAACAGCATGGAATACTTTCCCGCCTGTTTCGCCCTTGTATATCAGCTGGAATTCCTTTGCTTCATTTCTAAGCTCTTTTTCCCAATCAGGGAAGTCACCGTCAATGTCGTAAAACACGTCGAGAAATCCATTCCTGTCAACGCTCCTCACCTGAATTGTGGCCCTGAATCCAGGGTTTGCCTTCGCATACCTGAGTGTGAATGAATTCTTCGGGACGACGTAGAAGATCATCTTCTTCATCTCCCAGCCCTTTTCATTTTCCAGAATCCATTCCCTGTCACTCCTAGCTGGGCCCAGATATTCTATGCTGAAGAAATCCCTCTTCTCCGAATCCTTGAAGATTATCCTCTGAAGTTCGGAGGATGATTTGAAGAATTTTACCCTGAGTATAACTTCACCGTCGGATACAAATATCGGTACATCTATAAGCGCGTTCTTCACCTCTAATATTGAATTGATGAGCTCGCAAACATAACACTCTTCTTTCACATTTATCGTAATACCGGCCTTTCTGTCTATTATTGTATATCCTCGATTTCTTATTGCCTTTCTCAGCTCGTCCATTGATTTGCCATCCCTGAGATAGGTTGCCACGGCCTCCGTGCTTTTGCCCCTCTTGTAGAAGTTCAAATAACCGCCGAATCCGTATACCTTTGAGAAATAGCTGACTGGTGATCTCATATCCTGAAATCTGATTACCATCTCGCTGTCCGGTGATGTCATATTTGCCTCATTATCTTCTAAATTTTATAATTTTTGATATCTCCCTTTTATGAAATATTCCTTTCATTCAGTATTCCCTGTTGACGAGTTAATCCAGAACTTTTCCCAGACGGGATGAAATCGTCTGTGACCCTAGGATACTTTCAGATTCTCCGCGGAACGTAACAATACGGGAGAAAAAAATTCGCCATGTAGAATGATGGGTCTGTAAGCAAATTTTCTCTGTGTTTCGCATCCTGTCGTGGCAAATTGTATGATTAAGTTTATAAACTTTTTTGTACTACCGTATAGGCTAAGTGACCTCAAAATGTCTCTAGTAGAACAACCGTACTCTGATGGACCTATTACGGTCGGTTTAATGGCGAAGGCCATTTCAAACGGAATGAGCAGAAACAGCAAGAAGATGAGTGAGCAGGAAGCTTACGATATAGCTTTCCATGTCCTCAATTTCTTTGGGTACAGCAGGTACGTGATAGACAATATGCTGGAACCCGAAGACAGGGATGCATTCTATATGCTTGAGGATCTTGGTATACTGGATACGGAGCGGGAAGAAACTACCCTCTTTGACGGAAGGGAGTGGAGAATTCATTACTGGCTGATAAAGCCTGAAAATGTGAGGAAGCTTGCGATGAGCAACGGCACAAAACAGGAAGAAGAAAAGACAGAAGAATCAGTGCTGTATGACGCGCTTCCTGACGATGTCTGGAAGATGAAAGAGTAGGCATATGCACGTTGCCGTTATAGATTTCGATAAATGCCACTTTAAAAAATGCAGGCAAGAATGCCAGTTTTACTGCCCGCCAGTTAGGAACAATATCATGGCAGTGGACTTCATGGATACTGGTTACCCTCAGATCCATGAAGAGCTCTGTATAGGTTGTGGTATATGCGCACACAGATGTCCATTTGAAGCTATTAAGATCATCGGGGTCCCGGAACGCGAAAAGGGGCACGAAGTTCATAGATACGGACCCAATGGGTTCGTACTTTACGGGCTTCCTTCACTTGAGGTGAACGGCGTCATAGGTATCCTGGGACAGAATGGCACCGGAAAGAGCACCATACTCAACGTTCTCACTGGTAACTTGGTACCTAACTTTGGAGGCCAGGGAAAGGGTAAGGAAGAAGTGATTGAGAGGTACCAGGGAACATACCTGGGGTCATACTTTGAATCCCTTTATTCCGGAAAGCTCAGGGTCTCCCTGAAACCCCAGTACGTTGATTCAATACCAAGGTTTTACAGCGGAATGGTCAGGGACCTTATGGCACAGTACGGTGACGAGGGGAGAAGAAAGCTTGAGGAACTAGGATACGGTGCAATATACGGGAAGGACATCAAAACACTTTCGGGCGGGGAATTGCAGCTTCTTGCAATCGTTGTTGCCCTGTCTAAGCAGGCTGATATTTATTTCTTCGACGAGCCCTCATCCTATCTTGACATATCTCAGAGGCTGAAAATTTCAAAGATCATCAGATCACTCTCTGAGAAAAAGAAGGTAGTGGTGGTCGAACATGACCTTGCTATACTGGATTTCATCACTGACTTTATTCACCTGACATACGGAGAACCGAGGGGGTACGGGATAGTCAGTAACTCATATTCTACCCGCCAGGCAATAAATTCGTACCTCACCGGATACATCAGGCAGGAAAATATGAAGTTCAGGGACTTCGAAATAAAGTTCACCAAGAAGCCGCCTGAGCAGGACAACAGTCTTATCCCCGTAATCTCGTGGACAGGAATAGAGAAGAGATTTCCCGGATTCACACTGGTTGTTCACGAGGGAACTCTCAGAAAGGGGCAGGTAGTTGGGGTCATAGGCCCGAATTCCACCGGCAAATCAACATTTGTAAGGATGATTGCAGGCGAGCTTTCACCAGAATCTGGCGCAATCTCAAGAACAGTAAAAACATCATTCAAACCGCAGAGTCCGGAATCGGATTTTCAGATGACAGTCTATGAGTTCCTCCAGAAGTCACTGGGCGACAGGGCATCAGATATGCAATTCAGGAATGAGATCATGAAGCCGCTTTCTATAGAGGGGATCGGAGATTCGTACATATCGGAGCTGCCGGGCGGTGATCTTCAGAAGGTCTATATCGCGAGGACGCTTGGTGCCGAGGCCGATGTTTACATCCTGGACGAGCCTTCCGCATATCTGGACGCAGATCAGAGAATGATCGTGGCAAGAATGATAAAGAGATTTGCGGAGAATAATAAGAGCAGCGTGATGGTCGTTGATCATGATATATATTTCATAGACCTGATATCCACATCCCTCATGGTTTTCAGTGGCAGGGGGGGAGTTTACGGAGAGGCTGTGGGACCTCTTGGTCTCAGAGAGGGAATGAACCTCTTCCTCAGGAACCTTGACATAACATTCAGGAGGGATGAGAACACACAGAGACCCAGGATAAACAAGCCGGATTCAAAGCTGGACAGGGAGCAGAAAAAGGCAGGAGAGTACTATTACTACTGACAGGGAAACAATATTTAATAACGATCAGGCCTTAGATGTTTGGTGATTGCTTGAGCAGGAAAGTAGCCATGGTGGCGGGAGGTTTGACTTACTTTTCCAAGGCCAGAAAGGACAAAACTCAGGAAGAGCTTGCCGCTGAGGCGGCCCGGATGGCGCTGTACGAGAATGACATAAATCTCTCTAAGGATGATATAGATGGGACCGTTGTCTCTTACTTCTCTGACCACTTCGAAAATCAGCTTCTCTTCGGTTCAATAATTCAGGACTATCTTGGATTCAATCCAAAACCTTCCGTCAGAATAGAGGGAGGGGGAGCGACTGGAGGACTTGCTTTCAGGGAAGCCTATGCGCATGTTGCATCTGGACTCCTGGATACGGTGATGGTCATAGGTTTCGAGAAGATGTCGGAGGTGAGTACAGCTAAAGGTAACGAGTTCATAGCGCTGGCGTCTGATACAGACTGGGATTTCCCCATTGGCGGTTTCTACAGCGGATACTATGCACTCATGGCGAGGAGGCACATGGAAGAGTTCGGAACGACGGAGGAGCAGATGGCTCTCGTTGCAGTCAAGAACAGGAACAATGCCCAGAACAATAAATTCGCCCAGACAAATCCGAAGATGAATCCGTTCGGAATGAGGGATGGGGGGAAGGTAACTGTTGACGACGTGCTGAAATCTCCTTACGTTGCATATCCATTGAAAAGGCTGGACATCTGCCTCATGAGTGACGGGGCTGCGGTAGCCATCCTTGCATCAGAGGAAAAGGCCAAGAAGATCACTGATACCCCAATATGGATAACGGGAACAGGCGCGGGGACAGATGCGATGAGGGCCGGGGACAGACCCCGGACAAAGGGCGGGGTTCCGGTGCTTCCGCATGAGAAGAAGAGCTGGTACGAAAATCTAGAATATCCGGGAGTTCACTCGTTCCGTGCTGGCAGGGAAGCAGCGAGGCAGGCTTACAAGATGGCAAATATCACTAACCCTCTCAAGCAGCTTGATGTGGTGGAACTCCACGATGCCTATACTAGCAGTGAGATCCAAACTTACGAAGACCTTGGGCTTACAAGATACGGGCAGGGAGGGAAGCTTATAGAGGAGGGCGTCACCACGATGGACGGTGACCTGCCTGTGAATCCTTCGGGCGGGCTCATAGGCGCAATGCATGCTGTTGGGGCAACTGGAATAATGCAGGCTGTTGAAGTATTCTGGCAGCTCCAGGGTACTTCAGGGAAACATCATGGGTCCGAAAAGATCCAGGTAAAGAATGCAGAGAGGGGATTAATTCATTCCCACGCGGGAACCGGAACTTATGTGACGGTCTCAATAATGGAGAGGTGATTTTGATGACAGAGGTTTATTCAATAGATCCGCTGATTATAAAGAATCCGTACGAGATTGTTTACAAGCATTCATACGGCAAGACTAGCAGGTTCTTTACCTCGCTTTCTACAGGAAAACTGATGGCCACCAGATGTGAGAAATGCAACGTAACATTTTTACCACCCAGGGCTGACTGCCCTTACTGTCTTTCCGAAACCAAGTGGATTGAAATTTCTGGAAAAGGGAAGATTCACACAGTGACAACGCTCTACTTTTCAGGAGAAAAATTCCTGAAGGACCTTCCATTCCAGCTCGTGTACGTGGAGCTTGAGGGGGTGGATACGCTGTTCCTCACCAGACTTAAGACGAACGATATGAAAAAGGTGAAGGTAGGAATGAAAATAAGAATGAAGATTGCCAGGGATCTGGAGTGGAGGGCATCTGATGTCTGGGCAGAGCCGGACGAATAAAGATCAGTACTTATAAAACCCTTCTCCACTTTTTCTTCCAAGCTTTCCGGCTTCAACCATCTTCCTGAGGATAGGTGCAGCTCTGTATTTCGGGTCTTTGAAGGCTTCATACATGGTGTCCATTATATTCACAACGGTATCCAGACCTATGAGATCCCCGAGAGTGAGAGGACCCATGGGGAAGTTCCCTCCCAGCTTCAAGGCCTTATCTATATCTTCCTTCGATGCGAGGCCTTCGGAATATTCAAATGCACCCTCGTTAACAAGCATCACTATTATTCTCGTGGTCACGAATCCCGGTGAGTCATTCACCACCACGAACTCCTTTTTCAGGCTTTTTGAGAAATCTATCCCTTTCTTTACCGTCTCCTCGGATGTCCTGACACCCTTTATCAGTTCTATCAGGTTCATAAGTGGCACAGGGTTGAAGAAATGTATACCCATGAACCTCTCGGGCTTCCTGAGTGCGGAACCTAGGGAGGTGATGCTTATGGAGGATGTGTTGGAAGCGATCACCGCATTCTCCCCTACAACCTCTTCCACCTTCTTCAGAAGAACTTTCTTTTCCTTTTCATTCTCCACTATCGCTTCTATCACCACATCGCATTCCGAGAATTTATCAACGCTTTCAACGAAGGAAATGCGCTTCATGATGATATCCTTTGATTCTGATATTACCTTCTTTTCCCCAAGCTTGTCCAGGCTCTTCGAGATGGACGACATTCCCTTATCAAAGAATGCCTTGCTCACATCAGTCGCAAGAACTGAATGTCCATTGGTTGCACACACCTGTGCTATTCCGGATCCCATTATTCCCATTCCGACTACTCCTATTTTCATTTAAACAACCTCCATTGCAAGTGAATAAGCTCCTCCCCCGCCGTGACATATGGTGGCGATCCCCCTACTCATCTTCATATCTTCCAGTTCCCTGAGAAGCCTGAGAGTTATGATCGCACCTGAGGCGCCAAGGGGATGACCTAGGGCGACAGCCCCCCCTCTGACGTTGAACCTGTCTGGAGGGACGCCAAGGCCACTCCTCACCCCTATTGAGGCCACGGAGAACGCTTCATTATGCTCCACAAGATCGAAATCATCCATCCTCATCCCTATTCTCTTGAGCATGTTCTTCACTGACGGTACCGGGACATATGGAAAATCCGCAGGGTCCGTGGAAGTTGTATCAAACCCAATGAGCTTTGCCCTTGCCTTGAGTGAGTGCTCCTCTATGAAATCTTCATTGGCAAGGACAAGTGCAGCGGCACCGTCGCTCAGCTGGGACGAGTTACCCGCTGTCAATATACCGTTTTCCACGAATGCCGGTTTAAGGGAAGCAAGCATCTCCAGACTCGTTTCCCTGAGACCTTCGTCAGCATCAAGACCCTTCACAGGCACGATTTCCTTTTTGAAATAACCATTCTTCGTCGCCTCTGAAGCTCTCCTGAAGCTTTCAAGGGAGAATTCATCGGCCATCTCCCTTGTTATGTTGTTTCTCCTCGCCCATTCGTCGGCCAGGGCTCCCATGTGCTTGTTGTATTTGAAGTCCCAGAGGCCATCCTTGACCATAGCATCCATTACGGGCCTCGATGGCAGAATCCCCTTTGTTTCCCTTCTGAAACTTGAGTCAAGGATGAATGGCGCGTTGCTCATACTTTCCATACCACCTGCAACCATTACATTCCTCTGCCCTGTCTTTATCTGGAAGTAAGCATTGGCAATTGCGAGCATTCCCGAGGCGCAGACCATGTTCACAGTGGAGGAAGAAACTTCTATGGGTATACCCGCCGCTATGGCGGCCTGTCTTGCCGGATCCTGGCCAAGACCCGCCTGAATCACATTTCCCATCACGGCCTCCTCTATATCCTTAGGTTCGATTCCGGCATCCTGAATTGCTCCCCTTATGGCGATTGCTCCCAAATCAATAGCACTGTATGGAACAAGAGACCTCCCGTATTTGCCAATCGGGGTCCTCTTTCCTCCGATTATATATACATCAACCATCCAAACCACCCTTTCAACCAAGAGACGAAAATAGTTCCAAATTTCAATATCCCTATCAAATTAGGTCACCTCTCTATCAACAACTCAAATAAAAGGATTTATGGAAGCAACTTTCACATCAAAAAGAAATGCATGCCATTTATTAATCAAGAGGGGATATATAATGGTGAAATTCCTGGAACTTGCCACTACCCTCGATAGAATAGAGAGCACCACGAAAAGGCTCGAGATGGTTGAGCTCATATCCGACCTCCTGAGAAGAGCTGATGATGATATCAGGGAGACGGTATTTCTACTCCAGGGGAAAGTTGCTCCAGATTACGAGGGGATAGAACTCGGTATTGCGGAGAAGATCGCCATAAGGGCAATATCCTCCCAGAGCGGGAAGAGCGAGGATGAGATAGAGGATGAACTGGTGAAGAAGGGGGATCTGGGGAAGATTGCGGAGGAGCTCCTGAGGACAAAGAAACAGTCTGCACTTTTCACCGAGGAGCTCACCGTCAAGAGGGTCTTCAATACGCTCCTGAAGCTTGCAGGGGAGACGGGCGGAGGATCGCAGACAAGGAAATTGCAGTACCTTCAGGACCTCCTGCAGAACGCTGAACCCGTTGAGGTGAGATTCATAATAAGGATCGTGACTGGAAAGCTCAGGGTGGGGGTTGCTGACATGACTATCGTGGACGCCATAGCATCTGCCTTCGGATCGAGGGAGCAGAGCGATATTGTGGAGAATGCCTTCAACGTGATGCCCAACCTTGCAGAGCTAGCTTACAGGGCGATGAACTACGGTATAGACTCACTGGCGTCAATAAAACTGGTCCCCGGAATTCCCATAAGGGCAATGCTGGCGGAAAGACTGCCCTCGCTTAAGGATATCCTTGATAGGATGGGAGGCAAGTTTGCGATAGAATACAAGTATGACGGTCTCAGGGTGCAGGTTCACAAGGTGGGAGACAGGGTTGAACTTTTCTCAAGGAGGTTGGAAAGGATAACATCCCAGTTTCCGGATATTGTTAAAGAAATGAAGCAGAGGATAAAGGCGGAGACCGCAATAATGGACGGTGAAGCAGTACCTTACAATTTCGAAACAAATGAGATGCTTCCGTTCCAGGAGATATCCAGGAGGAGGGGAAGGAAGTACGATCTGGACGAGACGATGGAGAGGATACCTGTTGTTGTCTTCCTTTTTGATGTGATGATGCTTAACGGAAAGAGTCTTCTTGACTTCCCCTACACTGAGAGAAGAATGAACCTCGTCAGTAACATCAACGAGGGGGAGCGCGTGAGGATAGCGAAGAGCAAGATTGTGACGGATGTGGAATCCGCTGAGTTATTTTTCAACGAGGCGCTTGAGGCAGGATGCGAGGGGATCGTGGCAAAAAGCGTTGAGAGCAAATCGGTATACAAGGCAGGTGCGAGGGAATTTCTATGGATAAAATACAAGAGGGAATATCAACTCGAAATGGAGGATACTGTGGATCTCGTGGTTGTCGGGGCCTTCGCGGGGCAGGGGAAGAGAAGCGGAGGGTACGGCGCCCTCCTGATGGCAGCCTATTCAAAGGAGGATGACAAATTTAAGACGATATGCAAGCTTGGTTCAGGGTTTAGCGATGAGCAGCTCGAAAACCTCCCGAGGATGCTCAGGGACTATCTCATACCGGCTAAGGACAGGCGTGTTGAGAGCAGTATTGAAGCGGATTTCTGGTTCACCCCTTCCCTCGTTCTTGAAGTCAAGGGAGCAGAGATAACGCTCTCTCCCATGCATACCTGCTGCAAGGATGTTGTGAGAAAGGATGCTGGACTTGCCATAAGATTTCCCAGGTTCACTGGAAGGTGGAGGAAGGATAAGGAACCGGAGGAAGCCACAACAGAACAGGAAATACTGGAGATGTACCATTCGCAGAAAAAAAAGGCGATTGAGGAAAATCCCTAAACTTTTATATGAGGCCAGATTGCGACCTTTATGGTTTCAATTTCCACAAGGGTTGGGAATTTCCTTCTTGAAAATCCAACCATTCTCGCAAGCGGCATCCTGGATGAGACTCCAGGATCCATAGAAAGGGCCCTGAGGGAGGGGGCTGGAGGGGCAGTTACAAAATCCATTGGAATTGAGGAGAGGAAGGGTTACGAGACCCCTGTCATATCCATCATAGAGACGGGACTCCTGAATGCTGTCGGTCTATCCAATCCCGGCATTGATGCTTTTGTGAGTGAATTCAGATCCTTCAGGGAAAAGGGGAAAACCATCGTATCAATTTTCGGAAAGGATGCAGATGAATTTTCGAAGCTTGCAAAGATGGTGGAAGGAATAGGCTTTGACAAGGTGGAGTTAAATCTCTCGTGTCCCCACGTGAAGGGGGTAGGTTCAGAGGTCGGCCAAGATCCGGATGCCGTCGAGGAAATTATAGATGAGATAAGGAGAAAGACAAATCTTCAAATATGGGCAAAATTGACCCCGAACGTCACCGATATTATCCCAATTGCGAAGGCAGCTGAAAAATCTGATGCCATAGTCCTCATCAACACGGTCAGGGCCATAGGGGTGAATATAGCGTCAAGGAAGTTCACGCTTTCAAATGTAATAGGGGGTTACTCGGGACCCGGGATACGTCCAATAGCTCTCAGGGCAGTATACGATGTTTACAGGGAAACGGGGAAGGATATAGTGGGTGTTGGCGGGATAACAAAGTGGCAGGATGCAGTGGAATTCCTCCTACTAGGAGCAAGGGCTGTTGAAATCGGGACGGGAATCATGTACAGGGACCTGGGTATTTTCAGGGAGGTAGCAAGCGGCATAGAAAACTATCTCGAGGAAGAAGGGTTTTCAAATCTGGAGGATATCGTGGGGGCTGCATTGAGATGATGAAGAATGAGCGTATCCTTGAAGTAAGGAAGGTTGGGGAGGATGTTTTCACCATATTCTTTGATTCTGACTTTAAAGCCAAACCTGGACAGTTTTTGATGATATGGGTGCCCGGTGGAAGAGAGGTCCCAATGTCCCTTTCAAGTGTTTCCGGCACATTTTCAATAACATTTCGGGTATTCGGGGAGACTACGAGGTCTCTTGCCTCCCTCAAGAAAGGAGACAGGATATTCTTCAGAGGTCCGTATGGAAACTCATACCCTGAACCGGAGGGGAGAGCTGCTTACGTAGCTGGCGGCACAGGTCTCGCATCCCTGCTGTCCATGATGGACCTCTATGAAGGGGACACGTTCGTCGGGGCGAGAACCAAGAAGGAACTGTTCCTCATCAGGGAGGGATTCAGGGTTGCCACGGACGACGGATCTCAGGGGAGAAAGGGAAGTGTGGTGGATCTTTTCACAGAAGAGATGGAGAATTATAATTCAATCTACGTCTGCGGCCCGGAGCAGATGGAAAAGGCACTGATGGACAGGATGATCAACTTCAAAGGAAAGGTATATTTCTCCCTTGAGAGACTGATGAAGTGCGGGATAGGGATATGCGACAGCTGCACGATCAACGGGTTCCGCGTTTGCAGGGATGGCCCTGTCATTGAGCTCCGGGAGCTGAAGAAGCTCGATGAGTTCGGGGTAGCAAGAAGATCCGAGTCGGGAAAAATTCAATTTCTGATTCCAGCAGATAGGTGATCTCCTGTACACAGTCCTGTGGATAGTGGAGTTACTTCTCCTCCCCCTCACATTATTTTCCGCTTACGAAGATGTCAGGAAAAGGGTGATAAACACAATCCCTTATCTCGCAGTTGATATAGCTCTCCTCTGCATATTTCTCTATTTCAAATCAATTATTTCTCTCCTGGTAATTCCCATAATCCTCGAGTATTTCATGAAAAAATATTCCTATATCCCTTATTTTATAGTTGCCATACCCCTGATATTTTCCCCATCTGTACTGACAGTTTCTCTTGGCTACAGTATCTCCCTTGTGAAAGTATTCAGCCTTCTGGTAAAGAACTTCGGCTCCGGAGATGTCAAGGTACTTCAAACAATCGCCATTTCCTTCCCCTTATATCCGAACCTTCCGCTACCCTATTCCCTTTTCCCCCCGGTACTCTCAGTGCTATTCATTGCAAGCATCTCAGGAATAATTTCCTCACTTATAAATTCCAGATCCGGGACAGGGAAGGAAGTTGTGGATGAGAAAAAGTACTGGGTGATAGATGGGATGAGAAAATACAAGATACCGTTTGTTGCGCATATCTTCGCAGGGTATACGATTATCCTTATCCTTTCATTACTCCGATTGGTTTGAGCCTGGCAACTATTCTTGAGAGCCCGGCACATTCCACTGATTTCACCACTTCACTGACATCCTTGTAGGCCCAGGGTGCCTCCTCCTGTAACACGTACTTGGTTGCAGCTCTCACATATATCCCCCCTTTCTGGAGTTCCCCCCTGACGTAATTTTCAGAGTACTGCTTCACCGCCCTGCTCCTGCTCAGCACCCTACCAGAACCGTGGCACGTTGAACCAAATGTCTCCTCCAGGGCATTTTTTGTACCGATTAACACGTAGGAGGCCGTGCCCATTGTCCCGGGAATAATGACTGGATGACCGATGTCCCTGTAAATCCCCTTCACTTCATCTCTCCCTCCAGGAAAGGCCCTTGTTGCACCCTTCCTGTGAACCATGAGAATCTCACTTCCACCGTCCACCGTATGCCTTTCTGGTTTCGCAATATTATGTGCCACATCATATACGATATCCATCCCAAGAGTTTCAGGGTCAGTCCTGAAGACCGTTCTGAAACTTTCCCTGATCCAGTGAGTTATCATCTGTCTGTTGGAAAAACCGAAGTTAGCCGCCGCCCCCATCGCGCCTATGTAATCATCCGCTTCTTTGGTGCCTAACGGGGCAGAGGCAAGCTGCTTGTCCGGAACGTAAATACCGTATTTTTTCATGGCATCCTCCATGATTTCTAGATAGTCGGTAGCGACCTGATGCCCGAACCCCCTGGAGCCTGTGTGGACCATCACCGTAACCTGCCCCCTCTCCGTTATCCCAAATTTCCTTGCAACCTCTCCGTCAAAAATCTCGTCGACCACCTGGACCTCCAGAAAATGGTTCCCCGCTCCGAGAGACCCCAGCTGCTGAAACCCCCTCTCCCTGGCCTTCCTCGATGCCTTGGACCTGTCCGCGAATTTTATGCTCCCCTCTTCCTCGACCCTTTCCCTGTCCCTATCCCATCCAAAACCCTCCCGTATCATGAAGCTTATTCCCTCGGATAGCGCGTCTTCTATTTTCTCATTGCTGAGCTGTGATTTTCCGGACCTTCCAACGCCTGAAGGAACCTTCTCAAAGATTGTGTCAACGAGCTCTTTTATCTTTGGCCTCACCTGGTCTGCATTCATTCCTGTCCTTATGAGCCTGACACCGCAGTTTATGTCATAACCCACTCCCCCGGGACTTATAACCCCTCCGTTCATTCTGAAGGCAGCAACTCCCCCGATTGGGAAACCGTAGCCAAGGTGCATATCTGGCATGGCCATGGAGGCCTTTACGATGCCGGGTAAGGCTGCAACATTGACAACCTGGTTTATGGATTCATCATTGAGCAGGCCCTCAAGGAGCTTCTCGTTGGCGTAAATGATCCCTGGTACCTTCATTATCCTGCTGTAGGACTTCGAAATTTCATACTTGCATGGCCCTACCTTCTCAAGATTAACTGTCACCTGTCATGATAAACATTTGGGTTATTACGGTTGCTCTTTCCCCGGGGATATATAAGGTCATTTATTTATACGGAGGTTGGATAGGTCTCATATGACCCAGACAGGAAATCGTCGAGGAAGAACTGCTACTGTAATAATCCTCGTGGTTATATTTTTCGTCGCAGGATTTTCCTCAGGTTATTTCCTAAGCGTGAGACCGCCGCAGGAGCATTCCATAAGCACTTTTGCCGCCGGTTCCCTGACAGCCGTCCTCGGAAGGCAGTTCAACCCTGAATTTGAGAATTTAACGGGCATAAAGGTTGGAATGACGTTTGCGGGATCCATAACAGGTACCAGGGAGGTGCAATCTGGAGAACCGTTTTCAGTGTTTATATCAGCATCCGCGCCCATACTCTATCAGAACCTCATGAATCACACGCATTACGCAAACTGGCAGATAATATTTGCAACGAATGAAATGGCAATCACGTGGCTGAACAGAGCGTATTCAATACCGTCAAGCTTCCCATTCTGGTTTGAGAACATCACGGAGAATGGAACAACCATCGGTGTTTCCAATTCCTCTCTGGATCCGAGTGGATTCCAGGCCATAGAGACGATGAAACTGGCCGGTGTACTGTATACTAACTGGTCCGATCCCTTGGTGAGGGAGGCATTCAAAAACAACGAGAGTCTTTTCCTTGAATATAATAGAGCCTGGAACTCCTGGTTCGAGAAACTTGGCTATCCAGTTAACGACTCCATGGCCCTCTACCATCAGATATTCATAACCAAATACAGGGATGGAACCACGAAGCTCACCACTGAAGAATACGGTCTGGATGCGTATCTTGAATCTGGGGCGGTGGATTATGCAATTACGTACGTTTCTCAAGCGGTAAACCAGCACCTTTATTATTATGAGAACCCGGAAGGAGAAAACGGCCTGTCGCAGTGGATCAACCTGGGAAGTGTGAACCAATCTGTTGATGAGTTTTACCAGCAGATCAATGAATCAGGACCTTCCTATGACAACGTTGGTAGTCTTCCAGGAGCACCTATTTTTTATTCCGTGACTATCATCTCAAATTTCACATCCCCTCAGGCAGTTCAGTACGTCTATTACCTTATAACCGGCCTTGGAGATAGCTATCTCCAGCAGGACAAGTTCTCACCGCTCGCGACGCCCTTTGCTATAGGTATCAGCAATATGCCCCAAGAGCTCAGGGATGTTGTTTCAAGCCCGCCTACCTACATTCCTCCCTCATCCTACGAGTAACGTGAAATCCCCACTGCGCTGGATCTTTCTCCCTTTCCTTCTCATCTATTTTCTCATAATAGTGATACCCATAGCCAGGGTTCTGAGCTTCCAGCCCGTTTCTTACATCGAGAGAGACATATCTTCAGGAATTTTGCAGAGCATAGCAATCACCTACGAGATATGTGCCGTGGTTGCAACATCCGCTGTCCTTTTTTCTCTTCCCTATTCATTCATCATGGCCAGGGGCAGGACGGGGCTTTACAAGGCCGCAGACAGCTTTGTAGAGATCCCCATAATGATTCCCCACACCGTCGTGGGTGTAATGATGCTGATAACATTCGAACCCGGCATGCCTTTGGGAAAATTGATTAGCACTGTATTTCCTGGATATTCCTTTGATGATACGATATTTGCGGTGTTCATAACGCTCTTCTTTCTCTCCTCCGCATATTCGATAAGGGAGATAGGCACAAGCTACAGGGGGGATATAATCAACTATGAGAACGTTGCAAAGACGCTGGGAATAGGTGAGATCACGAGTTTCGCTATAATATCGATAAGAATGCTCCTACGCCCAATTCTCAAGGGTTTCCTCCTGACGTGGGCAAGGTCGGTATCTGAGGTCGGGGCCATACTGATAGTTGCATACTACATTTTTCCAAGTTTCAGCAAGGTTGCCGGTGTTTTCATCTATTCCCAGTGGATTTCCGAAGGCCTCGGGCCTGCCGCCGCATCTTCAGCTATTCTGGTGCTTACAGGTATAGTTATCACTGCGGTATTCAAGATTGTGGAGAGTTATCATGTTAGAAGTGCGGAATATTAGCGTGAAAATTGGGGATTTCAACCTAAAGGTGGAAAAATATAATACCAGAGGACGCAGGAATTTCATAATCGGAGAGAACGGAGCGGGAAAATCTACCTTCCTTAAAGCGATATCCGGGATCATACAGATAGATTCTGGGGAGATAATCCTTGACGGAAAAAGGATAGATAATCTGCCCATATGGGAGAGGAGGGTATCCTACATCCCACAGAACCTGTTGCTTTTCCCCCAGTACAGCGTAAAGGATAACCTTCTCCTTTCAGTCAGATACGGATCAGGAGATCTGGGGATATATAATGAGCTTGTGAAGGCCATGGCACTGGATGGAATACTGGAGAGGAACATATTCAGCATTTCCGGAGGGGAGGCGCAGAGGGTTGCTGTCGCGAGGGCAATAATTTCAAAACCCAGGATCCTGCTTATGGATGAACCGTTCTCCATGCAGGATGAAAGGTCCAGGATGTCCATAATATCAAACCTCTTGAAGCTTGTTGAGAGGTACGATATCACCTATGTATATGTGACTCACAACGTCAGGGACCTTGAACTGGGATTTGATTCGCTGACCACCCTGGAGGGTGGAAGGGTGGTTGAAACTGTTTCCTCTCTGGACGAGCTGAGAACATATAGCAGCCTTTCACTCCTTGACTATAGGAATATAGTGAAGATAGATGATCAATTCTTCAAGATCGCCGACGAGGCTATAATAGAAGAACCAGGCGGGTATCCGTGTTCCTGCTCATTTAGCAACGGTTCCTATTTCTGTTCCGTTATCATTGAGGGAGAAACGTATTTCTTCACTTCCTCCTCCAATCACCGCGCCGTAATATTTCGCAAGGACAGGTGCAAAAAACTTGAGTAGAAGGTAGGATAAACAATTTAGATTCAGTTGAGATAACATTGTATGGAGCTGAGCAGTTTAATCTACCTGAATGAAGCCATTGAGAAAGGGAAGAAGGTGAAACCCAAAATAAGGGTTAGATCCGTTCCGGTGGAGGAAGCTCTGGGATTATACGCTTCTCAGGACATCCATTCCCCGAAAGACTTTCCGCCCTACGACAGAAGTGCTGTTGACGGTTTTGCGGTAAGTGCCAATGATACAATTTCATCATCGAGGTTGAATCCATCTATTTTCAAAATAGTCGGAGATATTGCGGCTTCCTCTTCCTCCCTTACTTCACTGCAGAGAGGGGAGGCAGCAAGGATAAACACGGGGGGGCCAATACCGGAAGGTGCGGATTCAGTGGTTATGAAAGAAGATGCGGAGGATGACGGGACCTCGGTAAGAATATTCTCCCCTGTCAGAAAATTTCAGAACGTAAGCAGAAGGGGCGAGGACCTGAAAATGGGGATGACCATACTGAAGAAGGGAACCAGGGTAAACCCCTCTCATATCGCTGCTCTCATCGAATGCGGTGTCAGAGAGATAAATTTGTTCGACATTTCCATCGGGATTCTATCCACGGGAGACGAGTTGGTCTCTGGACTGGTAGCCAATTCAACACAGCCTTTCATCAAATCTCTCCTGGAATCCAGGGGATTCACAGCAAAGGGTTACGGTGCTGTCCCGGACGATGCATCCGCTATTTTAGATATGATTGACAGGATGGAGGAGGATATCATCATAGTTACCGGCGGGAGCGGCCCGGGGAATACCGATCTTGTTCCAGAGCTTATATCTAAAAATGGCAGGATGGTGTTCCGGGGGCTGAGAATCAGACCGGGAAGGACTACGGGCCTAGGGATTCTCAAGGGAAGACCGATCTTCATGATTTCAGGGCTTCCAGTTGCAGCCATGATAGCTGTGGAAAACGTTATTTTTAAGCTTATTGCGGAGTGGTACGGTCTCTCTTCAGAGATGGAGGCTCTTGTGAGCGGAAAGCTTGATAGATCCGTCGTTAACCCTGTCGGAATCAGGAGCTTTGTAAGGGTCAAGATAGTTGGGACGGGGAATGAAACAAAGATAATTCCTACCAGGACCACGGGATCGGGCGTTGTATATTCCATAATAGACTCCCAGGGGATCCTGGAGATAGAGGAGAATTCGGAGGGTGTCGAAGCTGGAGAAGAGGTGAAGGTGAGGCTGTTGAGGTGGTTTGAATGAAAGTTTTCCATAGGCTCGTTGATCCAGCTGTGGCTAGAAGGATAATAAAGAGAGAGGCTTCGAGGGTCATAAAAGTTGAAAGGAGGGGAATAGGGGAAGCACAGGGTTACATCGCACGTGAGAACATCTTTTCCGAGAGGGATATACCGCCCTTTGACAGATCGGAGGTTGACGGGTATGCCGTTTATCATCGCTCTGTTGAGGGCGCGGATGAAGACTCACCGGTCACACTCAATATTACTGGAGAGGTAAAAGTTGGAATGAAGCCTAATATGGAAATAAAGGAGGGAGATGCAGCATACATATCGACGGGCGCCATGATACCCAGAGGCGCGGATTCAGTTGTAATGGTCGAGGATACCAAGAGGGAGGGGGATAAGGTTTCCGTCTACAGGTCTGCAAGGCCGGGGGAGAATATTGCTCATGCCGGATCCGATTTTTTCACTGGCGAGGTTCTCTGCCCGGAGGGTTCTATTATTTCACCTGAAACCATTGCCCTCCTTGCATCAGCGGGAATTCAGAATGTTTCCGTTGCAGCAAAATTAAAGGCCGGGATTTTCTCCACGGGTAATGAGGTGGTACCACCAAGTTCAGAGCTCGGAGAGGGGATGATATACGACAGCAATTCGTATCTCTTCAAGGCAACCCTTGAGAGTACGGGACTGGTGGAAGGTCATATTCTCGGCATTATCCCGGACAGTGAAGATGAGATGCTTGAGAAGATTTCCTCTTATATACGGAGATACAACGTGATTTTTTCATCTGGCTCCACATCTGCAGGTTTTCACGATCTCCTCTACAGAGTGGTAGAGAAGCTGGGAGGGAACATACTGTTCCACGGTATAGCAATGAAACCTGGAAAGCCGACCTTCTTCGCCTCATTCAGAGATTCTGTGTTCTTCGGCATGCCTGGATTCCCTCTTTCTTCTGCATCAGTTCTGAGATACATCATAATTCCTTCAATCCTAGGTGCCTACGGCATTAATGAGAGAAATGAAAGATATGTCAAAATACCCTTCAGGATGAACACGGAGCGTGGGAAAACAACTGTAATCCCGGCAATAATAGGGCGGAAAGGGGCAGCATACCCCATATACGGGGAATCTGGATCGATAAGCAGGCTCTACTACGCCGATGGATTCATAGTTCTGGGCAGCAGGAAGACATTCTACGATTCCGGGGAGAAGGTGAAATTCTTTGAAATGAGGAGGGGGAGAAAGGAACTACTGTTCATAGGATCCAATGATCCCCTCATAGAGAGGGTAATCTACGATTCTTCAAGGAATCCTAAGATAATAAATTCCGGTTCCTGGGGAGGTCTTGAAGCCATGGATATGGGGGAGGCTGACGTGGCAGGAATTCACCTTCTCAAGGATGGAATGTACAACAGGTTCGTGCTTGAAAGGAAGGAGGAAAGGGATTATTACCTCGTCCGCGGCTTCTCAAGAACCCAGGGCATTATTTCCAGAGAAGGGATCGATTCCTTCAAGGAAATAGTTAGGAGAAACCTCCTATTCGTCAACAGAAACAAAGGGTCTGGAACGAGAGACCTCATAGATTTCGAGATAAGAAAAGAACTTGGGGAAGATTTTGAGATGGAAAACATCAGGGGCTATCTCTGGGAGGCAAAAAGTCACGCGGCAGTTGCACACGCCGTTTCCCAGGGAAGGGCTGACGTTGGCGTTTCAATTAAATTTTACGCCGAAAAGCTAGGCCTGAAGTTTCACAAGATCAGGGACGAGGAGTACGATGTGCTTGTCAGCAAGGAGTTCATGAATACCGAAACCGGCAAGAGATTCATCCATTCCCTAAAAGGTGCCGGAAAATACGGTTCTGAATTCCCCGGATACAGAATACCGCCGGAATGTGGGGAAATAATAGGGTGAAATCTATTCCTTATGAACTTCCTCGTAAACGTGATTCATGATTGCCTTTATGATTTTCCAGGCATACTCCACTGCATCAGGGGATCCCGGGATACAGTATATCTGCTTTCTTCTTACTATGAAAAGTGATGCATCTGAAAGGTAAGCTAAGATATTTTCTGATTTCGACCTGAAAAGTTCTCCAAACCCGAATACCTCCTTCTCTGCAACCTTTTTCAGGGTAAGATAGGTCACGTCCTTCCTGCTCGGTCCTGTTCCTCCAACAAAAATTATGACGTCTCTATCCTTGAAGTCAAGCAGTCTTCCGAGTATTTCATCTTCATCATCCCTGCAGAGCGTTCTTGTAACAGCATAGCCATCCTCACTGATTTTCCTCTCAAGGGAGAGTCCGGAAACGTCGTTTTCTAGCAACCTTGTTGAGGAAACCACCGTGATGCCTATCCTAAGAGGGTACCTCGCATCGGACTTATGAACCATTTGATCCCTTCCTTTTTTCCCTTACACGTATTTCTGATATGCGGGTTGCCGGATAATTCCCGGTTATGTCCTTCTCCATGTATTTCACCATGTCCCATACAGTGAGAAGCATCGCGCTCACACAGGAAAGAGCCTCCATTTCAACACCTGTTCCGTATGTGGCCTTCACCTCACACTCGACTCCAACATACTCCTCTTCAACTCTCACTTCCGTCTTCACCGAAGTCAGCGGGATCTGGTGGCACAAAGGTATGATGTTCCATGTGTTCTTTGCTGCAAGGATTCCTGATATTTTTGCGGTTTCAGAAACATCGCCCTTCTTAACTTTCCCTGATTTTATACTATCAATCGTTGACCTTTTGAGAAATATTTTTCCCTCTGCAACCGCACTTCTGGCCACGTGCTCCTTCTCAGTTATGTCTATCATCGCATGACTAATAGCATCTCAGATATCTACCCTGCGACCGTAGGGAAAGCCTTTTTTTACAAAAATGTCTGCGATTGAGAGAACTATTGTTGATGAGGAACCCGACAGCTCAGGGATGCAAACATTGCTGCACTGCTCTGTGACAGCAGTCCTGTTCCAAATGTGACCTGAAATCTCAAGACCCATCGATTCCATATCTCTAATTATTTCTTCACCCTGGATACGGGTGAGGTCATCGGGAGTCGTGACTATGAAAAATTCAACCGTTCTTAACCAGCTCCATACGTCTTCCGCAAGCTTCTTCCATCTCTCCAAGACATCCATAATTTTCCTGGAACTGAATCTATCTCTCAGACGTAGGGCAAACTTCAGATCCCTGTCAAGGTGTGAATAGAAGTCCCGCTGGATAGTTAGAAGGTGCATCGTTGACGACGATGCCGCGGTGTCCCATACAACGTATTCATACTTTCCCGATTTCTCCACTTCCATTATCTCTGATATTGTGAATTCCTCTGCAACTCCTGGTGCCCTGGCCACGTGATCGAGGATAGAATCATCAACATCAAAGAATTCGTCAATCAGGGACATAACATCCTTCCCGTACTTTTTCTTCCACCTCCCTGCAACCTCATCCTCATTCATTTCCAGAACATCAAGGCCTTCCCTTTTTTCCTTAAGGATATAGGGGATGGATGACATGAAATCAGTGGAAACAAGCGCAGTTTTCCCCCTTCCGGAAAGCACCAGCGCTGTGGCACAGGCAATTGTTGTTTTCCCCACACCACCCTTGCCAATAAAGGCGATAGTCATAGTTAAGAATTGAGTTGTTGAATTTAACAATTTTACGGACCTCTTTGATCTTTGGATAGCTAGTCAAGCAAAAATGTCAATAGCATATATTGCATAGGTCATCAGGAAACGGGGTGAGGAGGGTCGATGTTCGAATACAAGGAGATTAAGGAGACGGTCGTGCCAAGTGCATTGAAAGAAGGAGATACCATAGGGATCATTGCACCTGCAAGCGCCCCCGATATGAAGCAGCTGTCAATGTCTGCAAATAGGCTTTCGAAGATGGGTTATAAGATATCACTGGGGCCAAATATAAGGAAACTCGTGCAGAGAAACTCACTGGCGGCCCCTTCAGAAGATAGGGCCAAGGAGCTTAACGCCGCCTTCAGAGATGATAATATAAAAATGGTACTCTGCGCAAGAGGGGGATATGGCTCTATACACATACTGCCGTACATCGATTATGATCTGATAAGGGAGCATCCCAAGATATTCGTGGGGTACAGCGACATAACGGCCCTACATCTTGCAATAAACAAGCTCTCGGGTCTTGTAACGTTTCACGGTCCCATGCCTGCTTCGGACCCGGATGAATATGGAGGAGCATCATTCAAAAATTTCCTCAATATCCTATCAGGCAAGAGCACCGATCTGTCCACATTCATAAATGTCTTCGTGAAATACATCTTCAGGGGAAAGGTGGAGGGTGTATCCCTCGGGACGAACATATCGGTTGCTTCATCGCTAATAGGCACTCCCTACTTTCCAAACCCAGAGGGCAAGATCCTTTTCTCGGAGGACGCAGGAATCACTTCGGGGGACCTAGACAGGTACTTCTCGGTCATGAGACTGACCGGCATGTTGCAGAAATTCTCCGGATTCGCCTTCGGCGAATTCAGGCAGATAACGGAGATAGAGGAGCCCATGCCTCCCCTGGAGGACATTATACAGATGTACATAATGGAGCTTGAAAAGACCTCGATCTATGGCCTTCCGTTCGGTCACGGTGAGGACCAGATGCTTATTCCTCTTAACGCGAAGGTTGCCATTTCTTCCGAATACCCGTATGTGGAAGTTAAGCAGAATATAGTTGAGTAGTATTCCCTAGATATTACCCAGCTGCAGGTTCTGAGGTTCCTGCTTCATCTGGTATGCCTCCATCATTTAGTGTGGATATCTCACTCCATCTCACACCCTCTTTGAAGAACTTATCAGCGGTTAATTCCCTACGGTCCTCGGTACTGTTTTATTTTGCCTTCAAAATTAACAACCTTTTTGCAATTCATCTCCTCTCTGAAGGACGGAGATTTCTTGCTTACGTATTCACGGAAATTATCACACTCGATCCCTTCCATTTGATAGATTTCCCATTCTTTTGTGGGAAAGGTTCTAGAAGCATTTATTTCGTAATTTTCATATCGGGTTCTCAAAGACCCAACGCTACCAATCCAAGTGGACTAATAGAATTCTTTACAATGAAAATCAACTTTAATCCCTGAGGCAGTTGATATTTCTTCCCCTACCCACAGATAGGACCTTGAAACGATTCTCAAGATTTCAGGAGGACATAAAATCTTCCCTTATCTTTTCTCGCAGACTTGGATTTTCAGCGTATTTCTTGGCAAACTCGCTCAGCGTATCTATCACCATAGCTAAAGATTTCCTGGCCCATTCGGACCTGGCAGCTTCAAGGGAAAGCCTTGAATGCCACGGTGTCCCTCTCTCCGCAATCTGGTAGGAAAGCTCCAGTGCGGGCACAACCTGAGTGACATTGGCAAAATCAGTGGACCCTGTGGGAATCATCGCAAGGGTCTTTTCAAGTGGGGGAACATCTATACCTTTTGAAATCAGTATATCCCGGATCGCATTAGAAAGCTGTTTGTTTATTTTTGTCGTTAAGAAAAGGGGGCCTTCTTCAATGGTGTATGTTGTCTCAGATGCGATAGCACACCCTTCCACAATCCTCTTGAATCTCGAGATCAGTTCTGAAAGATACTGAGTGTCCGAAGACCTTATCCCTATATTGAGCACGGACCTCTCTGGAGTTACGTTGGAAGCCTTTCCTCCCTCGGAAATTATTGCATGAATGACTACATTCGCATCCCTCCTGACATGCTGCCTCATCATATTTACTGCCTCATACGTGAGAATTGAGCCATTGAGAGCACTCCGCCCTTTTTCCGGATTCCCGGCTTCGTGAGATGCATACCCTGTAAAGGTAACAACAAAGTCCTGGACTGCGAGAGATTGATCTCCGACGCTCCATGTGTCTCCTGGGTGCGATCCGAGAACGACATCGATATCCCTGAACGCGCCCTTCCTGGTCATGATTATTTTTGAACCTGAATAGGGACCAGAACCCTCTTCATCAGGCGTGCCGATCACAACAATCGTTCCATTCCTTATCTTCCTGGAAGATTCAATCGCTGAAAAAACAGCTGCCGAGGCTATCAAATTGTGTCCGCAGGCATGCCCTATACCCGGGAGTGCGTCGTATTCTGCCAGGAAAGCAATGGTGGGACCTGATGTACCGATCTTCTTTTCTGCACGAAAGGCTGTCGGTATATCCAAGTAGGGAATTTTCACATCGAATCCGTGCGATCTGAGAATCTCAGAAATCAGTGATGATGATTTATATTCCTGGCTTCCAACCTCCGCCAATTCATGTATTTTTAGTGCCAGGGACCAGAAATCATACTGTGAATCTGTCACTACCCTTCATTTTTAGTTCTTATAAAAATTATTTCAATAAGTTGGCCTCAATATCCGGTCTTCCTAACTGCATGTTTAAGGATTGTTAAAAAATCCAAGAAAATTTTTCCCAATGATTCTTTTTTCACAGATCAATATCTAGAAACCCGTCTGATTCCCTGACCTTGTACGTCCTTAATGGAAGTGAAATAGAATCGTACTCGCAAGGTACTTCTGGCCTAATTCTTGCCTCAGCTATACGTTCTCCAGAAGTGATGTCATATTTTGCCCCGTGAGCAGGACACTCCGCAACCTTTCCTGAGACCCTCTCGAGAAGTGCGCAACCCATGTGAGCACACACGGCATCCATGGCAAAATATTTCCCCTCGTACTTGGCAACGAGAATTGGTCTGCCGTTAACCCATGCAATGAAATGATTTTCCTTCTCAAATATCTTGGTTGATACGCTGATTTTCCTGTAGGTCATGGAGAATCGTATTGAAATGCAAATATGAAATTTTCCCCATTTCTATTGAAGGAAAACCATATCGAATGGGAAAAGTTCTCAGCTGCGTCCAATAATTTCCATTTGATATCCCTGTTGGGGAAGAAATTGAAATTCTGCGTGCTCAAGAGCGATGGAAGCTGGGAATAACATCTATTTGCTTATTCCCCTGGGTTCGAGTATTTCCTGCTTTGCAATTTCCTCATCTTTATCCATTCTGATACTCCTGTCCTCCTCGTATATATACCTCTTCCCCCTCAGTGCAGAAAGGATCGCGGCCACTATGAATAATATGGCTGCAACATAGAATGCCGTATGAAGTGCCGTCATAAACGTTCCTGCAAGTGCGGTCGGGAACCAGGTTTTTCCTTCTAGAATGTTGAGAGAGGATGGGCTGATTATCGAATTAACGTAGGAAGAGGGGAAAAATCCCAGTATGGTCTGCATGGGGTTGTATCCGAGAAAAGCAGAGAAGAGCGCGGACGTTGCAGGTATGTTTGACAGGAAAGGAATGAGGGGTGAGGCCCCAGCGGTAACCAAGGCGCTGGTCATTGCCTTGGGTAGGCCAGATGTTATAGAGATCAGAACTACCGTGAAGAATATTCCCATGCTTGCCGTCTGGCCACTGTTCTGCAGTGTTGCTCTCATGCCGGATGCGGTCCCTCTTAACTGAGGCGGAACTGAGTTCATTATGGCCGTTATGTTCGGTGCTGCAAACAGCCCCATGCCTGATCCAAGGACGAAAAGAAGAACGGCAAATATAGGGTATGAGAAGTTGTAGCTAAGAGTTGTAAGCAAAAGGAGCGCAACTGCACCTACCGCCATTCCGACTGTTGATATTGTCCTGGCTCCTGTTTTGTCTGAAATTGCGCCACTTAGAGGGCCAAATACCACGAAACCTGCCATCATAGGTATCGTGTAGATTCCCGCCCAGAATGGCACGCTACTGTATGAATATCCGTGAAGGGGGAGCCAGATGCCCTGTAGGAGGATGATCACCATGAACATAATGCCACCCATTCCCATGGACTGGATCATCCCTGCGAAACTTCCGGTGGCGAAAGCCCTGTTCCTGAACAGTGACATGTTGAACATCGGATGATCCACAGCGCGTTCAATGAACACGAACGCTACCAGCATCCCAAGACCCACGATTAGAGATGAAATGACCCAGGGATTACCCCAGCCCATGGACGATGAACCGTAGGGCATCAGGCCGTACGTAAGTCCTATCAGTATCAACGTGAGCCCGCCGGCAAATGTAACGTTTCCCGGGATGTCAACCTTCTGTCCTTCATGCCTAACTGACGTGTCTTTCAGCTTGAGATATGACCACGCGGTACCCAGGATTCCCACGGGTACACTCACGAGGAAGACGAACCTCCAGTTAAGGGATGCCAGTATGCCACCGAGGATGAGACCTATCAGGGAGCCTGCAAGACCTGCAATCTGATTAATCCCCATGGCCTTGCCCCTTTCCGCGGGCCCGAAGCTGTCCGTAATGATGGCTGCAGAGTTGGCAAAGAGGAATGAACCCCCTACTGCCTGCACAATTCTGAAAAGTATAAGTTCTGTACCCGCTGTATCCCCCCTTCCAGGAGTGATAGAAAGAAGGATAGAGCCTATTGTAAATACCAGGAACCCGAAGTTAAAAAGCCTGACCCTTCCGTAGATATCGGAAAGTCTTCCCACACTAACGAGAAGAACGGCTGTCACTATCATATAACCCATCAGGATCCAGAGCAGGTAAACGAAGGAACTTGCTTCAAACGGATTTATACCGATGCCCCTGAATATTGCAGGCAGGGATATCATCATAATAGTACCGTTAATTGAAGCCATCAGAACTCCGAGGGTGGTATTAGATAGAGCTACCCACTTGTACTGGACCATTTTTATCCTCAGGTTAAGGAAATCTCGATATAAGTAGTTAATTGCAGAGTAAAACAAAGAAACGTTTTAATAAAACGTTGAGCTTCATGGGGGGATGCTTTCAAAGCGAGGCGGTATAATAATAGCGGTTGTTGTGCTTCTAATATTCTCGGGTCTCACTGTGGGGACCATAGAGAAAAGTTCAACGAACCTGACAGCAAGCCCGTCCTCGTCATCCAAGTTATCTGTCTATTCCCCCTCAAACGGAACGATTATTCCCTTGACATCGCCCAACGCAACTATAAAATTGAATCTGAGCATAAATTCAAGCTCATCCAGCGTTTACATATTTCCCATATCTCCTTCTTCCCCCGTTACGGTGAAGGGGGTGGAGCTTCTTTCGATGCCTGGTCTGGTATATCTGAACAAGAGTGTTTACCCCTATGATTACGAACTTCTCTCCGTTAAACCAGACACCAACTTCACGGCAGAAATTACTCTTTATGTGAACTCTTCCGCGTTTCAAGAAATGAAGGTTTCATCTCCCACTCAGAGGGAGATATATCCATATCTCGTGGAAATACTAGTTGAAACTTCAGGAAGTGCGGCGGCCATAGCTTTCACAGTTATTCGCCTCTGACCTTTTCTCCGCTCATCATTGTGATACGTTTGAGGGGAGATTTTTATCTCGATCTTTCGCTAAAAACACCTTTTTTTGAGGGTATATTTCTCAGGAAAATGCTTCATTTTTTCATTTTTTTCATTTGCAATGCAACTCTGCAAAATTGAAATATCTGCTTGTGGATTTTAAATCATGTTCAGGATAAACGGGAGGCACTCATACCTTCTTGATATGGAAGAGTTTAACTCTTCCATCCTGGAAGATTTTGTTAAAAGTTACGGTAAAACGCTTCTCCTTCTTGGGGATGGAGTGTTCATAGATGCCTATCGTCTAAAAAGGGACCTTGATAGAGATATTTACATCCAGCGTATACTGAACATGTATCAGTTTCAGAAAACTGTAGTGGAGGATTTCTTCTACGATGATTTTTCCATATTTGTTGTAGTAAGACTTTCAGAGTTAAGGGAGTGGAAAGAGGATGTAGTAAGAAATGTGGTCAGTGCTCTGGAAGCGATATCCAGAAGAAACGGAGCGCCTAACATATTCTATCTTGTAAAGGATGAGGAGTTTGTACCCATTTGGTTGAGCGAGGTATTCAGGTACAGGATTGAGGAGAGGATAAGAAAATGGGAAGAAATACCCCAAGTCTCAGAATGGAAATAGAGAAGATATCTGAAGAGATAAGAAGGGCGGAAAAGCTAATGAAAAGTGAGGATAGGGAGATAGTGGAGGATTTCATAAGAAAGGTAAAATTACATATTCCTGAAGGTACAATAACAAGCCTTGACCCTTATTTTCTTTTCTCCATGTTTGCGCTTCTTGAGTTAAAGAAAGAAAGGAAATGATAGTTGATGCCTGGGGGAATAATCCTATATATACTGTAGATGAGAATAAGAAAATCTCTAGATGGGATTACAGACATAAGATATACGTTGCGGGAGAACGTCTCGAGAGGGTAATAAACGACATAGATGGCCTTCCTTTCATAAAATGGGAATTAAAAGAGATGGAGGATATATTCTCCAGAAAGAAGGTGATAGAGATAGAGCTTCCTCCAGAAAAGATCCCTCTCCTCGTTGAAGGAATTGAAAGGATAGGTGGCTACTCATATAAAATATACAATGCTGACATAAACACGGTCCAGTCATTTATGGTTGCCAACAATCTCCATTTCTTTGGAGATGGAAACGACATAGACTTCTCCCTTCCAGATCTGGAGATACTGGAAATAAATTTTATAGATTCACTGCAGGAAATAGAGATAGATGGGAAACTCTTCACCAGCACTTCAGCTTCAATCGACTACTTCTTCTCATCGCTTGAGCAGGCAAATATCGTGATATCTGAAGGGGGGGACACCTATTTCCCGGATTTATTCAGGCTCGCAAGAAAATATGGATTTCATGTAAAAAGTTCAACAACAAGGGAGAGGACATTCACATCTTACGGAAGGATAAACCACAGGAGGAGCGGTTTCATGATACACGGCATCCCGCACATAGACAGAAAGACGTCATTCCTCTTTTCAGAGGGCGGTCTCGATGGGCTTGCGACAGTATCGAGATTGACGTCCCTCCCACTTTTCCATACTGCCAGAATAACACCTGGAACAGCCGTTTCAGCCTATGAGGTCAGAAAAGCGCTTGAAAACGGGATAATGATACCACTGTACAAGGACGACCATGAAAGCGCCAAGACCCTGGATTCGTTTATAGAGGCGGACAGGGGTGGTCTCTACCTTCAGCCAGTACCCGGTATATATGAAAATGTGACAGAGCTTGATTTCAGCTCAATGTACCCATCAATAATAGTCAGATACAACCTCTCCCCTGAAACAATAAATGAGAGATGCATGAAATCATACAGAATAGAGGATCTGGGTTATGAGGTGTGTATGGATAGAGTTGGAAAACTGCCCATGTTCCTTTCAAATCTTCTGAATCTCAGGCTTTACTGCAAGAAAATGAAGATGAATAACGAGACCTATAGAAGAAAGGATGCAGTGCTGAAATGGATGCTCCTGACTTCCTTTGGATACACTGGCTACAAGAATGCAAAATTCGGGAGGATAGAGGTGCATGAGGCAATTACAAGCATAGGGAGGAGTATACTGACAAAAAGTGTAAATATAGCGGAGGAAGAGGGTTTTCACGTAATACACGGCATAGTTGATTCCCTCTGGCTTCAGGGAGAAGGGAATATTGAAAGTGTTATGAGGAGAATAGAGGAGAGCAGCAGATTAAAAATATCGCTTGAGGGGAGGTACAGATGGATTGTCTTTCTTCCCACGAGAGATGGCAGCGGTGCACTTAACAGGTACTTCGGCCTCATGGATGATGGAAAATTCAAGGTCAGAGGGATAGAGATGAGAAGGAGTGATTTCCCAGAGATATGCAAGAAGATGCAGGCGGATATACTTGGCGTATACTCAAAGGTTGAACATGAGAAAGATTTCCCATTATACTATAAAGAAGCAAGGGAAATTTACAATGAATATCTTGAGAAAATAATTCAGGGAGACGTTGACGACGCAGATTTGAGCATGGATATAATTGCCACCAGGTGGCCAGAATACTACAAGGTTAATAGCATCAGGAAAAGCGCAGTGATGAAAGCAGCTGGAATAAAACCTGGCGATAAAATGACCTTTTTTGTCACATCTGAAAAACATGGGGATGTGGATGTTGAAAATCTCGTGAATGGATACGATAAAGAATATTATGCAAGAAAGCTCCGCATGGCTTGGGATACCATATCATACCCCTTTTCCGTGATACCAGTAATATACCAAAAGACCATAAAGGAATATGATACAGATCGAGACGATAGCTGAAAACGGGAACACATATACGGCAGTAAAGATAGAGTCAACACCAGCTCCCATCATAATTATCACAGGAAGGACAGGCTTCCTGATGTGCGGATACCTCGACATACAGGCCGCAGACAGGCTAGGGTCGATCGCAGCTTCCGTATCCGGAGTTCAATCCATAGATGACCTTCTCAACAAGGAGGTTTCAAAGGTAAGCGTGAAGGGGAGGGAAGCAGGGATAAGGGAGGGAATGAAAGGGAGAGAAGCTCTCAAATTTATCTAATGCAACTCGTAAACCCTGAGGTGCGCCCCACTCTTTCTCCCCACAACATCTTCAACCTCAGATACGACTAGAGCGGCCCCAACAGGTCTTCCACTGGAGTCCTCCACAATGCATGTGGAATTCTTGATGAGGGTACCGCGGATTTCCTTTATCCCGGCCGCGTAGAGATTGGCACCTTTCTTTATTCTGTCATATGCTCCATCGTCTATCCTTACACTCGGAAACGAGTTGGCGAGCATCACGGCAAGGGTTGGAAGCCACGTATCAGCTATCTTGACAAGAATTGGTTTGCCCTCGTCGTAAATAACCGTCTGATCGTTCTCCTCAATTTCTATCGTTTTTGACTTGAGGGATATACCGAACTTTTCCATAATGGACTGGAACTCTTTGGTTTCCCTCTTGGAAATAAAATGCCTTTTCATGCAAGAGAGTAACCAAATACAGCTAGATATCCATTTCTACAGTGCGATGTCTCCCCTTTTCTCGATTGAATCTCTATCTTCACCTATTCCAACCAGAACAACAGGGATCCTCAGTTCATCCTCTATGAATTCTATGTATCTGTTCAGCTTGCTCCTGTTTCCTTCCCAGGAGTCAAATTGTTCATAATTTATTTTCTCGGGGAGATTTGAGGGATCAAACTCCTTCATCTCAGACCCTCCGGCCTCGTAGGAAACTGCAACCTTTATGTCCTTCATCTTTCCGAGAACATCGACCTTTGTTAACGCCAGATAATCAAGGGAATTTATCTTAACGGCGGTGCGGAGCATGGGTATATCTAGATATCCTACCCTTCTCGGCCTCCCCGTGGTCGACCCGTATTCATTCCCGAGAGTCCTTAAAATCTCTGCTTCCTCACCTTTTATTTCCGTGGGAAAAACGCCTTCACCAACCCTTGTGGTATACGCTTTCGCAACACCGATGAACCTTCTGAAATATTTCGGCGAGAGACCCGTTCCCACAGTGATACCTGGACTCACGGTGGATGAGGATGTCACGTAGGGATATGTTCCGTAATCTATATCTATGAATGTCCCGTTCGCAGTCTCGAAAAGTATCCTGGAACCACTCTCTGCTTCTTCTGAGAGGTACTCCCTCGTATCTGTCACAAAACCTTCGATCTTGGCGAAATCATGAAGAACTGAGTCCACATAACTTTTCTCATAAGAGATCCCGTAAACCCTGCTCAAGAAACTTAGCCTCTCTTCCAGCGTTTCCTTATTATACAGGTCAGCTATTCTTATCCCGTATCTCCCGTACTTTGATTCATAAGCGGGACCTATCCCCTTCAGTGTTGTTCCTATGGCCCCTTTACCCCTTAGCTCTTCAAGATAACGATCTCTCTTCATGTGGAGATCAGTAACCACATGGGATATGTGCGAAATCTTGATGTCAAAACTCGCTCTGAACTTCTTAAGCATCTCTATTTCCTCTGAGAGCTTTCTTAGGTTGATCACGACACCGTTTGCAATAACAGAAGTCCTCGACCTCAGAAATCCGGCAGGTACGAGATGAAATTTTATAGTGTTTCCGTTAAAAACAACGGTGTGCCCGGCATTCTCTCCGCCATTGAACCTCACGCTGATGTCAAAATCCTTTGCAAGAAAGTCTATGATTTTTCCCTTCCCTTCATCTCCAAACTGGCAGCCTATAACTGCTAGAGTTTCCATTCTAACCTTTTTCCCATATTTTCACAGCAATAATAACCTTTCACCTTTTTTCTTAAGGGATAAAAGAGTGGAAAGATTTACCGAAAGGATAATATTTTTTAGCAGAACATATATCTCACGGAATGGATAACCACACAAATAATGAAATGCCACACCACTGGCATCACGGTCACGGTGGTCGTGAGGACCCTGCTGCTCTCCTGAGCACTGTTGAAGTGAGGGAGGGGATGAATGTTGCTGATCTCGGAAGCGGCGCGGGATATTATACAATACCAATCGCGTCCATGGTGGGTTCCGAAGGAAGGGTAATTGCTGTGGATGCAGATCCTGAATCCTTAATAACGCTCAAAAAGAACGCCTCCAAGCAGAATTTTTCTAACGTCAGAATAGTTCTATCAGATCTGGAGATGTTGCCCTTTAAATCCAACGTATTTGATATGGTTTTCCTAGCAAACGTATTCCACGATATTAATGACAGAAAGAATTTCCTTGTCAGCCTGAAACGTATTGTGAAACCTGACGGTTTTATAGTGGATTTGGATTGGGACGATGTACCAACAATTTTTGGACCTCCCGTATCCATAAGAATCAGCGAAAAAAGGGCGGAAGAAGAGTTCACACAAGGTGGCTTCAAGGTAATCTCAGCGAAGAGGGTTGAAAATCATCATTACGTGTTGACGGCAAAGCCAGCTTAAGAGGATATTTGCGTCCGGGACGGGAAACAGTATTTCCTTGTTTAAGATGGAAAGGAGAGTTATTTTCCTTGAATACATCTCGCCACTTTCAAGCAACGATAATAACAGCAACTCTTGAAGTCTGACATTTTTAATGTTTTGTCAGGGGTTTTTGGGGGAAGCAGTAAATCTCACTTGCTTTAGCGATGAGATACACGGACTTCCCCCTATAAAGTGTGTTGCATAATTAATAGGCCTCCGTCATACTTCTCATAATATTATTAGGGTGTCCCATCTTTTGTAAAATGTCCGACTGATGTCGGATATTTATATTGAAAAAGTAATTTGGGGATATGGTTGCTACGTATATCCCCGTGATTATGGATTTGGTAGATAAAATAATTTCTGAAGACAGGAAGAGGAAGTATTCCAATGCCCTTGTTGTGAAAATTCTTTTGATCATACAGATGTATGGGATATCCTATAGATCATCGAAGAAATTCTTCAAAAATCATCCAGATCTGAAAGAGGCCAT
>Ga0080003_1000028_pt1 | contig 102850 bp, 102 predicted proteins | sample JossMetagenome_FD_69206 | JGI IMG/M metagenome (GOLD analysis project Ga0080003, IMG submission 69206) | Hot spring microbial communities from Joseph's Coat, Yellowstone National Park, USA - JC2_E (SPADES assembly) (version 2) | ecosystem: Environmental > Aquatic > Thermal springs > Hot... | reverse complement strand
CTCCGTACAGCTTGAAACGCTTGTAGATGTTAACACTGGTGCTTCTATATCATTCCAAAGTATTTCTGAATTCTTAGCTATATTATCAATTAGTGTTGGTTCTATATACCTACCATTTGTTAACCCCCCGGTTAACAATGATCCTCCTTTATATATAGCATCATTAATTAGCTTTGTTGATCTATCTGCTATTTCTTTGTTTTTTAATGGTCCTATTTCTTTTCCCTCCAATGGATTCCCAACAAGTGATTGAGAGAATCTATCAGCAATAGATTCTATTATATCATACTTCTCTTGTAGTTTTTAGATCATTGAATATTATTGTAAGATAAAGCTCGATTTATTGCCTTTACTTTACCATGAAAAGCGTATTAATTTTATTTATTAAAATAAAATATTAAAAATTACAAAATTATTCATGATAATTGTTTTAATCTGAGTTTATATAATTTAAACTTATTTTCATAAAGCGATAAGAATTTTTATTGTATAAGCTTATTCTTTTCTCTAATGTCATGCTGTTTGCAAAAATACATCTTTAAACTTAATTATAAGTATTTTAAATCTATTATAGCTATTAAATTATTTTACATCAAAATCTTTATTTATCTAAATAATATCGATTTTCTATATAGTATATATAGAATTACATATATACTATAGAAATGTTTTTATACATATAAATAAATATAGTTTATTGGCGAAAAAAATGAAAAAGGGTAAAAATATGGTAGGTAATGGTAAAACTAGTTTAGTGGTTGTAGGAATCATAGTAGTAATTGCGATAGTTTTAGTTAGTGCATACTTTGTAATGTATAAAAGCCATACAACCTCAACAACAACCTCAACAACAACTTCCAGTTTAATTGACCCTACGAAATTGAGTGTGACAATAAAGGCTGGTGGTTCAACGTGGATTAATCCTCAAATGCAAGTATGGATACGTAACTTTAGTTCTGTATATCCCGGCATCTTAGTTACTTATGATAGTGTTGGTAGTGGAACTGGTGTCAGTAGATTACTGCAAGGCGTTTATCTAATAGGGGCTTCTGACGTACCAATGCCAACACAGTTATATCAAAATGCCACGAACATCTACGGTAAGATAGTAACTATACCTGATTCCGTAGGTGCGGTAGCTTTTATATACAATATACCTGGTTTCAATGGTACCTTAAATCTCACAGCAAATATACTAGCCGGCATTTACGCGGGGAAGATACAATATTGGGATGATCCAAACATAACTGCATTAAACAAGAACTTCCAATTCCCACACGAGAAAATAATCGCAGTTCATAGAAGTGATGGTAGTGGTACCACTTTCACATTTACCTTATGGCTTACAAAATCCTCAGAAGTTTGGAATAGTAGTGGTGTAGGTTACGGTTACACGGTTAATTGGCCAGTAGATCAGCTAGGTACCGGGCTTGGTGGAAAGGGTAGCGAAGGTGTTACTGCTTACGTTGAACAGAACCAGTGGTCTATAGGTTATGTGGAACTTAGCTATGCCATAGTTAATAACTTAATGGTTGTAGCTGTTCAGAACCCAGCTACTGGGAAATTCATTAAACCAAGTGCTAATAGTATAATTAGTGCTTTAAACTCTGTAGACCTATCTAAGCTACCTAGTGTGCTCAGTAATTGGTATCCATATGCTGGAATATTCATGAATTTGAACGCACGTAATGCATACCCAATAGTAGGCAACTCTTACTTGCATGCACCGGCTATTTATACGAATTGCAATAACGCTGTAGCCGTATACATATTCCTTAAGTACATACTGATTCAGGGGCAGAATGAACTGATTAAGGGCTATGTGCCATTACCTAGTCAATTGGCACAAAGTCTAGCTAATGAACTTGGTAATGATATAACATGTAATGGTCAGCCTGTTGTTAGCCTAATTAAATAAAGGGAGTAAGGAATATGAACTATGGGGTTAAAAAGGCTAAAAACAGGCTAATTCCTTTTTCTTCTATTGGCATCCTAATTGTTATAGCTTTTGTTGGCACCATGCTTGGAGCGTTAATATATTACTCATTACCTGCACTCATGAAGGAGGGTTTATTAGTATATACAACAAACAAATGGGATCCAAATACAAACTTTTTTGGTGGCTTAGCTGCAGTTTATGGTACATTCGTGGTTTCACTAGTTGCCATAACTATAGCAATGTTGCTTGCAGTAGGATCGGCAATATTCCTAAACGAGTTCGCCTTAGGTAAGCTAAAGGAATTCTTAATAATAGTTAGTGACTTAATGGTTGGTTTCCCAACCGTGATATACGGTTTCTGGGGATTGTATGTGTTAGGGCCTACGCTTAATCCAACACTATTTACCTGGCTTCATAAGAAACTAGGTTTCTTGCCATTGTTCTCTACAACTCCTATTGGCGGCTCATATCTACTTGCTGCATCAGTACTTGCCATAATGATAACTCCATTTGCTTCGTCATTGATTAGGGAAATTTATGCGCAGGTACCTGAGGTTATGGTCGAAGGTATCTATGCGTTAGGCCTTACCAGGTGGGATGCTATTAAAATAAAGTTATCATACATAGCTAAGTCCTTAATTGGGGCTTTAAGCTTAGCTTTGGGCAGGGGGATAGGCGAGACCATGGCTGTAGTATTAACTATAGGAGGAGCACTTAAGGTATCTACAAGTTTATTATCGCCTGGAATAACAATACCATCACTTATAGCAAATCAATTTGGTAGTGCATATACGCAGATTGAACAGTCTGCATTATTTTCCCTAGCATTATTACTTTTTGTAACAGGAATGAGCTTCATAGTAATAGCGAAGCTTGTTCTATTAAGGGGGAGTTTGAAGTGAGAGTTCGCGAGGTCTTAGCCTTAACCCTAACATTAGCGGCAACAGTGTTTATGTTTGCACCGTTTTTCTGGATACTTGGTACCATAATATATAAAGGTGTTTCTGTGTTAGCTAAAGCAGGGTTTAGTTTCCTAGTCGACATACCACCTCTGCCAGGCTTCAACAGCTTGGGTGGCATAGCTAATGTTCTAGAGGGTAGCCTATTAATAGTAGGTATGGCTATTGCTATTGCAGCGCCGACCTCCTTGTTGTCAGCTATTTATATTACCCTCTATGAAGATTCACCAATAGCCAGGCTAGGTAGAACGTTGCTTGACTTAATGGTTGAATTTCCAACAATAGTTGTGGGTATATCAGTATTCCTAGTTTTCGGACTTACGCTAGGTCTAGGATTAAATGCCTTAGTAGCATCAATAGCCTTAGCCTTAATAATGATACCTTATACTACAATTCAAGCGATAGAGGCTATGAGGGTACCCAAGAGTATGATATATGAGGGAGCTGTGGCTTTGGGATTAAGGGAGAGCCACATTGCAAAAATACTTCTAATTGAAGGAAGGAGAGGGGTTATTACGGGAGTTTTAATCGGAATGGCTAAGATATTTGGGGAGACTGCGCCACTACTCTTTACGACTACCACATCATTCAACATATTTGCCAACAGCCCATTATCTCCTGTATCTGCAGTGCCCGTGCTCATATATGTTTACGCCTTTAGTCCCTATACCAATTGGCAACAAGTTGCCTGGGGTGCATCGTTAATCCTTTCTCTTGTAGTGCTTAGCATTTACCTATCTGCCAGGTTATCCTTGGGTAAAGGTGATAGATATGCATGATTCTGGAGATTCAAGACCTGGGGTTCTCGAGGTCGGGAAACTTAATGTATGGCTTGGTAAAACACAAGTACTTAATAACATTACAGGGTTGGTAGTGCCTAAAAACAGCGTCTTTTCTATAATGGGCCCCTCAGGTTCGGGTAAAACAACTCTGGTTAAGACTTTTAATAGGATAATAGAGTTAAATAAAGAAGCTAAGGTTGAGGGTAAAATCACACTTAATGGTGAGGATATATTCTCCATGGACCCAGTGGCATTGAGAAGGAAGGTAGGCATGGTTTTTCAACAACCCAACCCATTTCCACACATGAGCATTTATGATAACATAGCTTACGCATTGAGGGCTAATGGTATTGTCAAGGACAAATCCAGGTTAAAAGATGAGGTTAGATCAGCTCTTGAAATGGCGCAACTTTGGGATGATGTGAAGTATAAGTTAAACTCTCCAGCTAGGAAACTGTCTGGTGGGCAACAACAGAGGCTGGTTATAGCTAGGGCATTAGCATTGAGACCAGAGGTTCTTCTTATGGATGAACCGACTTCTATGATCGATGTCGTAAGCGCGGCTAAAATTGAGCAGTTAATTGTCGAGTTAAGTAAGGACATAACAATAATTTTAGTATCACATAGTCCTCAGCAAACAATGAGAATCTCCAACTACGTAGCATTTCTCTACGATGGTAAATTAATTGAGTGGGGACCTACTGAAAAAGTGTTCAAGTCTCCCTCTCATAGATTAACGGAGATGTATGTAATAGGTAAGATTTAGTGAATTTTTCTCCTTAATTATTTACATTATTTTACAACTTATCTATAACCAGTTATAGATTACATATTGTTTTGTGATTATGTTTTTAAGAAAACAATAGAATTAACAAGTTATAGATAATAAAATTAATGAACTTAAATTAATTGAAATATATCTTAAATATAAACTATATTAATATAAAATGTCACATATTCATTAATTTATGATTATTACGATGATTATACAGCATAGTAAAAACATTTATTTTAAGGAATTAAATATTAAAAGCTTGATGAATAATTTAGTTAAGGTTACTAAGAATTTTAGGCTACAATATATGCTCTAGTAGGGAGACTAGAAATTAGGATAGGTTGATCTAGTTATGCTAAGTGTTAATGTGGTTGTAATTAGAAAGATTGTCAAGGAAATAAACATGAATAGGTTAGGTAAGAAGATAAGCATTAATAATATTAACAAGGTTAATTTATGAAGAGTAATAGGTAGCATTAATCTGTAATAGAGACTACATTACTTGAATATATGTATGCAACTTGAAGGGGGATGAATCTTTTCTGTGAAGAGACAGGAATCTTAAAGCTTTGTCCCTAAGCATGAAGTAGTTTACATAAAGCTCCATACCGTTATTATCAGCTTATATTATTTTTCTAACTCTATTAGTTAATAAATTTCTACATCTTCAAAACGTTCTCTAGGATTACCAACTGTCTTTGATACCTTATCTGTTCTACATCAAATGGGGTATTCATTATGGGAACAATAAACAATAATCCTCCTTTAGAAAAAATATTGTTTGCCAAGTTTATGCTAGTAGTTGAAGAGATTGTCGATAGATCTATAACCATTTTGTCTTTAATATATGGTAAGATTTTATTAATTGCTTCAGAAACAGAACTATCAATAGAAAAATAGTTAATATTATATTAGAATTTGATGCTAGTTCTTAAATAGATTTTGTTGTATTAACATCATATATATCTTTGAGAATTCCAAAGCTTTAGAATAAGTCGTATAATAAACAAAATCGAACGAATTTGCTTTTCTTAAATTTATTGAAACCCTAGATCCATAGCTCTTAATCCTATTAAACCTACCTTTATTTATTTCCATCTTCTCTTTTATTATTAATTTATTTTTAGTTTAAATGTTTTAACTTTATTAAGTCTATTATTAGAAATATAATATAAAAATTAAAAAATTAAATTTTGATCAGGATTTTTATAAACTATATCTCCGTTAATAATAGTTATTAGAACTTTATTAGATTGATAATTTTCTATAGGATCTTTATCAAGAATTACAAGATCTCCTTTTTCCCCAATTTCTATTTTACCTATATCATCTCTATCTATAGCTAATGACGATTTATTAGTATAGGCATCATATGCCTCTAATACATCTAAGGACTCGTGCTTTGTATATCTGTATAATTCTAGTTCTTGATCTTTTCCTCTATTAACGGCTGAAGTGATAGTCAGAAATGGATCTATTGGTTCAACTGGTGAATCTGTAGAAAAAGCTATATTTATGCCGTAATTTGCCAATGTTTTGAAAGGATAGACCCATTTAATTCTCTCTTTTCCTACCCTATTAATTATCCAATAATCGGATATTATAAAATGGGGCTGTACAACAACGAATGGATCAACTTTTGCAATTTTTGAAAATTGGTCTTCTCTAATAAGTGATGCATGTTCTATTCTGTTCTTTTTTCCGCACCTTTCATAGACCCATATTACATTATCTATTCCTTTATCTCCTATCGCATGTATTGCTGTTTTTAAGTTTAATTCCTTTGCTTTCATGCAATTCTCAAGAAGATCTCCTTTACTCATGGCTTCATAGCCTTTATTTGTTGGATCATCTTCATATGGGTATGATAATAGGGCTGTTCTAGATCCAAACGATCCATCTGCAAATAATTTTATTCCTTTTATAGATAGGAGATCATCATTTCTAACTTGTCTCGACATTTCCATAATTTCAGGCCTCAAATAAGCTGAAACTCTTATCTTAAGCTTATTTTCTGATCTTAACTCCAATAAAGCATTTAGAGTCTTCTCATCAACACTCATAAATCCTATAGATGTAACTCCGTTTGCTAATAACTCATTTTGTGCTAATTCTAATATTTCCTTTTGCTCTTCAATGCTCCTCGTTTCTCTAAATATTTTTCTGATTTCTTCAAATGCATCTTCCTTTATAATACCTGTAGGTGATCCGTCAGGAAACCTTTCTACGCCATACAGCTTTTTATTTATACTGCTAAGTATATTTATAGCGTTTTGGTTTATTAGAGCAGAATGCAAATCTATTCTTGAGAGGAATAAGGGTTTATTGCTAGAGCAATTATCAACATCAAAATGATTTGGCCACCTTTTTTCTATAAATTTTTCCTGATCCCATCCATGACCAAATATCCATGTTTTAAATTTATCTTTTTCTTTAGATATATAATAGCAAAAGTTTTTTATTGAAGTCGTTTCTTTTAAATTTATCCCTTTTATAAATTCTCCTAGTTCATCCAAATGCATATGAGCATCTATGAACCCAGGTATAGCGAACTTGTTTTTCAAATCTATTATTTCAATTTTTTATCTTTTGGCAAAATCTAAAATTTCATTACTATTACCAATGATTTTAAAATAACCATTATAAATCAAAAGACTGTTGGTCTTTTTTAAAGGAGTGAATGATGTATATATAGTTCCATTAATTAGGGCTAAAGATCCCATGAAGTTTCACCAAGATCTCTAATTCAGTATTTTATTTTTAAAATATTTGAGCTTATATTAAAAATTAAATTAAATTTAAAATATTTATATATGGGGATTATTTAGATTGTAAAATTTCATTGGAAAAATTAGACGATAACATTTTAACATTAGATTATAGCTAATGATTTTGGATATAGTATTAGCTTTTAACTAAATAATTGGATTAGGTGAACTCCTCAGACCTTATGAAGGTCTTCCATATCGCGAAATAATGATTTCTAGCTTTCTACTTTGATGTCCTTTAACATACAGCACAGTTTCCAATACTGATGCGGAAGAGAGTTGTGAAGGATCTACTTTTTAAAATACTTAATTTATTCTAGTCCCAAAAATGCAACAAGCTCTTATAGCTTAGCTTTGCGTTATTTATTATATAATATTTATAAACTATAAGAAGACTTCTATACTCTTGCTACCCCAGTATAGAAAAACATTTTTAATTTTTAAAATATAAGCTTAAAGGTTTAAGCTTTGAAAATTATTTTTTGTTATTTTTAATTTTAAATAAATAATTATTAATTAAATCTCTCTTAATTTATGAAATAAATTTTAAATAAATAATATTAATTTCCTTTAGGCGTTATAATATATTTAAATTTTTAACTCAAATACTATAAATCCTTCTGAATTTTCCTTTTCATTTATTGATATGTGTTCAAATTGTAGCTTATTTCCTTTTAGAACAAAGGGAGGATTTGTATTAAGTATTATTGTTTCATCGTTTGTATAAAATAACTTATTATATTTATCAAATGGATACCAAACCCAATTATCAACATATCCCTTTAAGCTAAAACTTAAGTTTTCTGATTGTTTCAGTTTATATGTATCAATTATATCTTTAAAATCCATCTTGATTCCCATATTAAAATAAAATCTATCTATTTCTCTAAAACCCATGGATTTAACCAATGCTAAAGAAGGTCCGTTCTTAACGTTAACTGTTAGTCTAATAATTTTTCTGTTACTTAATTCTATAGCTTTTTCTGTTAGCTTTTTACCAATACCCATTTTTCTTACATCTTGTCTAACTCTTATACCCTCTAACCAAGCAAAATCATCATATATTTTTGCATGTATTATACCTAATATATCCCCATTTTCGTCAACTGCTTTTATAAAAAGTCCTTGGTTAATCCACTCATCGAAAACTTCATTTATATAATCTCCCCATTCGAATGTGTTTTTTGTAAGTTCTTCAACTAATTTTTTGTCAGAGAACTTTATTTTTTCAAACTTAATATTTTGAATCAATTCAACTCCTCGTTTTTATTAATAATAATTATATATTTAAGCCTATTTGTTTAAATTCTATATAGCCTTATTACGATTTGAAGTTATGATTATGTTAATTATTATAATAAATCAAATGTAGAAGGTATTGATGAAAAGTAATAAACATAACAAAATTTTATTTGATAAAGGAAGCTTATTATAGCATTGCTTGTAAAGACATTAATGCTTATACAAAAAGTCAGTAAATCCATATTTTATACTAAAGATTTTTTCTTTGAAAATATTGATATTATTGAAGGTTCAAACGTCTTAGGTGATGTAACGGAAGCTCCTAGGTTATCTTTGTTATCTAGGTTATCTCTGATATCCAAGGTATATTTATTATTATGATCGTATATAAAATGCTTATATATAGAATAGCACTTTTGCACGATCTCAATAAAGTTAAAATGTGATGTCGAAGAGGCAATTTTTACAACTGAAAGCCCTGCCCTTCAGGGCGGGGAGGAGGTCAGAATTTTAATCAACATAAAAGAAAAATATTTAAACAAGATATTTAATAATTTAATAGGATTAAAATGGAAACAAATAACAAGTTTATTTTAGGAATCGAAGAATTAGACGAAGTTGCTAACAAAATAGATCTAGGTTACGTTATATTGATTGCTGGAAATCCAGGAACCGGAAAAACTATCGGAGCATCTAAAATATTATATGAAAACATGACAAAATTAGGCATTAAAACAATTTATATAAGTTTTGTAGAAACGAAAACTGAATATTATAAAAATTTGAAAAGATTAGGTTTAGATATGGAAGAATTAGAGAAAAAAGGACTTTTCACATATATGGAATTGATAACATTTCTTAGTAAGGATTTAATCCAAGATATTTTAAATCAAATTATTAATACAATTGATCAAACTGGTGCAAAGATAGTAGTTATTGATAGTATATCACCATTATTACAAATAGCTGAAAACATAATAAGCTTAAGGGAAATCTTACATAATTTCTTCTATAGATTATCAAAAATTAAAAAGATTACAACAATCTTAATCCAAGAAGTTCCTTATGGAAGCGAAAATATTGGTTTCGGAGTAGAAGAATTCTTAGTTGATGCGGTAGTATTTATGAAAACAGTTCAAATTAAAGGAAGAAGCAATAGAATTATGGAAATCAGAAAAGCAAGAGGTTCTGATATCCCTCTAGTTTCAATACCCTTTGTTATTAGAAAAGATAAGGGAATTTCTATATTGTATCCTAAAAATATTAAAGAAAAGATAAGCAATAAAACTATCAATATAATTGTGGGAAACAATAATTTTACTGTTTCTTTAGGCAGTCAAAATTTAATAATTGCAAATCCAAAAATTGATATTCAAGCTCTGGCTTCACTAATAATAGTTGGAGCAATATCAGGAACACCTAATCTGTCTCAAAATATAAGAAGGAAAACTATAATAAGAATGATGAGTTATACAGTTGAGGAGTTTTCAGATCAATTAAAGAATTGCCTATTAAATATAGGGTTGGAAAAAAATAAGGTTGATGAATTACTAAATAGTTACATAATAGATGGAATAGATGTTAACAGATATTCTTTAACAGAATATTTTGATCATGTTAAAGAGATAGAAGATAAGGAAAAACCTGCATTTATTTTAAACATAGGTCTTGATGTACTGCTTCAGTTGTTAGCTGACAATGAGATATATCCAAGGCTTGAATTAGATACTATGATTAGAAGAATAAACAATAACATAACGACTCTTTATATGATGAATGGTAATTTAAAAGATTATTATAAAGTTCCTTTAGCAGAGGAATACGATAATGTTTGGTATTTTTATCCCTATAAAGAAAATAGGCTAATAATAAGGCCTTTTAGGCTTAAGATGAAAATTTTTGCTAATGAAAAATATACTATTAATTTAAATAGTATTAAATGTTTATCCCATACATAATAAAAATAAATATTTATTATAAAATTATGAACTAAGAGCAATAAAAGTATAAAATAAGACTCCAATAATCCATGAGATGATTAAAGATATACGTGCATATTATGCTATTCCTGCTGTTTAAAGCAATACTTTAATTCCAACAGCTCCTACTGTTCCAACTATAAATATTTCCAAAAAGCTCTTTTTAAAGGCATTTACTTTTATTTGAATTATCATCAGAATCCAAATAAAACTACCTGTTTAGATTTTTTAAGTAATATAAACTTGTTAAGTATCTTTCAATAATAATTAAAAACTAAATTAAACTTGGAAAATATATTCTGATAAAATGAACAGCAAACCTCTCCCTTTAGGGCGAGGAGAAGGTCAGAAATCTTTATGTTTCTTCCATAAACTTCTTTTTATCTTCATCGCTTTTCATGCTCCAATATTTTTCTGGAAACTTTCCATTTTCTACTTCACTTTTATAATTTAATATAGCTTCTCTAATTATTGATTTTAAATCTACGTATTTTTTGGCAAACTCTGGGGAATAGTCTCCAAGTCCTAATAAGTCATTTATAACCATTATTTGGCCATCGCAATATGGTCCGCTTCCTATACAAATTGTTGGTATTGAAATCTTTTCTGTTATCTTTTTAGCAACTTCATTTGTAGTATATTCTATTACAAGAGAAAAAATGCCAGAGTCTTCTAATTGAAGAGCATCATTAAGTATTTCATTAGCTTCGCTATAACTTTTACCTAAAAGCCTATATCCGCCAATCTGTTTATGCTTTTGGGGAGTTAATCCTATATGGCCCATAACAGGAATGCCTGAATTTACAATACCTTTTATTATTTCTTTATATTCACTACCACCCTCTAGTTTTACAGCATCTGAACCGATCCTAAGAAAACGAGACGCATTTATTATAGCTTTTTCTTTACTATATTCATAACTCATAAATGGCATATCAGATACCACAAGGGCCTTTGGGTTGGCATTACATACAGCTTTGGTATGGATGAGCATTTCATTCATGGAGACTTGTAAAGTTGATGGGTATCCTAAAACAACCATGCCTAACGAATCACCAACTAATATTATGTCAACCCCAGTTTCATCAACTATCTTTGCAGTTGGATAATCATAGCTTGTTATAGCTACTATTCTCTTTTTTCCTTTCATTTTTTGAATGTCTCTAATTGTTTTCTTTTTTTCCTCCATATGCTCACCCGCTTAATATGGGATAGCAAGGTTTATTATTTTCTTTTAAAAGATCTTTTAAAATTATAACCGATTTATAAGCAAAATAATTATATTTGGCTTGAAATCCAAATTTTTTAGCAATTTTATATAAAGCCAAATTAATATAATCAAGCTCTGTTCTTTCTTTATTTGAACAAAGATCTTGTATAGTAGAATTATAATTATTATACGTTAATTTTAATGTGTTTATTAATTCATTAATAGGGTTATTAACTAAGGTTATTTTGAGTAGAGAGGCTATTTTTTTGGATTCATTGGCAATACGAATTGATAAATTAAAAGCATTTTTATTTTCTAATATAAATCCATTGTTTTTTAAATATAATGAAGCAATAGGATTTATAGCAGAATTAACAATAACTTTTTCCCATCTATAAGGTTCAATGTTGTTAACTAATTCTACATTAACGTTTTTAATAGTTAAATTTTTCAAATCCTCTCTACAGTCTTTGTTTTTACAACCTAAAATTAATTTAGATCCACCATTAAATATTGAATGGCATTTCTCAATTCTATTAAGTCCGTAATAAATTATTATTGAACCAGCTTTATAGTATTTTTCAATTTTTTCTAATGAATATAGACCATTTTGAGTTGATAATGCATAATCTGAATTAATATATTTTCTTGCTTCTTTTATAGATCTATCTAGATCATAGGCTTTTACTGCAAAAATCAAATAATCAAATTTTAGTCCTTTTACTTTATCATAGTTGCAAACATTAATTTCATCTTCTCCAAGATTATCCACAATTACTTTCTTCTTATTACATTCTTTAGTTTTTTCGATTATAGTAACTTCATGCCCAGAGCGATTTAAAATAATAGATAGAAAACTGCCTATAGCCCCGCAGCCTATAATACCTATTTTCAAATTTTTCCCCAATATATTAATACAATTTTCTAATATTTAAGTTAGAGAAATAATACATAATTTTTTGTTGGTTCTAATTTTTAAAATATAATTGGTTGCAAAACTTTGGATATAATGAATAAAGCTTATACATCTTATAATTTTATTTTTAATTATTAATTAAAAGATCTTTTTAAAAAAATTAGTCATTATTAATTTAAATAAATACCTTTATTAAGTTAAAATTATATAATATAAAATGTAAGACTTAATAAGAGGCCGAAATATGATAATACTTGATTTATCTATAAAAAGTAATTGTGGATTATCTAAAATAGCTCATGATTTCGATAATGAAGTCTTATCGTTATCTGTATCGCAATTTAATAATGCTTATAATTCAATAATTGCTTTCGTTGGTTTAAAAGAAAAAAATCAAGAACTTTTGATTAAGTCTTGGAGAAAAAGGTATAGTGATTTTTCATACTTAGATTGGGACAAAATTGGAGAAAAAGGTATATTATTTAATGGATTAAAAGAGGGCCATGGAATAGTAAGCACATTAATTGAATACGGTGGGGCTTTAATAATTCCGACAATTGCAGGGAATGGATATGAAAGATTTTTAATTTTAGTTAAAAATAAAAAAGATATAGATAACATAATTAAACACATATCTCGCAGCAATAATATAATTGATTTTAACTATGATAATGTAAATATAAAGTCTCTTTCATCTTGGATTTCAAAGCTGATAATAAATGCTAGCAACGTTAATAGCAGAGAATATGAAATTTTATTTAGGGCCTTTAATTATGGTTATTTCTCATGGCCCAAAGAAATAAATTTAGAAGAATTGAGCTCGAAATTGGGAGTTTCTCAACCTACAATTATTTATCATATTAGAAACGCTATAAATAAAATACTTAGCAATCTTTTATAATTCTTTTTCGCAATATAAAGCAAGAGTTCTTTAAACAATTCATAATTTTAATTATTATATTTGTTTACTTGCTAAGATTATCTATTTAAGGATTAACTCATGATAATACATCTGTTTTATTCATATTTTATTAAATTATAATTTAAAAGCTTTAACCAGACTATAAAAAATCATAGTAATGAGAACGGCAAACCTAGCCTCTTCTAGGGGTAGAATAATTTTTAACCAAAAACACTATTTGTATAATAAAGTAGCACCCATAAAGAAGCGTAATGCTTGAGATTTGAGAGAATTTTCGTTATTCAAGGCAAGGAGGTAATCAGTTCATAAAAAATTAAATAACTCCATTTTCTTTTAATTTTTTAATTTCTTCATCATTATAGCCTAACTCATTAAGGATTTTATAGGTATCTTCTCCTAAGGAAGGAACTATATTGCTTTTTATTTCCTTAATAAGCGGAGGAGTTGGAACTTTTAGTTCTTTATCATTAAAAATTATTTTTATCATCTTTGCTGACGCATGAGGGTCATGAAGTAGATCCCAGGGTTTATTTAATATTGAATATCCAATATTGTTTTTATCAAATATATTGATAAGTTCATCTGAGTTGTATTTTTTTATCTCATTTTGTAGGTATGGTATTAGAAAACTTCTGTTTCTATATCTATCTTCATTTCTCCTAAACTTTTCATCATTGCAGATATTTAAATTGAGAGATTTACAAAAATCAATCCATTGTTTATCTGTTGTGACTGCAACAAATATTTTTTTATTATCCTTTGTTTCAAAGAAATCATAAATTCCCCAAGCAAAACCTTCTTCGTTTATTGGCAAGATAGGTCTACCCAAAACTTGATATGTTGATATATGTTGGCCAACAAAAAACATAGAGGTTTCAAAAAGTCCAACATCTACTATACCTCCAACGCCAGTCTCTTCTCTTTCTAAAAGTTTTTGTAGGATTCCTATCACTGCAAACATTGCAGCTCCTATGTCTACAATAGAAGCTCCTAGTCTTAGTGGTCTATCTTTAAGTCCTGTCATATAAGCTAACCCGCTGTGAACTTCAATCGGATAGTCTAAAGATTTCCTGTTTTCATATATGCCATAACCATATGCTTTAATAGATGCATAGATGATTTTTGGATTTATCTTTTTAATTTCTTCATATCCCAAACCGGCTTTATCTAAGGTCCCTCTTGCTAAATTATCTATTAATACATCAGAAGTCATTAGTAATTTTTTAAAAACTGCTTTTCCTTCATCCTTAAATATATCAAGAGTTACGCTTTTCTTTCCCCAGTTTAAGTATGGGAAAGTGCCTGAACTGCTGCCAGGTAATCTTCTAGATATATCCCCCTCATTTGGTTTTTCGATTTTTATTAGCTCAAATCCTAATGAAGATAAAATTAATCCTGCTGTTGGACCTGCAACTATATGTCCAATTTCTAATGCTCTCATATTTACACCTCTTTGGATAATTTTAAGACTTCATCATAAGTTAATGCTCTGCCTTCGTTTACGCTAATATTTTTTACTATCTCTACTAATGAATTTAGTTTTTCTTCATTTAGACTAACTCCGTATTTTTCTAATATTTTTTTGATCAAACTTCTTCCAGCATATACGTTTACAGAAAAGATATCTTGGGAAAAAACTGATAAAAAAGATGCATGTGTTCCTGCTGTCATTGTTTTGGTATTTATGCCTACAATTGGAAAATTATAAAAGAAAAATTTGTATCCAATTTTATTTAATATCAATTCTCCTACATATTTATATAAATCTAATAATTTTTCTTCAACTAAATCCAGTTTATAACCTTCTTTTTTTAATGCATTATACATTACATATAGATCTGCTATACCGTTCCTTTCTCCAATCCCATAAACAGTAACAGAAACAGAAGAAGCTCCTTCTTCTATAGCAGCTAGGCAATTTGAAACAGATAGCCCGTAATCGTTATGGCAATGTACTTCTATATCAATATTATTTTTTATAGACTTCATTGCTTCTTTTATTAAATCCCTCATGAATTTAGGATTAGCGTTACCTGTAGTATCAGGTAACTGGACTTTTTTTAATCCAATTTCATCAAGTTTCTTTAAAATGTCTAAAATTAATGATTTGTTTGTAACAACATCAACTAATGCAACTGTTGTTAGTTCATCTTTTTTTAAAGAATATTTAATATCTTCAATAACATTATCTAAGTTATCATATTTAAAAGGCAAATGCAGTGCAATATGTGCCCCTGTATTAAAAATTTCATCAATATCCTTTTTTATAGCTCTTCCCAATCCGTATACATTTTTTAAATATTTTTTATTAATTATTTCTTGAGTAATCTTCTTTTCAGACCAATGAGCTGAAGGATAACTTACTATAGCACTTTCTATGCCTGCTTTTCCTAATAATTCTGCTATTTTTAATTTTTCTTCTATCTTGAACGAAATTCCTGGTGATTGAAGTCCTTCTCTAAGTGTATCATCTATTAGCTGAACCAATGTATTTCCCAAGTTTTAATTTTCTCTATTACCTATTTGTTTTACATAAAAAGGGTTTTATATAATTGTTATTAAGATTAAAATTCAAATATGAATACATTAGGTGATGAATTTGGGTATGAGCTCGAATAAGCATTCTATTGCAGCTAGATTAGATAGGATTCCATGGACTAGCTTACATACAAAGTTGCTAATATTATTGAGCTTAGGAGAATTTTTTGATTTATATGATTTAATAGCAGGAGGATTTGCAGTTGCTGCAATACACCTTTATTATCATGTAGGCATTTCTACATCAATATTCTATACAGTAGCTATATTCTTCTTAGGAGCATTCATAGGAGTAATATTATTAGGTTATATAGGAGATTATCTTGGAAGAAGAACAGTAATATTAATAAATATGGCTATTATGAGTCTAGCATATCTGCTTACGCCATTTTCTCCAAACGTTTACGTATTCGGAGCTTTAAGATTCTTAGCGGGGTTTGGTGCTGGGCCTGAGGCAATATTAGTTGTAGATATTATGTCAACTGAGTTTTTCCAGCCTTCAATAAGAGGCAATAGATTAGCAATAGCATATACGATAGCATGGCTGGCTCCTTTAGTTGTAGCAGGCATTGCAATATTTACTATACCGTTGCACTGGCAATGGATATTTTGGATAGGTGGATTAGGAATACTTTCAATAATTCCTCTTAGATTTATGATTCCTGAATCGCCAAGATGGTTGGAAGTGCATGGAAAATATGATGAAGCTGATAAGATTGTATCTAGATTTGAAGAACAAGCTGTAAAAGAAGGGAAGAGGCTGCCGGAACCTGTTGAGGTTGAGGTTATCAAAACTAAGAAAGTTCCTTTAGGTGATGCATTTAAAGGACCATATTTAAAGAGAATGATAATGCTAATAATTTTCCAGTTTTTCCAAGCATCCGTTTATTATGGATTTACATCTTTGGCTCCAACGGTTCTTTATGAAAAAGGCTTTACATTTGCAAAATCAACAACAATGACATTTATTATTTACACCGGTTACTTTATAGGGTCTGTAATATCTATATTTGTTATAGAAAAGTTATTCGATAGAAAATGGCAGATAGTAACATATATAATATTGGCGGGAATCTTTGGAGTATTATTTGGATATTCTAAAAGTGTTGCACTGCTTGAAGTATCAGGATTTTTGTTAGCAACATTTTTAAATCTATTTTCAAATACATATCATTTGTACATGGCTGAAATCCTTCCAACGAGAGTTAGGGCAGCAGCTGATGGACTTCAATATAGTATAAGCAGGTTAGGTACCTTTATATTAATAACTTTGTTGGGCTCTATATTAGTTTCACTAGGACCTACAACACTATTTTTAGTTACATTCATCTTTTCATTAATAGTTGGTATAGACATAGCCGTTTTAGGACCTAAATCCTCAGGACAAAAAGTTGAAGTAGTTGCTAAATAATTTTTTATTTTTTAAAGTTTTTTAACCGATTTTAACTTTATATTTATTTGGTGTATTTATGGATCCATTAAAAGACTTAAGAAATTATATAGAATGGCTAGAAAATAGAAATAGTTTAATTAGAGTTAAAGAGGAGCTTTCACCAATCTTGGAAATACCTGCTTATTTAAGGAGAATAATGTATTCAAAAGGACCCTCTGTTGTTTTTGAAAAAGTTAAGGGATTTGAAAATTGGAAAATTGCTGGAAACCTCTTTCCTAATTTAGATACAATATCATCATCTTTATCTGTAAATAACTTAGAAGAAATTGGAATAAGAATGATTGAACCAATAACTTCACCAATTCCATATAAAATGTTTGATAAAATAAAGACATTAGGAGACTTAACAAAAATGTCTTCATATTTACCAAAGAAAGTCAATAAAGCCCCTTTTACAGAAAATGTTATTGAAAATAAAGATAATCCATTAGATAAAATACCCTTTTTCAAAACATGGCCCAAAGATGGAGGAAGATACGTTACATTTGGTATGGTTATTACACAAGAAAACGAAAAAACAATTAATATGGGAGTATATAGAATTATGATTTTAAATGGTAACAAGGGTGTAGTTCATTGGCAAATACATAAAAGAGGTGCTCATGTACATTTAAATGCCATGGAAAATAAGAAGGATGAAATACCTATAGCTGTTTCTATTGGTAGTGATCCTGGAACAATGCTTGCCTCGGTTTCACCAGTTCCATATCCTATTGATAAGGCTTTGTTTGCAGGTATAATTAGAAATAAAGGAATTGAGCTTTACGAACTCAACAATGGTATTTTAGTACCTGCTAATTCAGAAATAGTTCTAGAAGGGAAAGTATTAGTTAATCAATTGCTTGATGAAGGTCCTTTTGGAGATCATTGGGGGTATTATGATAAACCTACTGAAAAATATCCATTATTTGTTGTAGATAGGGTATATGTGAGAGATGATCCAATATATTACGGTACAGTTGTAGGAATTCCACCTTTAGAAGATGCAGTTATGGGTAAAGCTATAGAAAAGATTTTCAAGCCTATAATGCAGATGATAATTCCAGAAATTGTTGATATAAATTATCCTGTTGAAGGGGTCTTTCAAGGTCTTCTTATAGTTTCTATCAAGAAAAGGTTTCCTGGACAAGCAAAAAAAGTTATGAATGCATTGTGGGGTATTGGGCAATCATCACTAACAAAAATAATAATAGTAGTAGATCATGATATAGACCCCAACGATATTGGTAAAGTAATTTGGGCTTTATCAAGTAATGTCAATCCTGAGAAAGACGTGCTAATAATTAAAGGATCTCATAGTGATGCTTTAGATCCTTCAAATTTATTTCCATCTTTTGGAAGTAAAATGGGTATAGATGCAACAAGAAAGTTACCAGAAGAAAGAGAAGGAAAATCTTGGCCAGAAATTGTTAGTGAAGATGAAGAAGTTAATAAGAAAATAGAAGAAATATTTAAAAATTATTTAAATAAAATTTAAAAATTAATTTTTATTATAACTAATTTATTAGAATGCAGTTTACTCTATAATCTTACCGCTTCCCAATATGCTGAAGGCTTTAATAATTTCATTGGGTGCAATTATTGCTCCTAGTTTAACTTCTCCTAAAAACTCTGTAATCCCTTTTAGCCTTTCTGGTAACATGTCTGGTATTCCTTCTATTAGATGAGCACATTGCTCTACCTTAACTTTTTCTCCCAAGACTGAGGATCTGATTTCTGATAAGGATGAAACTATGGAATCTTTCATTAGCAAAGAAGATGAAATAATACTATTTTCACCTATTATTACATTTTCTTCAATACTTGTATATGGTTTTATTATGCTGCCAGCCAAAACTTGACTCCTTCTGCCTATATATGCAGGACCTATAATTACTGCTCCGTCTTCAATAGTTGCATAGTCATCTATTATAACTCCATTTGATATAATAGCAGATCTACTAACATTAGCATTTTTGCTTATTTTAGTTCCAGTCTCGCTTAATATTATTTTTAGTGCATCTAAGAAATCCCACGGATATCCTACTTCAATCCATTTATTATTCCATATTATACCCCCTACTACTCCTTCTTTTGACATTATCATCATTGATGTTTCAAATTGGTCTTTTGCTATTATTTCTAATTGTTTAGTATCTGAAACCATAATACCTGCAAAAACATACCCCCTATTTTTTAACCATCCTTTATTTTGATCGTTTGATTGCATGTAGCTTGTTATTTGTCCCCTATAATCTATGCTAACAAATCCATATGTTTCTAAACCTGTTGATACAGGTGCTACACCTATAACAATTGGATATCCTGATGTAGAATAATAATCTAATATTGATTTTCCTATGTTTGGATTCGCCAAAAAACCTGAATATGCTATCAAAACTTGATCTTCACTTCTTTTCTTTGCTTCTTGAACTGCTGTAAAAATGCCTCCTCTTATATCTTCCCCTTTCTGTGTAACTATGTAAACATTTTCGTCTCTTGGTATAGCCATGTTTTCATATCCAGGAGGAACAACTACAACTACATTTCGTATACCTGCGTTTCTTAATATTTCTACACTATAATCAAATAGCTGCCTTCCTCCTATCTCCAAAAAAGATTTAGGTTTTTCCTTTGTTAATGGTAATAGCCTCTTACCATATCCTCCAGCTAATACTACTCCAAGCATTCATATCACCTCATTCAACAGTTACAGTTTTAGCCAAGTTTCTTGGCTTATCTGGATTGTACCCCCTCTCTACTGCTAGTCTGTAGGCAAGTATTTGAAATAGAGGAGTTAAAATAAACGGCTCAAGTTCTAAAATTGAGTTTGAAGGTGGCATATCGGCAAAATATATGCTTTTCCTATCTTCTTTTAACTCCAATTTTAAATCTGCAGGTCTAACTACTATTACTTTTGCATTTCTTGCTGCCATTTCTATTGCATTTCCAGCAATTTCAGGAGCATCACTAGTTGATACTATATAAACTGGAAAATCTTTTTCAACTAGAGCTATAGGTCCATGTTTGCTTTCTCCTGCTGGATAAGATTCTGCATGTAAATAAGTTATTTCTTTGATTTTTAATGCTCCTTCCATAGCTATAGCTGAGCCAAGGCCTCTGCCTAAGATATATGAAGAGTTCTTTTTATGTAAATTTAACAGAGCTGGTATTAATGTATCGCTTGCTTCTAATGATGATTGAATAAGATTTGGAGCATACCTTAAATAGTCTAATATTTTGTTTTTTTCGTTTTTATCAAATTCTTTTCTTTCATAAGAAATAAATGCTGACAACATCTCCAAAAGCATTATTTGTGATAGAAACGTTTTCGTTGCTGCAACTCCAATTTCAGGCCCTGCCCTTGTATATAAAGAAAAATCGGATTCTCTAACTATAGCGCTTCCCAATACGTTTGTAACTGCTATAACCTTTACTCCATTCTTTTTTGCATCCCTTATTGCTTGTAATGTATCAAAGGTTTCACCGCTTTGAGAAACAGCTATTAATAAGTCATCTTTTTGAAATGCTGAAGATACATAGCTCATTTCGGAAGAAATTATAGGATATGAAAATAGTTTTGCTCTTTTAGCTAAAATTTTTGAGAATACTAAGGAAGCATGATAGCTAGTCCCAGCAGCCGTTAAGAAAATTCTATTAGATGAAGAAACAATTTCTGCAGCTTTTATTAAAGCAGGATCCTCAATATTTCCTTCAAATGTTTCTCTTATAGCATTTGGTTGTTCATATATTTCCTTTATCATAAAGTGTTGATATCCGCCTTTACTTGCTGCTTCAGGTGTCAGTTCAACAGTTTTAACTTTAAGTGTAATTTGTTCAAGGCTCAGCCTTTTATATCCTCCCCCAGGAAGTAATTTATATATTTCAAAACTCGTAGGACTAATATATCCAAACTCTCCATCTTCCAATAATATAACTGTTTTGGTCATATCTAGTAAAGCAGGTAAATCACTTGCTATCGCTTTTATATTTTCACTGACTCCTATAATTAATGGTGATCTCATTTTTGCAAAATAGATTTTATCTGGTTCTTTTCTATATAATATGCCGAAAGAATAAGTTCCATCAATTTTTGCCAAAGCTTTTGCTAGCGCCTCAATAAAAGTTTCACTATTTCTTTCTTCTTCCTCTAATAAGTGGGCAAATAATTCTGTATCTGTTTCGCTTTTTATTTTATGTTTTTTATTTTCTAATTCAAATTTTAAAGAGGCAAAGTTTCTTATAACACCATTATGAACTACAGCTATATTTCCTGTACAATCCATATGGGGGTGGGCATTAATATCGTTAACACCGCCATGAGTTGCCCATCTAGTATGAGCTATACCAGTGCTGCCAGATAAATCAGTAAAACTAAGTCTTTTCATAACAGTTTCTAAGTCTCCTGCTCCTTTTTTAAAGTTTATTGAATTTCCATTAATAACTGCGATACCTACACTATCATACCCTCTGTATTCGAGTCTTTGAAGACCTACAATAAGTTTGTCAACGACATTACACTTTTTATTAGTTATTCCTATAATTCCGCACAAAATTTTCCCCTCAAAATCAAATATTTTTATGTCTAATAAAGAATTTAAGTTTTATTTCTAAAATAAGCATATTAATTTTTTTATTAACTACTCTATTGGAATGAGGTTGCCACGGGTCTGATGAGTGATGATACCTGTCTCAACCGACCAATTTATATTTTTAGAGTTATACTATAATAAGGGGGGTAGAATTGCCCAAAGAGTACTTGTTAAGAGATGGTCAGGAGTTTAACTTGAGTTCTGATGATTTTAAAAATGGAGAGACTATACCTAAAAGATTTACATGTGATGGGGATAATATAAGTCCAAGGCTTAAATGGAATGGGGTAAGTGATGCGAAGAGCTATGCACTAATAGTTTACGATCCAGATGCACCTATGAAAACTTTCATTCATTGGGTTTTATATGACATTCCTTCATCTCTAAATTCATTATATGAAGCTATTCAAAAGAATCGAGTTATAGAAGGAATTGGAAAGCAAGGTAAAAATGATTTTGGGGAAATTGGATATGATGGTCCATGTCCTCCAAGAGGTCATGGAACTCACAGGTATTATTTTGCATTGCATGCATTAAATGTCGATGAATTAAATATAAAAGGAGAGGTAAACGCTGATAAGCTTATTAATTATATTAAAGGTAAAGTAATTGGATATGGATTATTAATGGGTAAATATCAAAGATAATTAGATTTGAGGAGCTGATGTAACTGGAAATAGATGGAACATATACATTGTTATAGCATCAACACCAACTAAAGTTAAACCAGTTAATATAAACATTATTGATAAAAACAAGTAAAAAGATCTAACGCTCCCTACTTTTGTTATAGCTAATATATATGAATTTATAACAGCGAGTATTACGGAAAATGCAATTGTACCTAGATTAAGAAAAACTACCATGCCTGGTTGTGGAGATATAAAGCCTGGAAAAGTCGAAGAAAGGCCGGAGCTCAAAGGAACTAAAAGGCTATTAAAATAATATGTTATTAATGCCATAAACTCTAATATAGCTATTATACTTGCATGCATTATTACTAGAGCAGAAAAGAAGTTACCAAAAACCTGTAATTTCTTTTGTCTTAAAGAAAGTATCATGTTATTAAAATCAGATATCACTACTCCAACATTTAACAAATCTCCGCCATATTTATCAGTATCAGAAAATATCTTAAGTGATCTATATATATTTTCGCTGTTTGTATCTAGACCAAATTTCTGCATTGCAATATCGTTTTCAACACCTATAAATAACGCAGAATTTAATTTTTTTAATAAATTTTTTAACTTTCCAAGTTCTACCTTAGCTAAATCCTTTATTGCAAGTTTTAAGTTAGGAACTTGAGAAAGATAAGTACCTAAACTTCTTATCATTACTGGGAAAAAAGTATCGTAGTCATTGATAATGTTTTCCATATTATTTATTATATATCCAGCAGGTATTAACAATAGACCTATTATAAACATAGAAAATCCTAGAGTAACATAGTTTATTGCATCGTTGATAATATAATATGATAGAATGATTCCTATAGCAACACCTATAATTGCTAGAAAATCGGCAAATTGTGCAACAGGGTTTCTTGAAGCCTTTGCCTCAAAGTAATCTTTAGGGGCCTTTAAAATAACCAATACACCTAATACAGCAATAATAAACATAGCTGATATGTAACCCAAAAGAATCATTTTAAGACTTCCTCCACCAAAGAAGAAAGAGAGCATTAACAAAGTTGATATGGCAAAAATAACTGAAACCATAGTTGATGTGTATACACCATACAAAACATTCAATGAATCTAAAGACCTATTATAAGTGTTTTCAAAGTTAAACTTTAACGTATCAAATTCAACCTTTAAGAAAGTAGCAAGCTCTTCCCCGACAGATGCTACGACTGCAAACCTTTCTAAAAATTCTTTAAATGCCTTGTTTTTTTCCTTTAAAGCAACCAAACTTACAGCTTCAGGTACAGTATACCCCCATTTTTTGGAAAGCTCTCCAGCTTTCTTTAATACTTTAGAATACCTTCCATGAGGACCTTCACCTGCGATCTTTAAAACAACGCCAGGAGGTTGTGCACCTGTTGAGATTGAATATAAGTGCATAATAGAATATAATAAGTCAAAGTCTATTTTTATATAGGATCTATTTATTAAAAAAGTTATTAAATAAAATAATATTCCTGATATCATAATTGCAAATCCAATGTAAAAATAGGGTTTTTCTATTACTAGAATGATTAAACCAAGAACAATTAAAACTAATGCTATAATATTTTTTAAATTAAATTTTATTCTTATAAACCTTCTTAGATTAATCATTTAAGCTTAACCTCCCAGAAATCAATTCTTTAAGCGCATTTTCTATTCCTATCGATTCTGCTATTGTAATAGCTTTGAAAACCTTATAGTAATCAAACACTTTTCTGTTAACTAGCTCTCTTAGATATTTTGCCCTTAAATCAAGCTCATCATAGATAAGACCGTAGTTCTTTCTGCTTAACCCTCTCATTCTCGCAATCTTTTCTTCAAGCAGATATGAAGAGCCTTTGCCTGAAAAAAGAAATTTATCTGTACTAGGATCCCAATTAAATATTGGTATTGCACTTACCTGGTCTGTGTTTGGATCATATCCTACCAACTCATATAGAGATGTTTGTCTTCTTACCAATAAACCCGTTTTAGAATACGTTGATGCCTGGAACCATGCAAAATTTAAATTATCCATATATGGCTTAGGTATATTTATAGGATTTCCCGTAAGTCTTTGAATTAATCTTGTTAGATCACCTGCATGAAATGTAGCCATAACCGGATGTCCAGTATCTTCTAATGGTATCGGATATCCATTGTTAAAACCTATATAATATCTTCCTCCTTCTAAAACTAAATCATATGTGTTATCTTCAACGCTATAATCAGCTTTAATTATTTTTACATACTCTCTATTATCTAAATAAATAATTCTATATTTTGATTTGACCAAATCTATTGAAAACATATATCCAGAAAAGTATAGCTTGTTAATGTAACGGTTTAGCTTATTTTCATTTATTTTAATGAATTTTATTTTAATATCTTCATAGGAGTTAATATTATTATAATCTATTAGGGATCCATATATAATCCTTTTTTTAAAAATTTTAAGCAGTTTGTTAGCAATTTTTTTCTTTTGATTAAGGTCAGGCTCTTTAAGGAATAATTCTCTTAATATATTAATTGTGTATTGAATTTCTCTATTTTCTTTGAACCTCATTTTTATAAGATTTTTATTGGTATGAACTATTGTGGAAGCTATGAAGCCTGATATAATAAATTCTGCTGTATCAAATTTAATGTCAGGAACTTTATTTTTTATTATTTTTCCATTAAATTCTATAAATCCATTTTTTAATAGCCAATCAATAAAATACAATTCTATTTTATAATAATAAAATTTTTTATTATTTCTTCTTATTGGGCTAATTGGTAAACTTTGTATTTCCATGAATTCCTCTAATCTATTTGCCGTTTTAAGTATAAACTTTCCTCTTCTATAAATAATATTACCGCCTAATATTATTCCAACTAAATACCAAAATAATGGATTTGTTAAGTTTAAATTAGCCTCTTTAAATCTTATCCTTTTTTTAGTATTGAAATTTTTAATTCTCTTTACATATACTTCCTTATTCTCTTTGATTAATTTTACAATTTCACTTGCATCTAATTCGCCAAAATTTGTTATAAACTTATGATTTTTTGTAACATCAAAAACATTTCCATCCTCTGTCTCAATTCTAACCAATTTGTCTTTAGGCATTTTGGTTATTGCCATAAGTTTTGATTTCACTATTTTTCCATTATTGTATGAAGGAATTATAATACCTTCATTTTCTACATTAACTAATTCCTTATTATCAATTATTTTACTACCATATTTATTCTTATAAAAATCAAATAGTTCTTTAATATCTCTTGTTTCATTTTCTAATACAATTTTTGCTTCTTTCACACATTGCATAGCTTGAAAAGCTATTGCTCCTTCGGCACCCCTAATTTCTCCAACTATTATATAATCAGGCCTCTGCCTTAATGCAGCTCTCAGCAAATCAAACAAGGTAACACTTGTTTCAGGTCTTCCTGTGTCTCTGGCAAGTTCTCTTGTCCAATTAGAATGAGGTAATTGTATTTCAGCCGTGTCTTCAATTGTTACAATTTTATTAGTGGGTTTTATAAATGCTGCTATAGCATTTAATGCTGTTGTTTTACCTGATGCAGTTTCTCCGCATATAAAACCGCTCATTCCTTCTCTTAAAAGCATCCATGTATATGCACCTACCCTTTCATCTATAGTGTTCCAATCAATTAATTGGGTCACGCTTATAGGTATTTGAGAAAACTTCCTTATGGTAAAGTTAGTTCCATTTAAACTAACATCTGAGCCAAAGACAATATTTAACCTGCTACCATCTGGTAGGCTAGCATCAATTATTGGTCTTGCCCTAGTTATGGGTTTCCCTATTTTTTCTCCCAGCCTTAAAATGAATGAATCTAATTCGTCTTGTGTCTTAAAACCTAAATTGCTAGCCAATCTATTAAAAATTTTATGGACTACATATATGGGTCCAACACCACTGCATGATATATCCTCTAGATATGGATCTCTTAAAAATGGTTCTAAAATTCCAACTCCTATTTTATCTCTTATTATATGGTATTTTAAATAACTTATTGTTTCCTTTTTTACAGGTATTTTTTCTATATAAAAAGAGTTCATCATGGCCTTATAATCTACTTCTTTATTAGTCGGTTCTAATATCTCATCTATTAGCTTAAGCAATATTTTTTTCCTTTCATTGGCGTTTTCAGGCGCTTCCCCATGGATCTTGTTTGCTAGAGCAATATCTATTAGCCTTAAAATTTCACTATTAGGCATAGGAGGTTCTATGACAATGTATTTACCCATATCGCTTCCTTTTACAGATAAAACATGTATAAATACTCCTCCTCCAACAGGGTATATAAAATTGTATTCTCTTAATTTTCTCATACTAGAATCAGGTTTATTGATATATTGGGGAGGGTTTTGAAGACTTTTTATATAATTATCTAAGTAGTCTGGCTTTTCACCAAAATCAGGTTCTTTTGCTTCTACTTCGCTTTTTTTCCTTTTGAATATGTTGAATCTAATTGCCATTGATATTACCTCTTTAAGAAACTACAATTGGTATTACTTTTATTCCAAAGGCTGGATCTATGTCAAACGTTATATTGCTCTGAGCTCCTGATTGAAGACCTTTTAATTTAATTATATTCATAACTTTAAGCCTTCTTCCTGCAATACTGGCTTCCGTTAATCTTATGTATCCATCGGCAGAATTTTTCATCATTAAATCTACTTCCTGTTGAAATGAATTTGGATGAAAAGTAATGACAACGCTTTTGCCTTCATCAGATATTCTTCTAAAAGTTTCTATAGCTAGCCTAACATAATCTGCGGTTGCCTCAGCCAGGTATGAAAGGCTATCAATTATTATAGCCTCTGTTTTAATAATATCTTTTATTAATACATTTGTCAGTTGCTTAAGCATAATGTTAGCAAAATTCTCATTTATTGATAAGCCTACACTCATATTATATATGTATAAGTTACCTTTAGAGAAATAGTCTAAAAGATCAAAACCAGATTGAGCTGCTTTATTTATAAAACTATAGCTGTCGCCTTCACTAGTAAAGTAAGTTACCCTAAAACCAGCCCTTAAGTATGCCTGAGTAAATAATAAAGCTATACCAGTTTTACCGCTACCATGAGAACCTTCAATAACTATAAAGCTTGGATGAGGAATTCCACCAGCTAATCTTTGATCGATTTCTTCATTACCTGTGCTGAGTATTTGCACACTTTTTTCACCTAGTAAGTATAAGTGGCTTCAATACCTTTTAGGGGTGATACCACTATCACTAATGGATAGTTTTTGTTAACCTGGCTAGGTAAGTTTATTTTTATTTCTAAAGTTTCTCCTGGTAAAATGCCATTATATTGTATATATGAGGAACTATATGAATTAACAAAGACTTCAATTGGAAACCAAGAAACATTATATTGAAGTAGTGTAACTACTTGAGTTTTATTTGTTGAATTATATTCAACGATAACATCGAATTCATTTATGTCATAAATTAGGTTGCTACCTATGTTGGTTATATTAACTAATAGTGTTTGGTTATTGCTTTCAAGAATGGCTCCGGTTATTTTTATTTCATCTTGAACATTGTTGTTAAGATTCAATGTTGAAATCTTATATCCTGTTAAAATAAGGGTAGCCAATGATCCTAAAACTATAACTAATGCTACAGCAGCTATTACCATACCTACAGCAATTTCTATTCCCAATAAAATCACCTAGGGCGTTGATTGAACAACGTTGCTAAAAGTTTGGCCATTTGGTAAAGATATTGAAACCTGAATAGTTTTGCCATAATTTGCACCAGTGTAAACATAAACTATTACCGTTGATCCAGGCGTTATTTCATTATAAGCCCCTCCTATTATTTTATAAACATTCCAATATCCTAAACCACCGCTCGGATTGTATGTATAAAAATTCATAGTAGAATTTACCGATCCCAAATATATTTGCGTTCTTGAAAGTGATGCCTGGGTTAATGTTTCCATTCCATTATCTCTTATATAGATAACATATCCGTTAATAGATTGATTATAATATCCATATACTATGCTTAGAGACGTTGATATCTGTTGACTTATGGCATCAGCTTTTTGCGAATATGAAGACATTATCTCGTATGTTTTCACAATAACTACTGAACTTACTGCACTAACCAATATTATTGTAACCAACAAAAATATTGTGTGACTAATTGGTACGTCACTCATTATCTAACCTCTTCTTGTCTCTTTAATTTATTAATTACTATTTTGCTAAGAGAATCCTTAACTAGCTCATTATTTTCTCCGCTTAATTCATTGAGCATTAATGCAACTAACGCTAAAGATTCGTTTGGAGTTAAACCCTTATCTCCAGCCATTATCATTACATTTAAAAGTTTTTTCGCAGCATCTGCTTCTTGTTGTGTTAAATACCCTAAAGACTTCATTGCATCTATAGCCTGCTCAAAAAACTCTTTAGGGAGCATATAAAGGTCTGACACCAAGGATAGAAGTTTAAAAACGTTTGTAGTTTCAATTTTTTCTTTTTTCTCTTCTTTTTTAATAACTTCTTCACTTTGTTTCATAACTTGAGGTTTTTGAGCTATTTCTTTTGATATCAAATTCTCATGTGAAACTTGTTTTGCCATTTCTTCCTGATGCAAACTCTCGCTAATTATTGGCTGTTGTGATTTAGGCTGATTATTGGCTTGTTGTTGAATATTGCTTTGTTGTGCCTGCGACTGTAAGCTTACCCTTAATAAGGGATTAGTTAAATCATTTATAATAGCCCTTAATTGAGATGTAGCATCCCTTAATGCCTCTGCTATTTCTTTAACAGAAGATTCTTCATTTTTTTGTTCTGGATTATTTTGAGGAGCATTTTGAGGAGGCTGGCTCAAAGGCTCACACCTCCTAATAATTTTATATTTATTTGATAATTTATATAATATATAGCCTGACAGCATCTTTTTGTTGAGTTTGACCAGATCTTTTTCCTGAAAGGGATGGAACAACCTCCTTTAAGTCTATAACCAATTATAGCTGGTATTGGTATGTTTATTGATGATAATACTATTAGTACCAATCCAGTTATAAAATATATTATGTTATATGGGTTTATCAACAGTAATATTCCTATGGCATTTAATAAAAGAAACAAAATCATTACCAAATATGACTCAACCTTTAATTTTCTTGCTGTTCTTTTATCACCGGCTATATACAAATAATTTTGAGACAAAATTATCACCTCAATATAATTTTTTTAGCTAGACTCTGAATTAACATTTGGTTTCCCCTAAAGCTATATAATTATAAAATAACAGAAATACTAATAAGTTTGCTCTTTTATCAACCGTTTCATTTATGAGTATACCTTAACCCCTGTAATACCCAGCTTACCTAAAAATATGTATGTGAATAGTATGAAATTACCTAGAATCCCCAAAATAAAAATACCTGAAGAAAATGGAAAAACAGCTATACTTATGCTAGTTGTAATACTTATTTTAGTTGTAATAATAGTTATAAACGTACCTAAAATAATGTATATTATAGGTACGACTCAGTTTCAACTAACTAACGAAAGCATAAGTGTAGTCCAGTGTTTCTCCTATCAAAACCAAAACGGACTTATAACAATAGTAGCATATGTACAAAATATTGGCAAATCAAATGCTGTCATTACATCAGCATATCTTTACGACGAAAACGGATTAGAGATTGCTAGCAATACTAGTTTATCGGTAAAAATCCCTCCGGGAAAAGCATTTCCTGTATATATACAAACATTTGCATTAACACCTGGAAATTTTTATAAAGTTTCAGTATATACTGAGGTGGGAACATATTCATCCTGTGAACTAACTTATTAATAAATAATTATAAAAATTTTTATTTAAATTAAAAAATAAGATTATATTGTGAATTAAATTGACATTATCCTAAATCTATCGTAGAGTTTGCAACTAAATCAGGTGGTATAATTCTTGATACAGTTAAAGCTCCGCCAACACTTGGTTTTATCGTAACTGTAAAACTATTATATGGTGTCATTGATTTTTTACCATTTACACTTATTACTAATAAAGCCTGTCCGTAAGGTCCTAAAACTGTAGGTGTTATATTACCTGTTATAAAATATGCTGTTGCCGTTACAGATGTTACTGTACTATTATATAAACTACTTAGATTGGTTGATGATGTAACAAGTTTATGACTAACGCCTGCATATATATTTGGATAAGTTCCATACTGATCAGTAAATGATACTACAAAAGTGTCTGTATCAAAAGATACATATCCTGTACCGGGTGTTACACCTAAAGGTATGGCTATTTCTTCAATTCCTTTCCCTGTGCCATTTACTACTCCTAATATTTCTCCATTAATTTGTAATGCAGTAGAAGCTTCTTGTAAACCATTAACCATTGTTTGTTTTGCCTTTGTTGCTGATGTCATACCCATATCCAATACAACGAATGCAACAGCTGCAGCAACTAATACAAATGCTATTAGAATAATAGCAGTATCTATACCAACCATACCTCTCTTCTTTCTACTTAAAACCATTTAGACCGCCTCTCCTATGTTATTTAATCAATTAAACCTTAATAATAATTTACATCATGTTTAATAATAAAAATTAAGATGTATACCAGATTTCAGTATTACAACTAAATAAAACGGTATTATTACTAAAAATTTTAAATTTGAATTTATATTTTTAATTAATATATTAATATAATCAATATTTAAAAATTTAGGCAATGATTTTACATAATAATTATTATATAAAAATTGGAAGAAAACTAGGTAGAAATTTCTTATAAAAAACATATTTCTTCCTATATTAGAATTTTTAACATTATTAAAATAAATTGCTACAACTTTTAACTTTTATATTTAATATTATTTATTATTAATAATTTTTATCAAAAATATGGACAAAATTGTTTAAACTTTTCTTATAATCAAAACACGGGGAGAAATTTGATTGATCCAGTGTGCGGAATGGAAGTAGATAATAAGTCAAAATATAAAACTTTATATAAAGGCAAGGTTTATTACTTTTGTAGCGAAATATGTTTAAACTCGTTTAGAAATGATCCAGAAAAGTACTTGAGAGAAGGACCTAAAGGTATGAAATCAATGTGATAAAAACAACAAACCCATGTGTTCAACTATGGTAAAAGATTTAAATCCAAAACACATTAAAAGCTAGTAATATTATATGTTATCATCTGTAGACTATTAAAGGATAAGTAGGTTAGCAACTATCACTTCCACAATACAAGAAATAATAATCGTAAACAAGCACACATAAAATGGGTATAAGCAATCTAGAGCTTAGGGAACTCTTCAATATAAAAAATTGATAAGGGATAAGCTAATGAGTAATGAAAATAAAAATATAAGGATAAGAAAGGAAGAGCAATTAAAAGTTATAGGTATGCATTGCGCTACATGCTCTATAACTGTAAAAAAGGCAATTTCAAAAGTAAACGGTGTAGAAGATGCTGAAGTTAATTTAGCTACTGGAGATGCGAAGATTATAGCAAATAACCTTAACTTAAAGGAAATCATAAAATCTATAAGAAGTTCAGGTTATGATGTAGCAACCCAATTAGTTGTAGCTAAGTTAAATATAAATCCCGAAGAAATATCTGGGCTTAAAAATTATGTAGAATCATTAGATGGAGTTATAGAAGTAAAAATTTTTCCTAATGGAATAATAAAAGTAGAATATAATCCACTATCTACTTCATCGAGCGTTATAATAGAAAAAATTAAGGAACGAGGATATATCATAAATTTAATAGAAAAAGAGACTAAGGTTGAAGAAATTGAGAAAAAGGAATTTCGTAACATGCTTACTAAGTTAATTGTTGGAATTATATTTTCATCAATTACCCTTTTGTTAGAGTTTAGAGGAATAACATTATTAGCATTAATTTCTTCGTTTCCGGTATATTTTTATTCTGGATATAATTATCATAAAGGAGCTTTGAGGGCAATAAAAAACAAAACTGGAAATATGGATGTTCTAGTATCTCTATCATCTAGCATTGCATTTTTCTATAGCATTTATGCTGTTTTTTCTCATATACAGCCAATTATAGATGTAACAGTTTTATTAATAACATTTGTTTTAGTTGGTAAAACCTTAGAATCATATTTTAAGTATAAACTCTCGTTATTAGTTAAAAGCAATATAAAAAATAAAGTTAGAAAAATTATTAATAATGAAGAAAAAGTTGTTGATGTTTCTGAAGTTAAAGTAGGCGACGTAATAATCTTAAAGAGCGGTGATCAAGTACCTATCGATGGTATTATTGATGAAGGCACAGTGGAGGTAAACGAATCTGTCATAACTGGAGAACCTCTGCCAGTTAAAAAAACAAAGGGAGAACCTATAATTTCAGGTTCCATAATAGTTTCTGGTTATGCTAAAGTTTACGTTACAAGGTCTGGCGAAAGATCCTATATTTCTCAAGTAATTAATGCAATAAGAGATGCCCAATCTATTAAGTTACCAATTCAGAATCTTGTTGATAGAGTTTCATTATTTTTCGTCCCAATAGTTTTAATTATATCAATTGTTGCATTTTTGATTTGGCATTTTGTTATAGGGATAAATTTGTTTAAGTCTTTATTGTTTGCAATTGCAGTTCTTGCGTCGGCATGTCCATGCGCTTTAGGATTAGCAACCCCAATGGCGATAGTCGCAACTATAAACAAAGCTGCAAAAAAAGGGATAATAATAAGAAATGGAGAAAATTTCAATAATTTAAAGAAAATTAATACAATAGTTTTTGATTTAACTGGAACATTAACAGAAGGAAAAATATCAGTCAAATCCTATAAAGAATATAAAGATAATGCTATTAAGCTTGCAGCTAGTGTTGAAAGCCTTAGTAATCATCCGATAGCTAAGGCTATATCAAATCTAAATAATGAAAAAGTAAAGGTTGATGAATTTGAAGAGTTCGTAGGTGAAGGTGTTTATGGAAAAGTAGGAGAGAATATAATCATAATTGGGAAAAAAGATTTTGTAAAACAAAATTGTAATAATAGCATTAATGAAGAAGGTGATATATATGTCTGCATTAATGGTGAAATTGCTGCAATAATAAATATAGAAGATAAACCTAAAAGTGGAGTTTTTGAATTGCTAAATAAATTAAGAAAAAATAATATTAAAGTAATAATAGCAACAGGAAAAGAGAGAGTTGATTATTTTAAAGATATTGATAATATAGAAATCTATACTGGTTTAAAGCCTGAAGATAAGGTAGAGATAATAAGGAAATTAAAGTCTTCAGGTAATTATGTAGCGTTTGTTGGAGACGGAATTAATGATTCTCAGGCATTAGCTGAAGCAGATGTGGGAATAGCATTAAATTCTGGGAACGATATAGCTAAAATGGCTGGAGATATAATAATTAATGATATTAATTCTATTACTGAACTCTTCAATATATCAGTTAAACTAGAAAGAAAAATAAAGCAGAATTTAGCATGGGCATTTGGTTATAATAGTATTTTGATACCTATTTCTGCAGGATTACTATACCCAATACTTTATTTACAACCTGAATTTGCTGCTTTAGCAATGAGTATGAGTAGCGTTATTATATCTGTATGGTCATATATATAGTGTTATAAAATGCTGCAAAGTTAAATTAATATCTTATTTCTTAAAAGGTTCATTAGTTATTAAAAATAGCAATTTTTTATAAAATTAAGAATTAAATTATACATTAGATAATTAAAGCAAAAATCCTCCAAGAGTAATTTAAAATAAATCAAATCATAATATTAAAATATTAATTATTGTAAATTACTTACTATTTTTTCAATCATGTCATAAAATTTTAAACCATTGCCAGTAAGCATAGCTACATAATTGCTTATATCATAATTTAATTCATAAAGTTTAATTAATGCTATGTAAGAAACAGCTGATGTAGGCTCTACCATATAACCTAAATTCCATAATTTTTTTAATCCAATTTTAATTTCATCATCATCTATAACTAACAATCCGCCATTGCTTTCTTTTATTACATTTAAAGCATCATAAATTCTAGGCGCCTTTTTTAACGCAAGTCCGTCAGCCAGCTTTGACTCTTTACCTTTGGATTCATATATTGGATCAATAAATTCCTTTAAAGATGCAGTCTCCTTTCCTTGAACTGCAAACATCTTAACATTTATTCCTTTTTCTTTGAGCCCATAATATGTTCCCAAAAAAAGAGAAAAGCTAGACGAAGGTACTATAATCCCCCTGGGTTTAACATGTTTAATTTCATCTGCAACCTTCTTCATACCTTCAATAAAGAAAGGATTTCTGGCATGCGATACATAAAAGCAATCTTTTGATAGTTCTTCTGCAATATTTGATGCTTCATCTCTAGTTTCTGATTCTATAACTTGAGCACCCAAAGATCTTAAAATTGATTTTTTTCCAGAAGGCGCATATTTAGGTATAACTATTTTGCTCATAATTCCCAACCTCGATGAAAATGCCGCAGTAGATATGCCCGTATTTCCACTCGAGTCTTCAACAGAGCAATTGTAATTTAATTTAGTTGCAAGTTGCAAGCTGTAAGAGACCCCTCTATCTTTAAAACTTCCTGTTGGATTTAGGTATTCAAGCTTAAAGTATACATCATTTTTGCTAATATTTTCTTTTACAATAGGTGTATTTCCCTCTCCTAGAATAGATTCGAACTTTGGTGGTTCTCCTTTAATATAAAGAGAAGATTTACAAACAGGACAAAAAGGATAATATTTACCTTCTTCTCCCTTAAACCCACATTTTTTACAAAATAGGCTCCACATTTCTTCCACAATTAATATTTAAAAATATAACACTTAAAATTTTTGCTTAGCAATAAGATAGCATGTAAAATGGTGAAAGCATGGTCAAGTATTATACAGATGAAATTTTGTTAACTCCAGGCCCAACCCAAATTCCTTTGGAAATATATCAAAGCATGATAACAAAGGCTAAAAATACAGATTTAGATGAAGATTTCATAAATTTCTACAATAACTTGAGGAATAAGCTTAAAAATTTATTGAACATAAATAAAGGAGATGTTTACATAATGTTAGGAGAAGCAATGATAGGTTTAGAAACTGCCATTTCAAACACTGTTGCTCAAGGAGATAAAGTTTTAATTATAGACAATGGTGTTTATGGTGATGGATTTAAGGATTTGGTTAAAATGTATAAAGGAGTACCTTTATTGATGGGATTAGATTGGAGAAAAAGTGCAGATCCTAATGATATAGATAGGGCATTAGAAAAAAACAAGGATGTTGATATTGTAACTCTAGTTCATTGCGACACACCTTCAGGTATTCTAAACGATTTAAGTCAAGTATCTAAAGTTGTTAAATCTCATGGAGCGTTATTGATTGTTGATGCAGTCTCAAGTATAGCAACAACTGAAGTAAGCTTTAATAACATAGATATATTGATAGGGGGTTCACAAAAGGCATTAAACATACCTGCTGGATTGACAATAATTGCTGTTAGTGATTATGCCTGGGAAAAAATCAAGAAAACAGAATATCAAGGATACTATATGAATTTGTCTTTATGGAAGGAAATGTTTGATTATAAAAATACTTTCCCATACACCATGAATGATACCTTAATTTATGCGTTAGATGCTTCATTAAATAATTTATTTAAGGAAGGTTTGGAAAGTGTTTATGAAAGACATAGTTTAGCGAAAAAGGCTTCTCTAAAAGCATTGGAAGCGCTTAATCTTGAATTATACCCTGAAAAAGAGACTTATTCTTCACCAAGTGTTACTGCATTTTTACTACCTAAAGGCATTAAAGATAAAGAATTAAGAGAATTAACTTGGAAAAAATATGGAGTTATGATTGCAGGTAGTTGGGGTAAATTAGAAGGAAAAGTAGCGAGAATAGGGCATATGGGCTATCAAGCTTCTCTAAATAACTTATTAATTGCATATTCTGCTCTATCAAGATCTCTAAATGATTTAGGATACAATAATTCAACAACTAATGTATTGGGAGCTATTGAGGAATCTTTTCCTTAATTTTTTGTTGAACGTTCAGCAGAGCTAATAATATAAAATCTTATTTCATAATAATAGGTGAAAATTTAGTGAGTGAAATAAATAAAATAGATTATGGACCTTTAAATAAATATCAATGGCTCATAATAATTTCATCATCTATTGGTATGTTAATTTACGGTTTGGTTCTTGCATTACCTTCTATATCAACAACATGGAGCTTTGTACCTCAGAATTATTATGTTTATATTTTTCTTTCAATCCCTATAGGAACAATAATAGGAAATATAGTTATTGGTAGGCTAGCCGATACCAAAGGAAGGAAAAGCATGTTCATACTAACTTTATTATTGTATGGAATAGGTTCTTTAATTGTTTTGCTATCAAACAATTTCCTTATTTTGATTTTAGGCCTGCTTATTTCTCAAATTGGTCTTGGAGGAGAAATGCCGACACTATTAACTTACTTATCTGAAATGATGCCAATAAAATATAGAGAAATTGTGCTAATATTTACAACTAACATAGCTAATGTTGGTGTTTTGATAGGCGGTTTAATTTCGTTAAGGAGCGGTCTTCTTTCATTAGAACAGGAAAGGCTCTATTATTTAATATCTTTAATAGTATCGATATTATTAATGTTAATATTTAGGTTGATGATACCAGAATCTTTTAGATGGGAAATTAAGAGGAAAGAAACTCAAAATAAGATTAATATAGAAAAATTATGGTTTAAAATTTACTTTTTAACTTCTTTAATTATAGCAACAGCTTTAACATATGCATTGTTAGCATTAACTATAGGTCCTTATTTATTTCCTAAGTTAACTTCAATTCTATTAGTTATTTATAATTTAGGAGAAAGCATAGGTGGTTTTATTTCACTAGGTATTGTCAAAAAAATTGGAACCAAGTTTTTCACTATTTTTTCATATATGGGAGGATTCTTAGTCATGATATTCATTTTTATTGATTATATTCTTGCAAAAAACATAGTTCAATTATTTTTAGCCTTACTATTCATAAACGGATTATTCGGTGAATTTGCTTGGGCAGCAAGGGTTTCATTGGAGCCTGTTATATTTCCAACAAACCTTAGATCAACCGGAATAGCAATTTCAAGACTTTTACCTTATATATTATATGCAGCATCAATATTTTATGCAGCTTCATTTAACGTAATGCAGTATTTAATTTATAATATTGCATTGTGGGGTATTGGGGGTTTAGCGTCTGTATTGTGGTATATTTATGGAATTGAGACTGTAAACAAAAGGCTAGAAGATATTAATGAAGAATGATTAAAATTCCTTAAATTATAATATTAAATAGTTCATCATATAGCTTTTTAGCTATATTTACATCATTTATTCCTTCTACAATGCCTAATCCATTATTCATAAGAACTATTTGGATGGTATCTCTTTGCACCCTTATGCTATATTTATTTATAGAAATTACATTAAATTTTTCCTTAATTTTATTAATTTTTTTTATAAAGTCAATATTTAAAAATTTTTCCGGTCTTATTTCTATTGCGTGAGTTCCGCATATCCTTACAACATTTCTTGATATTTTTTTCTCAAGGAATTCATATTGATGCAAACCGCAAGTAGGGCATTTTTCATTTTTAGTTATTTTTATTTTTTCCAAACTTATGTCTCTGCCATCTATTACAAATAGAACCCCGTAGGGAACTTCATTCCCTGCTAAATATCTAATTGCTAAGTTGGAAGATATAGAAGAAACTAAGGTTGTCATAGTGCCAATGGATGGTATAATATCGCAACTTTCATTTTGATTGTTTGTTTCTGGTATTAAACATCTGAGACATGCTCCTTGATTTGGTTTTATAAACATAACGTTACCATACCATGAGCTAACACCTGCGTATATCCATGGTATGTTATATTTAACAGAAAAATCGTTAATTAAAAACCTAGATTCTAAATTATCTGTACCATCAATAATTAAATCTACATTATTTAAAAATTTTTCAGCGTTTGTAGAGTCAAAGTCATCTATTACACTTTCTACTTCAATACTTGAATCAATTTCTTTAATCCACTTTTTACATGCAATAGCCTTTGGTAATGTATCAATTGCATCCTTTTCTGTAATCATATGGGTTCTATGTAAATTGCTTAAATCTATGTAATCCCTATCAATGACTTTAATTTTTTTGATTCCAGCCCTTGCTAAAATTTCAGCCTGAGTTGATCCTAAAGCTCCACATCCAACAATAGCTACTTTGGAATTCATTAATTTTTCCATACCTTCATATCCTATGTCTTGCATTAGTAATTGTCTAGAAAACCTTGCCAAATCGTTTTTATTCAATATTACCACCAGGATTATATTATATAAAAAACCTAAATTTTTATTTGGTATATATCCTAGAAAATCTTTTGTTGTTTCTTTATCATTAATTGTTAGATCGTCCTAATCTAATGGTATAAATTTAAGATCTAAACCATATTCATCAGCTATTTTCTTTATGGATTTTACCTTTTTTGCTGTTATTTTAGAATGTCTAGGTATTCTAATAATGAGACTATTTTCGCTTATTTCTGTTATTGCGTTAGGAATTAGCCTGAGAATTTTTTCTGATATAGCAGAAATTTCATTTTCAGATATACTTAAGTTTGTTTTATTTTCTTTACTTGCCCTATATTTTCTCCTCACAGGAATAACCATAGTTTGTTCTCCAAACGTATATAATTCATATTCAAGTTCTCCAGTCAAAAAGTTCTTCACTTCAACAACAGGTCTTGCCAATTCAGCTTCTTTAAGTCCTGTAGGAAGTCTAACTGTTATTTCTAGTTCATAAACTTTCTCAACACTTCCATTATTTATGAATATTACCGTATCTATTATACTTGGTATCATACCTAATTCGACTCTGGTAGCAATCCTTTGTATTGCATCTATAGGCGAAGTTGCATGAGTTACCCCTACCATACCTATTCCAGCTAACCTCAAATCAACATATAACTTAAAGTCATCATCGTCTCTTAGTTCATCAAAAAAAGTATAGTCAGGTCTAGATAAAAGTAATATATCATGAAGCTCCGTCATTTCTGCATAAGTTTTTGAATATTGAGTTATATCTGCTGGTAATCTCATGTCTCTAGGAGATTCGATTGTTTTTACTATTTTTCCTTTATTAGAATAAAATTCTGCTAGTGCTTGAGCAAAGGTCGTTTTGCCAGCACCTGGTGATCCGCTTATTAAAATCCCTTCAGCCCTTTCCAGTAACCTCTTCATTAACTTTTCTGGTAGATTATATTCTTCTAATTTTAATTTTGCTATTGGTCTTACTGCTGTTATTTCCCATCCATCACTTAGTGGAGGTCTTGTAATTATTATTCTATAATCCTTAAGTTGAATTATTGTTGAGCCTGTTCTATCAATCTCAACAAATCCCTCTTCCATTGTTGAGGCCCTTTCTATTATTTCTCTAGACATTTCTTCTATTTGGGACCTATCTAAGGTTTTGTCAGAAAGCTTAACAAATATCCAACTCCCTGGTTTACCTATTTTAGCTAATGGTAAAGCACCCTCCTTTAAGTGAACGCTCATAGTTTTTTCATCAAAAAACTCTTCTATTTTAAGTTTTCCATATTTTTTAGATCCAGTAAATAAAACAGGTATGTTTAAAGCTTCAGAGGATTCTAACATCATCAAATCACTTGTTATTATTACAGCACTGGCTTTCCATGCATAATCTCTTATATCCTTTTTTAATTCTTCATATGATATTTCTCTAATCAATTTCTTATCGCTTTCAATTATATCTATTTGAACACCGCTTCTCTTAATATTTCCAATTTTCTTTATTTCATCTAACCCTGTAAATCCTATGCTCATCCCCTTTTTAGCTTGATTATAAAAATACTCAACCAACTCTTTTAATATTATAACCCTTCCTACAGGTACCATGCCATCTTCAATAGCTCTTCTTGCGCTTCCGTCTAATACAGATTCCACATCAACTAAGTATAGGCCTGCATTTTCTACCAATTTTGTTGTCCCCTTACCAATAATTTTATGTTAAATGGGAGTATAAATTATATTATCCTTTTTAAATTTTATGGCTTTAATTGAATATAAATAGTAATTTTTATTAACATATTTATACTTTTCTTAAGTTTATTAACTTATAGGTGATAAAGTGAACGACAAGCCCCTTCTAGGGGCAAGGTAAAGTTTTTAAGTTTAGAAACTTAAAATTGAGACAGCTGCTAAAGGGGTATGCGTCACTGAAACATGAGTATGCATCTACCCCAACTAACAAGTGTAATAAAATATAACTCCAAGCCGATCAACTCTTAAACCATGAGGAGCGGGAGCCGATTTTTCCTGATCGGCTTGGGGGGATAATAGAGTAGCACTCATAAAGGGGTGTAACCCTTAAGACCTCAGGAAACCCTTTAGGGCGGGGAGGAGGTCAGAAAATGGTGTCAATATTAATAACTGGCTCATCAATATTTACAGGGAAAGAACTGATTAGAGACGGCTATGTTTTCATAGATGATGGAAAAATAAAAGAAGTAGGTACTCAACCTGTTCCTGATGAAATGAGTGAACCTTCATTAGTTTTGGGTGGAAAAGGCAGAATTATAGCTCCTTCCTTAACAGCTATAGCAGATATATCTACATTTTTAATTAGGTTTTTCAATTTAAAGATGAACAAAAGAATAGAACTATATAAGATGCTAAGTAAAAAGGATTTATTTACTCTATCTTTGCCAAGTATATATGAGTTGAATATGCATGGTGTTACTACAATATTTGCAGAGTCTATAGATGTGTCCTACATTATAGATCTCCAAGATAAATTAGGCGGATTCTTTGGAATAGCTGCGCCATCATGTGTTAATAATATATCTGTACCTCCAAGCCTTAGCGGAAAAATAGAAGTTAAAGGTTATGGTTGCGATGGAAATGGTATTAGTGAGGATTCTAATGATTATTTAACTCTTTTAGGAAAAGGAAGTTACAGTTTATCGAAAATTGATAATGTTTATGAAAAGAGCGAAAAAATAAGGGCTATAGCAGGTTTACCTCCAAATATTATAAAAGAAAACAATAAAGCTGAAATAATTGTATATGATACATCAAGACCTCCAGCGATGAATTATTATAAGGGAACATTGGATTACATAAAAAATATATATAATGAAAATGCTATAATAGAAAGTCTCTTAGCTGGTGAAGATGTTTTAATTGATATTGGAGGGCATTTAAGAATTGGACAAAAACATTTAAAAGAAGCTGAAAGCCTTATAGAAAAAATAGTTAGTAATGAGAAATTTCAACAAATTTTAGCTTAGATTCTATTTCATTGAGATATGGCATGTTGCTGCTACCTAACTTTTCTACCTTAGCTGATCCTGCCGATATGGCGTATTTTAATCCTTCACTAAGATTATTGTATTTTTTATAAAAAACATTGAATGAGGCATTAAAAGCATCTCCTGCACCTGTAGGATCAACTTGGCTTATTTTTGTATTTATTTTACCTGAAATTTTATGTTTTTTATAAATCACTTCTGCGCCTTTAGATCCTTTTTTTATTACTATAAACTTTAATCCATAGTTATCAAAAAGCGTATCAACATCTAAATCTAAACATGAGAATTCATTTTCATTAATCAATAACCAATTGATATATTTTATGCTATCTATTATTCTTTCTTTATTATAACAGGCTTCCCCTCCTGGATCATAGCTAATCGTTTCTATATTTTTCATATATTTAACATTATGAATTAATTCTGGGTCAACGCTGGAAAAATGTACGTGATCTCCATTAATTATTTCATTTTTTAATTTTAACCCTTTATTTGCATTTCTTGCTGTTATCATTGTTCTTGTTGATTTATTTTTGTTAACTATTATCATGACCATGCCTGGTTTTTCTTTAGTAATTTCTATTAATGAAATGTCTACACCTTCTTCTTTTAGTTTATCTAGAAAGCCATATTTAATTACTTCTTCTCCCGTTCTTGCGATAAGCTTAGCCCTATGGTTTAATCTAGATACTGCTATTGCATAGTTGGTAGCAGCTCCTCCTAAGCCAATCCATACATCTTTTGCTATAATATTAAAGTCCGGTCTCAATTCTTCATCAATTATAGAGATAAAGTCTATGTTTATGTTGCCAATTGATACATGAAGTTGTTTTTTATCACTTATCATTTCTCATCACTATTAATGTTGATATTTGGATAAAATTAGCTATATGATAAATAATTTATATATACATTTCATATATATATAAATATTTATATATACCCTTTATAAATATTAATCCGGGTGATAAAATGGATCCAGCTATACAAGCAGAGAATTTAACTAAAAAATATGGAAACTTTGTTGCAGTAGATCACATTAATTTTACAATTAATAAAGGAGAGATATTTTCTTTACTAGGTCCAAACGGAGCAGGTAAAACTACAACTATTGGTATGCTTTCTACAGTAAAAAGACCAACAGAGGGTGATGCATATATTTTAGGATATAGCATAGTTAAACATAAGTATCATGTAAGAAAAATTATTGGCGTTTCTCCTCAAGATTTAACAGCTGATGATGAGCTAAGCGGATATGAAAATGTATTGATTATGGCTAAGCTTTTCGGTTATAGAGGTAATGAAGCTGAAGATAGAGCAAAATGGGCTTTAAATTTTATGGATTTATGGGATAGCGCATTTAAAAAAGTTAGAGAATATAGTGGGGGAATGAGAAGAAGATTAGAAATTGCTATGAGTATAGTACATAACCCATCGGTTATTTTTTTAGACGAACCTACTGTAGGTCTTGATGTGCAATCAAGAAGACATATTTGGGACCTTGTAAGGGAATTAAAGAAAAATGGAACAACTGTTTTATTAACAACCCATTATATGGAGGAAGCAGAAGCGTTATCGGATAGAGTTGCAATAATTGATCATGGAAAAATAATTGCAATAGGAACGCCGAGTGAACTTAAGGCAAAAATAAAAGGTGATAGAATTTATATATTAGTTAAAGATAACAATAAATTAGATGAAGTTATAAATAAAATTAATGATTTCTTGCCAAATTCAGCAAGTAAAATAGATAACCAAATTTTGGTTAAGACAGAATCATCAAGTGAATTTCTTCCACAGCTTATTAAAATATTATCAGGTTATGAAGTTGTTGAGCTTAAGGTAGTAAAACCAAATTTAGAAGAGGTATTTTTAGAGTTAACTGGTAGAGGGCTTAGAGAAGAAGAAGGAGGATTTGATAGATTTAAGTATATGAGAGTTACGAGGGGTGCTACCAGATGATTCAAGAAGTTTATACATTAACTGTTAGGGAATTAAAGAAATGGTTAAGTAGGAGAGGTACATTTATAGTATCTTTAATAACTCCCTTGTTCTGGCTGGGTTTATTTGGAAAAAGCCTTAACTTCGCTCAAATGTTTGCTCCAACAAACATACCTCCTCAATATTCTTCTTTAATTTCTCAATATGTAAATCACCAACTATTGAATTTATTTGGGACAACAAGTTACTTCACTTATCTTGCAAGTGGAATGCTTGTTGTATTCGGATTCTTCCAGAGTGTTTTCGGAGGTACAAATCTAGTTTTTGAAAAGAGGCTTGGGTATTTAAATAGATTATTAATGACACCAACGCCAAGATCTGGTATATTTTTGTCAAAGGTTTTCGGGACTCTAATTAGGATATTATTTTATGAAACAATTTTAATGTTAATAGCCTGGGGTCTAGGAATTAAATTCAAACCTGGCTTAAATGTAATAAATGTATTATTAGCTGGCATTGCAATAGTACTAATAGCTATAGGATTTGTAAGCGTTTTTGCTGCCATTGCGTTTAATGTCGATAATGTTGAAATTATGTTTGCTATAGTTAATTTAATAAACCTACCACTAATGTTTGCATCAAGCGCTTTATTCCCATTAAAGCAAATGCCAAGTTGGTTACAAGAAATAGCTAAATTTAATCCTATAACCTATGCAGCAGATATAGTTAGATACAATTTAATAGGTACTCCTATAAGTAATTACTTATTAAGTTGGGCGATTCTTATAGCATTATCATTAGCCTTGTTTATAATAGGTATGCTGGTTAGCATAAATGCTATGGAAAGAACTTAAATTAAAAATATAAAAAAGAAAGAAGAAAAAATTAGTTAATTTACTTTCTTTCGGACATTGGAACATACTTAAGTCCTACAGGTCCTTTATAATCTTCTGTGGGCCTCATAATTTTGTTTTTCTTCGTATCTCCTTCACCAACCTGCTCTATATAATGAGAAGACCAACCAACAATTCTACCCATTGCAAATATTGGTGTATACATTGGTATTGGTATACCAAGTTGATAGTATAAGACCCCGGTGTATAGATCAATATTTGCTGGTAAGTTCTTTTCTTTCTTCATTACTTCTTCAGACTTCTTGAGAACGTTTAACCACATTTCGCCATCTTTTAATTGCTTAACAAATTTTGCAGCAACATCAGTTCTTGGGTCATGTACTTTGTAAACTCTGTGCCCGAATCCCATAATTAATTCTTTTTTAGCTAATTTATCTTTTATATATTCTTCTATGTATTGATCTAGAGGAACTCCTTTAGCTTTTGCTTTAGCTAAGGCATCTAAGAACATTGCCATTGCTTGTTCATTAGCTCCTCCATGCAACGGACCTTTTAGCGCACCAATACCTGCAGCTATAGCACTGTATATATCTGTTAAAGTACTTGCAACAACCCTTACTGTAAAAGTGCTTGCATTAAATCCATGATCCATGTATAATACTAATGTACTTTCAAAAGCTCTAGCCTCTACGTCAGATGGCATTCTACCTAATATCATTCTTAAAGAGTCTTTACCATGAGGTAAGCTAGGATCAGGTCTGTACAAATTACCGTCTCTTGATAAGTGCCATCCAGCTGCGAAGAATACTGGCATTGCAGCTATTAGCCTTAATGCATGATCATATAACAAATCCTTTTCAAACTTCCATTCAGGCGCATAATATTGGCCCATCATACTCACTGCAACTTGAGCGTAATACATTGGATGTGTTGCAGGAACATATTTTAGAGCATCAAATATCTTTTCAGGAATTTGTCCTCTATATGTGTCAATTTTATTCTTAATTTCCTTATATTCGCTTTCATTAGGTAAATGTCCGTATAATATTAAATGTGCTGCCTCATAAAAGTCTGCATGTTCTCCTATATCATCTATTGTATATCCTCTATATATTGTGCTAGTTCCTTTTGGATCTACTCCACTTACATTAGTTGTATCAGTTATAACATCTACTAACCCTTTTGGAACCCTTATATAATACCCTTGCTGGGGAGGGGTCAAGAATTTGCCTAATGGAGTTTCCTCAACCTCACATTCTATCTTACTTGCCATAATTCAGACCCATTTTATATTTGCTTTATTAAATACATAAATCTTTAAAATAAAATGTTATGAACGTATAATATTTAAAATCTAAAAAATTTTGTCGTTTAATCGATTTAAAATCTAAAAAATTTTTATTTGTTTTTTAAAAATTCCTCCATATTCTTATGTTTTTTAAACAATATTTCATCTAGATCCCTAAACTTAAATCCTTCTCCAGGTTTTTCTAGTTTAAAGCTATTTCCTTTACTCTCTAAAATGTCTATAAAGTGAAACCTCCATTCTTTTCTAGCAGACTTAAATGCAATTATAGGTATTCCCGAGGCCCTTTTTGAGAATTCCATTAAATTTAAGATTTGAGATGAATCTATATATAGAGGTGAATCATTTCTTTTGCTTTTGACTTCTATTACTAAAATTTTCCCATCTTTTATAGCGACCAAATCAGGTTGGTATCTTTTTGAAACCCCTCCTCCGCTTGATGGACCTCTAACAACTGCATAACCATTTTCCCAAAATAAATTAGCTAACTCGTTTTCTAATCTTGTTGCCTTAGCTTTTGGTTTCATAGTTCTGACCTCCTCCCCGTCCTGAAGGGCTAGGTTTGCCGTTCTCAATATCACCAGGGACCACTTCAGGACGTAAATTTATCATTTCTCGCTAGTTAAATAATTTAAACCCTAAAATTTATTTTCATTTCAAATATTGATTTCTTAATTTATATAAATTAACTATTTGATAAGAGAATTTGTATTTATGGAAGCATATAGCCAATTTTTAAACTTAAACTATACTAATAAAAAATAGGGATAGCTATGTCATCTTACAAATTTGAAGATAGAAGAAAACTAGTTTCCTATTTTAAAAATGAGGCGAAGAGGGAAATTGAGTATTCAGAAAAAATAAAAAATACAAGTAACAATTCGGTAAATCCAATAGTAAGGGTAATTATGGACGCAGTTTCGCAAGACTCTATAAAGCACTCTAAAATTTATGAAACTATGGCTTTAATAATTGAAAGTCCTCAACTTATTACAGAAAATGAATCAAAAAAAGTTTTAGATGATATGAAAAACCATATAGAAATGGAAAAAGAATCTATAGAAGAACTAAACGAACTGTTGAAAAATGATACAATAAAAAATGATAAGCCATTAAAGTTTTTAATAGAAATGTTACTTAGAGATGAAAAGCTACATCATGCAATGTTATCAGATATTTATAGCTTATTAATAAAGAATATTACATTAACTGAGGAAGATATATGGCAACAAATTTGGAATGATGCCATGTATCATGGAACACCTGGAGGCTAATTTTTTAAGTTCCATATAATTCTATTAATGCCAGATCTTCAATAGCTTCAACAATTTCTAATGCATGATATATTGATTCATTAGAATAAGAAACTATCCCATGATTGTCCAATATTATTGCGTTACATCCCATTTTTGCAGCTTCACCAACAGCGTTAGCCAATTCTTCTGTACCTGGATTTATTAATGGAATTTCTTGTAAGCATTTTACTCTTAGTGATGTTTCAGTTAAATAATTTAAATCAAGTTTCAATCCTTTTCTATTTAATGCGAGTAAATAAGGCGGATGAGCGTGAACTATACCTTTAGCATTTTCAACATTTTTATATATTGATAAGTGCATTCTCCACTCACTACTCGGCAGGCCCACAATTACCTTTCCATTAATATCTATTACAGAAACATCATTATTAGTTATCTTATGTCTTGGAACTCCAGTAGGGCTTATATAAATTAAATTGTTAATTCTATCTATGATACTCGCGTTTCCTCCTCTGATTTGAACTAATTTTCTATTATACATCAGCTTCATTACATCACTGATTTGAGATAAATAAAATTCATTTAAGTTCATTATACTAACTCCTCCCCACTCTGAAAGTTGAGTTACCTGAGATCTAAAGGATTACACCTCTTTTATGTGTTACTCTATTTTACAAATAGTATTTTTGTTTAACAACTTTACACGCCCGTAGAAGGAAGAAATTTGTCGTTCTCTTTATAATGTTTGCAATGTTAATTGGAGCAAACTTACTTTATATTTCATTGATGAATACTTTGTTAAAAGGTGTTGTTATATCTGTCTAAAAAATTTTAATATTGTTTTGCATTAAAAGTGTAGGTTTGTCATTTCTTTTTTATTGCTGAATTATCTACACGTTGTTATATTTATTTTAAGTTTAACTGGTCCTGATTTTTGTATTTTAATATTTTAAAATATTATGATATTTTTCCTATAGATATTTCTTCTTTTTCTATAATTTCTTCTTTTTCTATATGGGGTTGCTTTGTAATCTTATTATACCTATTTATAACAAAATCAATTATATACGTACCAATATTTAATATTAAAGTTTTTATTATAGGGTTTTGCATTTTATCTACAGCCAAATTTAGGCTTCTCTTAGATTCTGACAAAGCCTTTATCAATGCTTGCCTAATAAATTCCCCTCTCAAGGGATCGTCTAATAATTTATCTAATATAGTAAAGTCCCTGTGCCTTAAGGCGCCCATTGGAATAAATGGTAATGGGAATGTAATAACTCTTAACTTCTTTAACTTGTCCAAAAGTTCTAAATCTTTAATAATATCATTATCGTTTTCTCCTGGTAAATTCAATATCATAGTACCTACAACAATCCAACGATTATCGTTAAGTATTCCTATACCTTGTTCTACAATTTCTTGATAAATTTCGGGCTTATATGGTAAAACCTTACCAGGCATTAATTTCTTTAATAGTCTTGGGGAACCTGTTTCTATTCCCATTTCTATATAGGTCCATCTATTACCTTCATTTATGTATTCACCTACTTCTTGGACTAATTTAGGTGATTCAACAACAACTGCCGCTGTTGTAAAATCAGTTGATAACGTGTATTCATCTCCATACGATTTAATTAATTTATATGATTTTTTGACTAAGTTCAAAACCTTTTCTGGATCAGGTTCTATACCTTTGGCTCCATATCTGAAAAATTCCTCACTGTGCAAAGTAATATCTTTAGACCCACCTTTTTCTATGTTGACTCTTATTTCTTTTTCTATGTGACCTTCAAAAGGCAACGATTTTATCATACCACTAAGGGTTGGCGTACAAAATGTACAACCTCTGCCACAACCTCTTGTTACTTCTACAAGGCCTCCATTAGCCGGAGTTCTAATTATTGGAATTTTATCTAATGGTGCTGACCCCCCATAAACGATATTCGGAACTTCTAATCCGTTAATCAAATCTTTTACTATTTTAGGTCCTATTGATTCAAATTCACCTTCGTATACAACATCTATCCCTAGCCTTTTGTTGAATCCAGTATCTGTTAATTGCCATGTTGCAGGACCTCCAACTAGGATTTTTATATGCCTTCTATGCTTTAACAAGCTCTTATTTATTAATATGTTTAAAAAAGATCTTGATATATATGGGATACCTTTATAAGGTAAATTTGCAAGTTTTAATATCCAATACGTTATTCCGCTTCCAAAACTTAAACCTAATGGATCCATAACATAAATTCCCAATACTCTTGTGTTCTCTCCTATAAATCTGTCAAGTTCATATGGACTAGCAATCAATACATCCTCTCTTGGAATGCCGGATTCTAGTAAAGCCGCTTCTACCTTTGAAAGACCGTAAGGAGCCTTTTTTGCAACCCCCTTCTTATTTTCTACCTTAAAGTAAAAATTTGATATAAAAGGAGGTAGATAGTTATCTGGTAATGCGCTAATAAACCCAGCAACTGTTGAACCGAGTGTTTCACTAGCTGTAGCCCCTTCTGCAGTTAGAATTATTTTTGTTCCTTTATTCATAGTTATCACCAATATTATTCTCCATATATTCAATATATATATATTTGTGAACAAGCTAATATAGATTTGTTAATATCTAATATAATTTTACGAAGGTTTTACATTATTCTTTTAGACTTAAATATTTACAAAATAAAAATCATATATAGATGGAATAAAAACTTTTCCTTAAAATAATAAAACGGTGATACTTAAATGTCATATGAAGAAGAAGCAGAAAAATATTATTTGAAAACAGGTTTCAAATTTCCCTTTACTCTAATAAAAGCTATATCTCTAATAAAGGCATCGGCTGCTATGGCAAACAAAGAATTAAAACTTTTAGATAGTGAAATTGCAGATGCTATAGTCAAGGTTTCTCTTATGCTTGCAAATGGTGAGTTTAACGATGAAATAAAAGTTGATGTATTCCAAACAGGATCAGGTACAGGAATTAATATGAACATAAACGATATAATATCGAGGCATGCCTCAAAATTAATAAATAAGAAAGTGCATCCAAATGATCACGTAAATATGTCACAAAGTAGTAATGATGTAATACCAACTGCTATAAGGATAGCATCATATTTAGAAGCAAAAAATGTATTATTAAGCATTACAAAATTATCGGAAAGATTAAATGAATTATCTGAAAAATATAAAGATTTTGTTAAACCTGGTAGAACCCATTTAAGAGATGCATTGCCTGTTACATTGGGTCAGGAATTTTATGCCTATTATGAGGAATTTCTTGAAGATAAACAAGATTTAGAATATGCAATGAGCCAAATATTGGATATACCCTTAGGAGGAACAGCTGTTGGAACAGGTATTAATAGTCATGAAAGATTTAAGGAACTGGCAATAAGAAATCTTAGAGAGTTTCTTAATATAGATTTAAAATCTCCAAAGTCTTTAATGAGACCTATGAAGTTACTTAGCGATTTAATTTTATTGAGTTCCATATATAAAAAAATAGCAATTGATTTGTGGAAAATAAGTAATGATATAAGACTAATGTTTTCAGGACCCAATACAGCTATAGGAGAAATTGACATGGAAATAAGTTTGGCTGGTAGCAGTATAATGCCTGGAAAAATAAATCCTGTTACAGTCGAGGCAATTATGCAGGCATCTTCAGAAATATTGGGATTAGATAGCGCGAATTCATATATATCTCTATTGGGTGAATTTGAGTTAAACATGGGTAATCCATCAATAATCTATAATATTTCACTTCAATCTTTATTACTCAACGAATCTTTAATAAAACTAGCTGACACTGTTTTAACAAGCATTAAACCATTAAAGGAAAGAATGAAGTCGCTTGCTTACAGTAGCCCATCATTAATTACCATATTCTCTCCATTAATTGGATATGAGAAAGCTAAGAGCCTATATGAAAGAATTAAAAATGGAGAAAAATTAGAAAATGTGGCTAGAGATTTGGGATTAGATGAAAAAACAATAAATATTATAACTGATTTAAACTTACTAGTAAATCCAGGCATTCCAATACTTAAAGGGAAAAGCATTGAGTCAAATAAATGAAACTTTAAGGCTGATAAAATCTGCTGAGCATCATATAATCAATAAAGAATATGGTATATCTTGCTATGAATCTAGGTTATCTGCAATAATCTCTTTAAAAGCGATTGCAGATTATTTAAAGTTAGAAACAAAAGACAGCAGTTTAAGAGGATTGTATAAACAAATTAATCAATTTTATAATTTAAATAAAATAAAATATTGCGTAGATTACTTAGATAGTCTTAAAAATTTAGAAATTAGTTATTGTGATACATATTGTTCAGATGAGATTCCTGGATCAGAAATACTTGAATATGCAAACAAAGAAGACGCTGAAAGAGCCATTAGATGTAGTAAAGAAATAAATGAATTTTTATTGAATTTAACTAAATTAAAATAGAAGGCTCTATATTTTAATTTATTAACTTTAACACCTGTTAAAGTAGGTGGGTAAAAAATATGTCATTAGAAACAATAGATTTAAATGTAGCAATTGGTGATAAACAAATATTAAATAATATGACTATTAGGCTAGAAAGAGGAGAGGTTTTAATTTTAATGGGACCCAATGGTAGCGGCAAAACAACGTTGGCTTTTGCCTTGCTTGGCCATCCAAAGTATCAAGTAAATAAAGGTAAAATAATTTTAGATAATAATGATATAACAGATTTACCTACATACCAAAGGGCTTTATTGGGGTTGGGCTTAGCTTTTCAGAATCCAGTAGAAATACCTGGTTTAAGGTTATCAATGTTATTAAATGCCATATCAATGAAAAAGAATGGCTCAAGTTTTGATATTTCCTCTATAGATCCAAAATTAATTATTTGGGCAAGAAACAAAGCAAGAGATTTAGGACTACAACCCTCTTTCTTAGAAAGAGAAGTAAATGTTGGTTTTAGTGGAGGAGAGAAAAAGAGATCTGAAATGCTGCAAATATTAACCATGGATCCAAAATACATAATTTTAGATGAACCTGATAGCGGATTAGACATTGACGGTATAAAATTGATTGGGGAAACAATAGATAATTTAAGATCAGCTGGAAAAGGTATCTTAATAATTACACATCATGCTGAAATAACAAAGTTCGTCTCGCCTGATAAAGTTATGATAATATCTAAAGGAAAAATAGTCGATGAAGGTGGGGTTGAGCTCATAAAGAAAGTAGAAGAATATGGATATAAGGATTATGAAGGGGTGCAATAAATGGGTTCTCCAATTGAAATAGTTAAAGACAAAGAATTAAAAGAAATTGTAGAAAATAAAGGTATAGAAGAGATATTAGGCAAGTCAGTTCCATATCCTAAAGATATTGAAATAAAAGGAAAGATAACAAGAGATATAATAGAAGAAATATCAAAATCTAAAAAAGAACCTCAGTGGATGCTAAACCTAAGGTTAAGGGCATTAGAGTTATTTGAAAAACTTCCTATGCCGAATTGGATAGCTGGAGTTGAAAGCATTGATCTTGAAGAATTCGCTCAATATGTTAAGCCAAAAGTAGAGGTTGCTGAGAATTGGGATCAACTACCAGATTGGATGAGGGACATGTATTCAAGAATAGGTTTACCTGAAACTGAAGCAAAAGTTTTATCTGGATTAACTGCTGTTTTTGATAGTGAGAATATTATTAGCAGACTTAAAGATGAACTTAAACAAAAAAACGTAATATTTTTGCCTATGGATGAGGCAGTACAAAAGTATCCTGACTTAGTAAAGGAATATTTTGGAAAAGAATTTCCTATAGCAGATCATAAATTTGCAGCACTTCATTATGCACTATGGAGTGGAGGAGCATTCGTTTATGTACCTAAAAACACAAAAATAGTGAACCCCGTTGAAGCATTTTTCATAATAGGTGGGGAAATGGAGGGGCAATTTGAACATACGTTACTTATTGCAGATGATAATAGTTCCTTTGGAACAAGCTATATACATTTCATTGAAGGGTGTGCTGCTCCAGTATTGAGAAACTATAGTTTTCATGATGGAATGGTAGAAATATATGCAGGTAAGAATTCTCAAGTTTATTTTTCAACACTTCAAAATTGGAGCAGGAGTATAATCAATTTTAACAATAAGAGGGCTATAGCAGAAGAAAATGCTCATGTTGAGTGGGTTGAAGGTAGTATTGGAAGTAAAATGACATACACTTATCCTAGCACAGTTTTGAGAGGAAGGGGATCTTCTACAAAAAATATATCTATAGGTATTTCAAATGGTCCCTATATAAAGGATGTAGGATCTAAAGCAATACATGCAGCTCCAGATACTAAAAGCATGATTATATCAAAAAGTATTAGCTCAAACGGAGGAATAGCAACATATAGGGGATTAGTAAAAGTATTAAAAGGAGCTGAGAGAAGCTTTTCTCATGTACAATGCGATAGTCTTATATTGGATGAGAAAAGCCAAGCATACACCTTGCCAAGGAATGAGGTTGATGAGCCTACAGCAACAGTATCTCATGAAGCAACAGTTGGTAGACTTGGAGAAGATCAGTTATTTTATATGGCATCTAGAGGGATAAGAGAAGGAGAGGCTAAAGCATTAATAGTTAACGGTTTTATAAGAGACGTTTTAAAGAGCCTACCATTGGAGACTGTTAGTATCTTGACAAGAGTTATTGGTTTAGAGTTTAGTGAATTGGGAAGCGTTGGGTGATTAATTTATGAAATCTTTTGAGATAAATGTAGAAGATATTAAAAAACACAAATGGCAGGATATAGGAGATTCTCCTACTACTAAATATTACACTGATTGGAGTCAATATGATAAGATACTGAATAAAAAAGGAGAACAAAATTTTGAAAAACCAAAAGGCGTGTTTGATTTTATAGCAGGTTCTTGTGGAAATACAAGAAAAGCATATGAACCTAAACTTATTAAACCAGAAGAAAGCAAGCTCGCTTCTTATCATTTTTACAATTTAAAAGAAATAAATGAGATTGACCTAGACTCAGGAATATACAAAATTTCGTTTTGCAATCCAATAAGTGAAACTTGGGTTTCACAACATCTAATAGTTAATATAAAAGAAAACTCTAATGTTTCTCTTTTAATTTATGAAACAAGAAATTCTCCAGGCAGCACTGCCATAGAAATTAATGCTAATAAAAATTCTAAGTCAAATCTTGCAATATTTCTTGATCCTGAAATTAAATATCCAACAGCCTATTTAATAAGAAAAGCTATATATAAACAGGCCAGCATGAATTCAATGACATTTTCAACACCAACTTTAATGAATAGAATTGAAGAGAAGGTCGTGATGTTTGATAATTCTTTTTTCAATCACAGATCTTTAACATTATCTTATAATAATTCAAGAGTTGACAATATAATAGATACAATACAAGTTGGAAATAGTTCAAATAGCGATGTTTCAGGTTTAGGGTTTGCATTTGACTCTTCTCTATCATCAGTTAGAGGCACCGATATAATAACTTATGATGGTAGAAAAAGTAAATCCAATTTTGTAGTTGAATCTATAATATTGGGAGAGTCAGCAAGAGCATATACTATGCCTATGATGAAAATTGAAACCGGAGATGTCATATCAGCAACTCACAAATCAGCTCAATACAGAGTCAGCGATGAAATACTATTTTATCTACAATCGAGAGGATTGACATATGATGAAATAGTCTCATTGTTAGTTTATGAAAAGAGCTTAAACATGGCTAATCACCTAGAAAATATTAAAGAAATAGCTCAGGAATTTATAAAGCAAAAATTAGATAAGATATTTAAAAAAGCAATTTTAAACTAAGATTTTAACATTGCTCTTAATAATGTAAAGCTAGATATTAATAAAAACAAAATAAATACAATATCCGATATACCCATTATTTTTCACCACCCATAGTTTGGAAGCCTCACACTTTAGCTGAAGTTTATTAAATTCAATATTGTTAAGAATTAAGAAGCTTATAAATTTTTGATACGATTCTTATTTTGAAGTTATGACATGGCAAGTCTAATAGATTATGAGCCATATGCTACCCTAAGCGATTGGGTGGCTCTGATAAGTCATGCAGTCCCCCTTAGGGGTATTTAATCTGTTAGAGAAACTATAATGAGGTCAGAACTTCCAACCTTCAGGACCTGGAGCCATCTGCCAAATATTTATTATAAATACCTGGATAAGTTTTTATTAATATTTCATTTAATTCCATCACGTTAACTATCTTTTGATCAGGAGAAAATAAAAACAGATTCTCTTCTTCTAATTGATAAGAGTTCTTATATATAATTTCTCTTAAGAATTGCTTAGGTATTCCAGTAGAATTACTTATTCTATTGATTTGATTTAGTGCTTGATTAACTGTGATGTATGGATCGTATCCAGATGCAAAAGAGATGTTATAATTTGGCCAGAAAAATGCACTGCTATTTATATATCCAGAAATTAAATTTGATCCTATAATAGTTTTATTTACTATTATTGGACTTCCATTAGCTTTATTCTTGAATAATAGGCTAACTTCTCTAATCATTATTGGATAAACTAAACCCAATAATATCAAGCAAAATACGAAAATCGCTATAGGAATCAAAATATACTGTTTTATCATCATTTAACACCCAACAAAATGGCCAATAACATATCGATTAACTTTATAGCTACAAATGGCAATAAAGCTCCCCCTATTCCATATATTAGAAAATTCTTTATAAATGTCTTCCTTGGGTTTTCTGGCTTATACCTAACACCTCTTAAAGCCAAAGGAATTAAAGCTGGAATTATGATAGCATTAAAAATCATTGTTGCTAGAATTGCAGTTTCTGGGGTTGTTAAATGAAGTATATTCAAATAACCCATCTTTGGATTATTTAATATTAATATCATGGGTAGTATTGTAAAATATTTTGAAATATCGTTTGCAATACTAAATGTTGTTATGGCTCCTCTTGTAACTAATAGCTGCTTGCTGAGCTCTATAATTTTTACAACTCTTGAAGGATTTGAATCTAAATCTATCATATTAGCAGCTTCTTTTGCAGCCCTTGTTCCAGAATTCATAGCTATACCTACATCAGCCTTTGCCAATGCAGGCGCATCGTTAGTTCCATCACCCATAGCTATAACAATATGCCCTTTCTTTTGTTCTTCTTCAACTTTATTCAATTTATCTATAGGCTTAGCCTGAGATATAACACGATCTATCCCTGCTTCATTGGCTATTACTTTAGCTGTTATAGGATTATCTCCAGTAACCATTATAGGAGTTATTCCCATAACTTTTAAGTCTGATATTACTTGGTTTATACCTGTTTTAATTCTGTCTTTCAATACTATAATTCCAACAGCTTTAGTGTTGATTAATAAGAGTAATGGCGTTTCTCCTTTTTCTCCAATATCTTTAACGAGGCTCTCTATTTCTTGTTTGCTTATATTGTCAACACGAGGAAGAAGAGCATCAACTGAGCCTTTTAATATTTTAATGCTTTCACCCTTTATAGCATACTCTTTAAAAATTTCCTTAAACTTTGTACAAATCATTTCATCTTTAATATATTCAATTATTTTATATGGATTTGAAATTTCAATGCCAGAATATCTGTTCTTTATGTTAAACTCTATAGGTTTAGACATTAAAGTTATATCAATAATTTTTCCCGGAATTTTAATTTTCATAGATTCAATTAAATCTATAATTGATTTACCTTCTCTGGTATTATCATTAAATGAAGACAGATAAGAAGTTATGGCAACACATTTTTCATCAAAATTATCTAGAGGTATAAATTCTATTGCAGCTCTATTTCCTTCAGTTATGGTACCAGTTTTATCAAGTAATATTATATCGGCATCACTAGCAGCTTCTATTGCTTTGCCTGATTTTGCAATAATATTGTCTCTTGTGAGTCTAGATATACCTGCTATTCCAATAGCAGGCAAAAGCCCCCCTACTGTCGTAGGCATTAATGCAACCAATAATGCAATTATTAATGCAATATTAACATAAGTATAATTTAACGATTTTAAAATATAATAAAGAGAGCCTACAACAATTAAGAATATTAAAGACAATCCCGACAGCAATATGTTTAAAGATATCTCGCTTTGAGATTTTGGTCTTTTCGCTTGTGATACTAACGAAATCATTTTATCAACAAAGCTTCTCCCTCTCTCAGATGTTATCTCTACTTTAATTTCTCCTTCAATTACTTTAGTTCCTCCTATAACATGATCTCCTTTATTCTTATAAACCGGTTCAGACTCTCCTGTTATCATAGATTCATCCATATATGCAGATCCATCGATTATAAATCCATCCGATGGTACAATTTCACCTTTTTTAATTATGACCCTATCTCCTTGTCTAAGAGAGTTCGATTTAACGTCTACATAATGTTCATTTGTAATTTTATGTGCTATAATTTCTTTTTCAAATATTTTTAGAGAATCGACCCTTGCTTTAGCTTCATATTCTGAAAATGCCTCAGAAAAAGTAGAAAACCACGCAGCAAAAAATAATGTAAGAGAAACGGCCAGATAGAAGTTAGTTTCATTTTTAGGAATTTGGCCTGGTATTACTAATATAATTAATGTAATAATAAAACCTAGCATAACTACAAACATTACTGGATTTTCTTTTGCTAAATATACCGGATTTAGCTTGTATATTGAATCTATGAAAATTTTTTTAAAATTATATTTTTCATGGAATCTAATAGATTCTACCATTAGCATCACCATGAAAACGGACCTATTATTACAAATGGAATAAATGTAAGAACAGCTAACAAGAATATCATAAAATCTAAAAGCAATAAGAAGAGTATTCCTTGCGTAGGTAAAGGTTCTATACTAGATTTTCTATCCTTAACAGAAAATGATTGAGATATAGCCAGCATTAAACCTAGTGGCAAATAACGACCTAAAAACATAACTAGCGCAGTAGATATATTAAAGAAAAATGTATTACCTAAGTTCCCTAAGTAAGAAGAACCATTATTAGCTGCAGCAGATGTAAATTCATATAATATCTCTGTATATGTATAAGAATTAATGCTACCTAAGACATGTAAAGCGTATCCTGCAGTTAATGCAATAGCAGTTGGTAACAATATTATTAAAGGATGTGTCAAAAATACTAAAACAGATAGCTTAACTTCTTTTGGCGATATCTTCATACCAATAAATTCTGGCATTTTCCCCACCATAAGGCCTAATATGAACAAAGTTAATATAACATATATTATCAAGTACATAAAACCAATTCCAATAGAACCTGGTATTGATTGTATAAACATAGAAAATAAAAATGCTATAATAGCGCTAGAAGACATAGAAAATAATAATGCATCAATAGCTCCAGTATTTGTAAGCATAGATATACTGTTAAATAGAATTCCTGAATTGTTTCCAAAACGGTAACTTATTATACCTATTGGCTTAAATGCCTCTGACAATACTATAATAATTATCATTCCAACTAATATTGATCCAAGCAACGTATAACCTCTTTTCTTCCCTAAAACATTGCCAAAAGCTAATGGAATGGCTAACGGAAAAACAAGCATTAAAAACATTTCAAAGAAATTAGATAGGTTTGATGGATCTTCAAAGGGGTTTATTGAGTTGGAACCATAAAAACCCCCTCCATTATTTCCCAAAAGTTTGATACTTTCTAAAGAGGCAACAGGACCAGTATAGATAACATGATGGCCTATAAAACTAGTGTTATAATAAGGTGAAAATGTTTGAGGAATTCCAAGAAATACAAGGATTATAGATGCTATAATAGATGTAGGCAATATTAAAAAAATTAGTGATCTTATAAAATCTACATAGAAATTTCCAATATTACTGCTTTTCCTAAGAAAACCTCTTATAAAAGCCAATGTTGATGCAAGCCCAGTTGTTGGTCCTATAAACATTGTGGTTATTATAACAAGCATTTGAGAAGTCAATGATAAACTTAATTCACCAACATAATGTTGAAGATTTGTGTTGGTAGCGAATGACACAGCTGTATTAAATGCTAAATCGAAGCTTAAGCCATGGTATTTAGGCCCGATAAAAGACAATTTATTCTGAAACATTAAAAAAAAGGTGTCAAAAACAATAAATATTGAATTTAAAATCATTAAAGATGTAAAATATTGTTTATAATTCATTGAAATATTTCTATCTATACCTAATATTTTAAATAAAGCGCTTTCTATTTTGTTTAAATATTTATTCGGTAATTCTTTTTCATACTTTATGAAATAAGAAATCGGTTTACTAATAATATATGAAAACATTATTGAGAGAGCCATAATTACAACTGTCTGTAAAATAAAACTTAACATAAAACCACCTATGCTTGATAGATTGATTTGTCTGAGCTAATTTGCCATTTGGTATGATAGTTCATTTTTTCTCAGAAGAAATTAGATGCGAAAAGGTATTAAAAAATTTTAGATAAATTTATACTATTATGTCCATTTATATTGTTTAAGAGCTTCCTTCACTTTTTCGCCATTTTGAGCAACTTCATTGAGCCTAATTTCATAATAGTTATTACCTTCTGTATCAATAGTAATAATTAATGGCCCAAATTCTTCAACCCTAAATACCCACATAGCTTCTGGAACTCCTAGTTTGTCCAACCAGTAAACGTCTTTAACTTCCTTGATTTTTTCCGCAGCAAGAGCCCCAGCACCTCCTGTAAAAACTGCATAAACTGCATTGAACTTTTTCATAGCTTCAGCTGTTTTTTTACCCATTCCACCTTTTCCTACCACCATTTTAATTCCTGTCTTTTCAATAAACTCATGTTCCACACTTTCCATTCTCATACTTGTTGTAGGTCCAGCAGCAACAATTTGCCATTTATTGTCTTTTTTAATAGCAACGGGTCCACAATGATATAAAACTAATCCTTTTAAATCAATAGGTAGTTTTTCTCCTTTTTCTAAAAGCTCTAAAGCAGTTTCGTGAGCCTCGTCCCTAGCAGTTACCATTATACCTGATATGTATACTATGTCTCCTATCTTTAATTTTTTCAAAACATCGTCAGTTAAGGGTGTTGATAAATGATATTCACTTACCATTTCATATCACCTCACTATAGTGCAACCAGTTCCATTATATAGCAAGTGTTTGCTTGTCATTTCCCATGAACCATCGCTGCGTATAATTGCTGAAGCTCTTCTTGTTGCCCAACAACTTGTGACTATGCCAATTGCAAAAGATGCAGGATGCCTATATGCATAATCAACTTTAACATCTAGTGCTGTTAATTGTCCCCCGAAGCCATGCGGTCCTAATTCTAGCTTATTTATTTCATTTAATAGATCTAATTCCATTTTAGCTAAATTTGGATCTGGATTTCTTTCTCCTATAGGTCTTAGCAAAGATTTTTTTGCCAATGTCATAGCTATATCACCGCCAGCTGCTATTGATATACCTACAATCAGTGGCGGACAAGGTAAGGGACCAAATTTTACAATTGTATCAATAACTCCTCTTTTTAGTTTATCAAAACCTTCTATAGGTTCACTCATTATTAGAGTTGAAGGAAATTCACTACCTCCTCCTTTTGTCATAAACCAGACTTTTAAATTATCTCCTTCTACAATATCAAGGTGCATCCAAGGTATGTATCTTCCTGTATTGTCTCCACTATTCTTTTTATAAAACGGATCAACGGCATTTGGCCTTAAATAGCCATCTTTTGTTACCTTTCTAAGAGCTTCTGAAGCTGCCTTATAGATCTTAGCTCTTATTGGAAAATCTTCTCCCATCTCTATAAAAAAGTATGGAGTGCCTGTGTCTTGGCAGATAGGAACTTTTTTATTACAAGCAATTTCTATATCTTGTAAAATTGCTTCTAATTGTTTCCTGGCTCCTTGATTTGTTTCCTTTTCATATGCTTTTTTTAAACCATCATAAACATCGACTGGTATACTTGTTGAAGCCGTTTTTATCATTTCATAAAATATACCAACGAGACTCTCTTCCGTTATACCCAAAATACTTCACCAATCTTAATTTTGTTTTTGAGAATTATATTTTTGAATACAATGTATGTTAATAATTTTTTATAATGCGTATTTAAATTTAATTGTTTTTATATAAAAAGTTATTTATTATTTCAGATATCTTTGGAGCGGAATCTATTATTTCTAAGGGTTCTATGTCTTCATTTTTCAAATCTTCAATTACATTTAAAATATCAGTTTTTAATAAGTCCTTGCAGGAATAAACTCTAAATCCTTTCCTGTTCATCATAACTTTAGCATTCTCCATATGCTCAAAATGATTATCTATAAAAAGAAATATGGTCTTTTTCCTTAATACGTTAGATTCTATTATACTTCCATAACCTGCTAAACTTATTATTATTCCTGCATTTTTTATCAAACTTGAAGGGTTTGAATTGAAATACTTATCTGAACCAATTATCTTTACATCATATTTTTCTTTTATTTTTTCTTTTATTTTTTCTGCAACATCTATTCCAGCGTTCGTACCGCCTATGTTAATTAATACATAATCTCCTTGTGAATTAGAATAACCATCAAAACTGCTAGTAAATGATGGTCCTAAATTTAGGAACCCATCATCTTTATCCCAAAGGCTTAAATTAATCGCTAATGAAAATTTTTGTTTTATTCTGTCCCTTAGCCCATTATTTAACCTTGAAAATAAAAATCTTTCAAGGTATCCTTTACCATTATAGCTTATCTTAGTAAAGTCCGTTATAAATATTGATCTCTCCTTAGGGATATCAATAAACATGAATTCCCAAAATTCATCTGCAACTATTAAATCATAATCATCAAAGTCTACATTAGACTTAATAAGATTAGCGTTATTTTTTACAGCTTTATATAGTTTATAAGCGTTATAAGTGTCTATTTTTACTTTACAATTTTTTATCATACTGTTTATATAATCTCCTAAATTTTTTAAATCATCAGAAATTCCTACGTATCTTTCCTTTTTCTCTTTAATAAACCTTAAGGCATTTCCTGATGTAAGCCAATATATTTGATTTTTTATAAAACTGCTTATATGATAATCTCTTGTTATGTGTCCTAGTCCAATGCTTGAAGATGCATACAATATCTTCATTTATAGCCTCTTTTTATTTTGGATTAAAAGCTTTTAGATTTTTGTATTATTTATTACGTTAATGCTTTTATGAATGCATACAAATTTTATATGTTATGTATTACATGATTAGAATTTGTTTAATAACTCATATAAAACCAGCATAATATTATATCATTTATACAAAAGATATGATTTAAAAAAACTAAAGATAGCTTTACAAATGAAGGGCATGCTTTGCACTTTAGGGTAAAGATGAAATCAGTAAATATTATAAGGTAAGTTTTTTAAGATTGTTTACATTATTATTTTGTTGAGGGCCCGTAGTCCAGTTTGGCAGGATGCGGGGTATGCAATAGCACCCGAATCGGGTCCCTGTGGTCGGGGGTTCAAATCCCCCCGGGCCCATTAATTAAATCATTATTTAAACCAAATTTGTTAACACAATATCAAATATCTATTTTATAAAAAATTTTTTATAAAAGCCGTGGCCGGGCTTTGAACCCGGGACCTCTGCCTTACCAGGGCAGCGCTCCACCAGGCTGAGCTACCACGGCCCATTTATTAGGAATTCTGGAAAGATTAAAATGGATTTTGCTAATTTTACTAAATTTTATAAATTTATTATTTAATCTTTGATAAAATATCAATACTCTTATACCTTACATCTTCACCTCTTTTTATCCAATATATTGAAGCTATTAAGCCAAGTCCTTGAAAGCCCATACCATATATAGCAAATCCCCATAATGGGAAAGAAGAGGTTAAGTAAATTGAAATCGTATATGTAGTCATAGCTATTCCCCTGACTATGCCAATATAAAATGCTCTATTTGATGTGGGAAAGAGTATTGGTTCGTATATTGTTCTTACAAACCAAGTCATAGTTATGGAAAACAAATTAATGAAAGTTAAAGAGTAAAATAAATACAATGATTTAAAATTAAATAACGTATAAGCCAGTATTGGCAAAAAGCTAATTGTTGCAGCTAAAAATGAAATAAATGTATATTTTCTCATATCTATTTTATCTATTATCAATCCGGTTAAAAAACCGGCAAAGCTAGCCCCAAGATTAGCCCATAAAATTACCGCTATAAGAGAAACCCCTTTAAAGTAAAAATCTGCCAAAACAAAAGCCATTAGAGACCAAGTTAAATAATTCGCTAAACTCCAAATTGTTAAAAATAAAAATCTATTTCTTAATTTTATGTTAGATGTTGAAAATTTTTCTTTAATGCTTAGTTCTTGGTTTAAAGCAATTTTATTCGCTTCTTTTTCTGCATCTCTAATTTTTCCTTTTGTAGTTAGCCATCTAATAGATTCCGGCATTAAAAGCCTCAATATTATAGCAATTATTAGCCCAATAATAGCCATAATAGCTATAGATATGCCCATTATTATAAATGAATTTTTCATGAAATAGATAGATAAAGCTATAATAGCTGCTATAGCTGCTCCTACATTTTCAAAATTAGGTGATAAGACTAATATTTTTTCCCTATATTTAATGGGCGTTGATTCTGCCAACAGGGCCAGTCCTATGGGAACTTCTCCTTCTACTCCAAACATTGAGATCCCATAACCTAATAGAAATACTATCATTTGCATTAATCCTTTTATGAATAATAAGTCTAAAACAATTATTAAACTACCAAAACCGTAAAGACCCATAGTTATTATATAAGCTTTTTTCCTACCTATTATTTTATCCGATATCCTTGTTAATAACAAATCTCCTAACAATGGAATAGCTGCTATGACAATTAAGTAGTATATGCTTTGATAAGTTGGGAAAAATGCATAACCCAAGGTATTAATAATTCCCCATAAAAAGAAACCTATAGATGTTGAAAAGAAAATATACCAATGAGTCTTATTCCATTTTGCTAAATCAATTTTTCTAATCAAATTTTCTGCCATTATATCACCTTGGAGAACAGTTGTTCTCAAAATATTTAAATTTTTCATATAAGCCATTTATAAATTCTTACTAATATGATAAAAAGAACGACAAACCCCTTCTAGGTGCGGAATAAAGTTTTTTTAAGTTTAAAAACTTAAAATTGGGACAACTGCTAAAGGGGTATGCATCACTGAAATATGAGTATGCATCTACCCCAACTAACAAGTGTAATAAAATATAACTCCAGGCCGATCAACTCTTAAAGCATGAGGAGCGGGAGCCGATTTCTCCCGCAATATCGGCTTGGGGGATAATAGAGTAGCACCCGTAAAAGGGGTGTAACCCTTAAGACCTCAGGAAACTCGCCCTTCAGGGCGGGGAGGAGGTCAGTAATCCCATGCCTAAGTCTAGAATTTTTGTTACTCTCCATACTCTCCTTAGCCTTGAAAGAAAACTTACCAACGATAACCTTAGCCTTTAAATCCCTAGCCAGCTCGGTTATCCTCTTAACTTCCTTAGTATGTTTAGTTTACTCTATTATTTGCTTTTATTAATTTATTTACATTTAAATATTTCATGAGACTCTACGTCTCTATTAACGATGCATCCTGGGTATATTAATGCATAAGAACCTATCCTTTTCCCTGGCAATATAGATACATTTATACCTGTTTGCGCATGATCTCCTATTATAGAACCTAATTTTTCCATATCTGTATCTATAACATCTTGTTTTACCTTCATTTTTATAGGTTTATGATCAAATCTAAGATTTGCTGTTATTGTACCAGCTCCTAGGTTTACATACTCTCCTACGATGCTATCTCCAACATAATTAAAATGAGGTAATTTTGCATGTTTCATTACTATAGATCCTTTCACCTCAACTGAATAGCCAACGCTAGAACCATCCATTAATATAGTATATGGTCTTATGTGAGATGTAGGTCCTATTGAAACTTTTCCAGAGATGTAAGCCGGCCCTTCTATAATAGTATAAGGTTTTATTTCGGTATTTTTATCTATAAATACATTCCCTTTGATTATAACTGTTTCATGCACATCTCCCATAATTACTTTATCTTTTACCTCCTCTTCTAATGCTAATCTATTTGCAAGTAATAGTTCCCAAGGCCTTCCTATATCTTGCCATTCGTTTCTAGGTATTTTTAAAACTGAAACGTCAAATTCCCTAGCCATGTCATTTATTGCATCGGTTACTTCATATTCATTTCTAGGAGAAAGCCTTAAATTATCTAAATATTTTTTTGCTTCATAAGGGAACCTGATTATGCCAGCAAAGATCATGTTGGATTGGTATTCATTGTTTTTAGGTTTTTCTTTTATTTCCTTAACAATTTCATTATCAATTTTAACTACTCCATAATTCACGGGATTAATTGATTCGGTAACAACTATGCCAGGTGATTTCAACTTTATCAAATTATTGTAAACATTGTTCGATAAATATAAATCAGAATAAACTATAAGGTAATCGCCTTCTCCTCCATATTCCATTGCTAATTTAATAGCATGTCCTGTTCCTTTTTCCTCTAACTGGTCTACATATGTAATGTTTTTGTTATTTTCAATACAATTATTTATAGTATCGATAACTTGTTCCTTTTTATATGATATTATAATTATAATTTGATCAAAGTTTAAGTTTTTAATAAGTTTTTCAAGGTGCCTGCATATTAAAGGTTTGTTTAATATAGGCATAAGCGTTTTTTGTTTTGTTTCTGTCAAAGGCTTCAGTCTTTCCCCTTTACCTCCAGCTAACAAAACAAGTTTCATTATTTTCACCTATATAATTTTTCTAATTCTCCATGGTTTATTATTTTTATCTACCTCGATTATTTTCATGCTTTCTAATGAATTTAAATAACCCAGAATGCTCCTTGCGGCTATATATAAAAGGGGTCCATAAAGATCTGGATAAAGTTTGGGTAATAACTCATCAATTGAAACCCAATCTCTATTTATTAAAGAACTTAGTTGCAACATTTTCTTTTCTTTGCCAGCTATTATATCGGTTAGCCATTGCTGGACTTCGATTCTTGCTATGTCTGGTCCGTGTCCAGGATGAATATAGTTCCAATCATTAAGAGTAAGCACTTTTATCATAGATTCTTGATATTTTAAAAAATCAAGGAGGGTAAGGCCCCCTCCTGGCAATATATTATCTCCTGGGAAGAAATGATCTGATATAAAATAGCATACATGATCATCGCTATGGCCTGGGCATTTTATATATTTAACTATATTTTGTTTTACAGGCTCACAGTCATCTATTGGAATATATTCATTGCTCTCTAACGCATTAATTACATTATCATAATAATTTATTGTTTTGTTGATTATTAGCTTTATTTGGTCGTTTATTTTTGTAGATTTTTCATCATATCCAAATACCTCTGCTATTCTCATTGCGCTGTACTTGAAATTTCCTTGGATTAATTGTTTATACGTATCCGGGTTCATGCATACATTTTTATTCTTAATACCAGTTATTCCATAAACATGGTCCCAATGTCCATGAGTGATTAAAATATAATTAACCTGATCTATATATTTTACCAGACCGTTCTCTGATGCTCCACTATCAATAAATATATTATATTTGCTATTTTTTACCAAATAATAGTTTGCTGGTCTATCTAATGGGACATTATAGCTTTCTAGTCTGATAATTTCCATACTATTTTTCCCATGAAAGAGATAAAATTTAGGGGTTAAAAATATGAACTAAAAATCTTTTGAATCTAAGTTAAAAAAGTAGATATCTTTTTTGTTTTTAATAATTAGTCAGGTGGATTAGGACTCCTCATCGGTGTAAACCTTGGATAGTCCGGGTTCTTCACATCATCCATATATTTTGTATGTGATTAGGGTATTTAAATTGTAAGTTTATGAGAAATAAAAATTCTCTGAAACTATTAGACTATGCATAAAATATTTTTAAATTAAAGCAAAACATTTTTAAAAATTTTGGTAAATACTTTTTGAGCTTTAAGATGGAGTTTAATAAGGATACAAACTGAATTTTTACCTATTTTCCTTATATGAGTCGTAATATTATACTAAGATCGGTGCATAGAATTGTCAAGTGTTGATGAATTTAAAAATATCGATAATCTAATGTTCCCTCTAGGGCAGATATCAGATGAAGAAGGAAAAGAACTAATTAATCAAATAGTTAATTTGTTGAGTAGAGCAGAGACTCAAAGTGCAAATATTAAATTGCAGTTTTCAACATATGCTAGCATGTTATTTGATGAACTAATAACAAAAATAAATCTTAGGCTTTATGCACAGAAAGGATTAAGCGTTATAGGATATCCATTAGCAGATGCTGTCGATTTGATAGATTGTTTAGGTGAAAGAGCTATAATGAGTCTTTTGGTAAATGCTGTCAGGATATTTAATAATGAAGAGGCAGAGTTTGATAATGATATATTAGACATATATTCAGATTGTCTTGGTTGGCTAAAGAAGCCCTCTGATTTAGACAAAATAACTTTAGCTGCAGCTATCTTTGTTTCTTTTACAGGGGCATTAAATAAATGGCTTAATAGTTTAAATTAATTTTAATTAGAAATTAGTTTTATTTAAGTTTTAGTTTTAACTAAATTTCATAATAATTTAAAATTTTGAATAATATAAAAAATTTAAATATAACTTCATTACTATAAAGAACTAGGATAAGCCTTGGTTAATCCCATAGGTTCATGGGTAGGATTTGGCTATTGGGGAGAAAGAGTTCTTAGCATGGTTGGTATAGGTATTCATTGGGGCATCTTACAATACGTTTTAGGATTACCTTTTGCAGCATTTATATTGCAATTGATTTATTTAAGAACAAAGGATAAAGATTATTTAAGGATTTCAAAGACATTAGTTAAAGCTATGGCAATAGTTTTCGCAGTAGGTGCAGCAACTGGGACCTTAGTTGAATTTGGCTTAATTGTAGTATGGCCAAATGTATTGACTGCTGTAGGTAAGTGGCTTTATTTCCCTATGTATGCTGAGGTTTTTGCATTTATAATGGAAGTTATGATAACATACCTTTTATATTATGGGTGGGATAAGCTATCAGATGTTACTAGAACTATATTAACGTTTTTTGCATTTATTGGTCCTTGGTATTCAGGAGCAATGATACTTTCTGCTAATGCTTACATGAACGTCCCAACAGGTCTACTTCCGGATTATAATGCAACAACAGGCCAATGGCTCTATTCTCTTGGATATCCTAAGCTTTTATTAGACGTTCCATCTGCATACGTTGCTATACTAAACGTTACGAAACTGGAATCATTGGGTATGACAATTAAGGGTACAGCAAGTGATGGAGTATTGGTATATGTTCCAGTCTCAATAGTTAATAGATTGGTATACGAGTCCTTTAATCATTATACTGTAAATCAAAGCATATTAAAAGCAGTCCTAAATAGTAATGTGTTGTCTAATCAAGCGGTATTGCAAACACCAGTATTGAATATCGTTAATGCCATAATGGATTCAACAGTAAAATATTTTGGGATATATACTTATTTATTCCAATCACCTGACTTTATACCAACATTGCTTCATAGTATAGGGGCGGGATTAGTAGTAACAGGCTTCACCATGATTGCAGGATTTGGGACTAGATATATGAGCGTTAAAGATGAAAAATATAAGAAATATTTAGAAAAGGCATTAAAATTTTCAATAGTATTTTCATTAATTGTAATAATATATGAAGGTTTAATAGCGGGAGACATGATGGGGAAAACAGTTGCTAAATATAATCCTGAGAAGTTTGCTGCTATAGAAGGAACTCAGCCAGGATTTACATCTATTGCTAGCTTATTGCATTTAGATAAAGCAGAAGCGTTTTTAGCATATGGTTCATTTTCCGCTCACCTACCTAACTACTCGCAAATACCACAACTTTGGGGGCAATTGGGTAATTTTGGTGTAAACGTGTCTAGCTATTTACCTCCGTTGATAGTTGACTACTCATATTATGCTATGGTAATTGTAGGAGTTTTGCTAGGATTTTATGCGTTAATATTAACTGGATATTTGCTATTTAAAGGAGTTAGCAAAATAAATAGATTCTGGTTATATTTAGCAATTCCAGGAGCGGTCTTAGCCCAGTTTGCAAGCTTAATGGGATGGGGTACGAGAGAGATAGGAAGATTACCATGGATAGTTTATGGTGTAATGACATTGAATGTTGGAAGCACTTTAAATCAACCAACATTATGGCAAGATATTTTGGTAAGCCTCTTCTATACAGTAATAGTTATTGCTTTGATTTACACCGTTTATAGATTCCTTTGGATACCGAGCAAAAGGGAGGTTTTAGAAGAGGTGAAATGAAATGTTTATGGTATCTGTTTTTTGGCTAGCGTTTAACTTCGGGATTCATATTGTTTTAGTAAATATAATAATAGGGTTAGCGGTATTGGTGCCTTTGTTTAAATATCTTGGTATGAAAAGAAATGATTCAGACTTAATTAATTTATCAAGAAAAATGATGAAATGGTATGCTGTTACATATGGTGTTGCAGGAGTATTTGGTACAGCTTTTACCGTGTTTTTATTTTCTTTTTACCCATTCTTTACAGATGTAATAGGTAATTTATTGCTTATTCCCTTTGGTATATCAATTGTATTTGTTGGTCTAAACTTCTTCAGTTTAATTGCATATTGGTATGGTTGGGACCACTGGAGTTCGAAAACGCATAACCTGATAGGAATACTTATGGGAGCTTCAGCTATTATGATTCCATTTGGGTTCAGGCAGGTTTTTGCATTTTTAAATGAGCCCACAGGATTGAGTTTTACGTCAACTAACCAGCCATACTTAGATGTGCTTATGGCATATACTAATCCAACTTTCTGGCCAATATACTTTAAGAGTATAGACGGTGCCCTTACAGCTGGTATGATTTCTACTATGGGAGGATTTGGCCTTATATATATAATTAATAGTGAAAATAAAAAATATTTTGAAAAATCAGTCAACATGTTATTATTACCTTCGTTTATAGGTTTACTTTTAATGATTCCTTTAGGATTTTGGTACTTAGAATCTTTATCGGGAATACCATATAAATTTAACAATATAATGGGAGGACTAGGATGGATTGTAGGAAATGATGGGGTATCATATAATTTTAGCTGGCTTTTTGTGTTGAGTATGCTTTTAACTGCGATACAAGTGCTTGCATTAGTTTACATTTTCTATAAAGGAATTAAAGGATCTTTAATAACTAAAGGTACCGCATACTCATCCATACTAGCAGCAGCATCTGCTATAGGCACAATAGAAAGCATGGAAATGTTAAATGCATTTAGCCAATTTCCAAGGTTTATAGCATCTTTAGGAAATCAACAAATTGCATCACTTCCATATCCATGGAATGTTACTCTATCGAGCGCGTTGAACTTAACAGATTATAATACTTTGGCGGCAGCGCCTTTTGCAACCTTCTTTACATCAGTAATGATGGCATTAATGATAGTAGTTCTGGGAGTTTTCATCTATGTTATATTATTTAAAAAGTAATTTTTTTATAAAAATTAAACATATAATACATAAAGTTAAAATTCAAATATATTTAAAAACAGATTAGAACAAGTTGAATATAAGTGGTGGTAAAGATGCCAAAAGAGATGATATGCAGCTTTTGCGGAAGATCAATAGAGCCAGGAACAGGAAGAATGTATATAGGGCTAAGAGGAGAAATTCTATGGTTCTGCAGCAGCAAATGCTATAAAAATTCAATTAAGCTTAGTAGGAAACCTAGGGAATTGAAGTGGGTAACAAAGCTTTCTAGGAAAACTATTTGATTGCAAAACAAATTTGTGTTGTTTAAATTATAGGATTTTAGCCTTATTTTAGAAGCAAATGTTATATAAGTATATTTAAATTCTCAGTATAACCTAAAATTTTGGTGAGAGATACATGGCAATGGCTGCACCTCCATCTGCATACGATAGGGCTATAACTATATTTTCACCTGATGGTGAACTATACCAAGTTAGGTACGCATTTGAAGCTGTTAAAAAAGGTTGGACGAGCTTAGGCATAATGGTTACTCAAGGAGTCGTTTTGGCTGCTGAAAAAAGAAAAATGCTTCCATTACTTGATCTTGAAGGAGTAGAAAAGATCTATAAAGTTGATGATCATATAGGAGTAACCTTTGCCGGCATGGGTAGTGATGGTAGAGTTTTGATTGATTATGCAAGGCAAGTATCTATAAGACATAGACTAACTTATGGAGAAGCTCCTTCAGTTGAGTATATAACAAAAGCAGTTGCCGATATAAAACAAGCTTATACTCAACATGGCGGATTCAGACCTTTCGGTGTTGCTCTAATATTTGGCGGAGTTAATAGCGATAACATACCAAAACTTTTTAGGACAGAACCAGGTGGTCAATACTTTAGTTATTATGCAGTTGCAATAGGTTTAGGAGGAGATGTTGCAAACAGCTATATGGAAAAACAATATAATAAGGATATGAGTTTAAGCGATGCTATAGAGTTAGCTGTCAAATCTTTATTTAAGAGCAGGGCTGCAACAAGCGATGAAAAGAAAGAAGAATTAATAAACAACTTCGGTCAATACGTAGAAATAGCATATATAGATACGAAACAAAAAGTATTTACAAGATTAAGTGAAAAAGAAATAAATGATATAGCTATTGATAATAAAGGGGAATTATTGAGCTAGCTATTTTTAAAAGATAGAGATAAAATTTAGTATATCTGTTTTTAATATATTAAGATGTATGGTGGTGAAATTGACAAAGAAACAGGAATTTATAATAGCATGGATTGAAATAAAAGGTCAAAAATTTGAAATTCCAGTAAAACCAGATTTGGCATTTAAATTTAGAGAAGGCGAAAAAGTTAGTATATCAGAAGTTTTGTGGGCCGATACTATTTTTAAGGATGTTAAAAAAGGATTAAAGGCAAGCCCCGATTCATTAAAGAAAGCTTTTGGAACTGAAGATATAATTAAAATAGCAGAAAAAATCTTGAGAGAAGGTCAAATTCAGTTAACTGAGGAAGAAAGAAAGAAGATGATTGAAGCAAAGCGAAAGCAGATAATTAATTATATTGTAAAAAATACTATTGACCCTAAAGCGGGAAAGCCGATTCCAGAACAAAGAATTGAAAATGCTTTGGATCAAATTAGATTAAGCATAGATCCCTTTAAAGCAGCTGAAGCACAGGCATTAGAAGCAGTTAAAAAGCTGTCTATACTAATGCCAATTAAAATAGCGAAAGCTTTATTGGAAATATCTATACCTTCAGAATATTCGTCAAGAGCTTATAAGGAAATTCAGAGATTAGGAGAAGTGAAGAAGACTAATTGGGGATCTGATGGTAGTTTAAAAGTAGAACTTGAAATACCTGCAGGTGCCCAACTAGAGGTGATAGATAAGATTCAAACGCTTGCAAAGGGGCAAGCAAATGTATCTGTTAAGGTGGTATAATCATGAATGTAACCAGAAGGGTGTTAGTTCCAGGAGAAAAAATAGAAGGGGTAAATATTTCAGATTTTTATGTTTATGATTATAAGAACGAAAAAAGGGTTTCAATAATAGGCGTTATAGATCTAAAACAAGAAGGGCAGGTATCTTATTCTCCTCTGAATGGAGTTTATTTACCTAAAGAAGGCGATACGGTTATTGGATTAGTTACATCTCACGGAGTAGCTAATTGGTTTTTGGATATAAATTCTCCTTATCAAGCTATATTAAGCGTTCAAGATTTCTTTGGGTCTAAACAAAGCAGCCAATTACCAGATGATCCTTTTAAATATCTTCAGATAGGTGAGTATGTTAAAGCAAAAATCGCGGCGTTTGATAGGATTAGAAACCCTTTATTAACAGTTCAGGATAAAGGTTTGGGAAAAATTGTTGAAGGCTTAGTTGTTGCTGTACATCCAACTAGAGTTCCAAGAATTATAGGCAAAAAGGGGTCTATGATAGAAATGTTAAAGAACACAACAGGCTGTGAATTTTTTGTTGCTGTTAATGGTATGATTCATATAAAATGTCAAAATGAACAATTGGAAAATATAGCATCAAATGCAGTTAAAATGATAGAATTACAATCTCACATAACTGGACTGACAGAAAAAGTTAAGAAATTCATAGAGGAGGAAAGGAAAGTAAGAGGTGTGTAAAATAATGGCAAGACCACAAAGGTTTATAGATGATGAAGGAAAAAGACTTGATGGTAGGAGGCCAGATGAGATTAGGCCTGTAAAAATGCAAGTAGGTGTGCTATCAAATGCCGATGGCTCTGCATTAGTCGAATATGGATTAACAAAAGTTTTGGCAGCCGTTTATGGCCCAAAAGAGTCTCAAAAATCCATATCATTGCCTGATAGGGCGTCTCTAAGGGTTAGGTACCATATGGCTCCATTTTCTACTGAAGAAAGGAAAAATCCTGCCCCGAGTAGGAGGGAAGTGGAACTTTCAAAGGTATTAAGAGAATCTCTTGAGCCTATTGTTATAACTGATTATTTTCCAAGAACATCTATAGATATTTTTATAGAGGTCTTACAATCAGATGGAGGAACTAGGACAGTTGGTGCAACTGCAGCATCTTTAGCTTTAGCTGATGCAGGAATTCCCATGAAAGCCCTAGTTGCAGGGGTAGCTATAGGTAAGGTAGACAATGTATTAGTAGTAGACTTAAATGAGGTTGAAGATATGTATGGTGATGCGGATATGCCGATAGTTGCGGCACCAGATTTGGGCCAAATAACTTTATATCAATTAAATGGTGTTTTAAGTAAAGAAGAGTTTCATAATGCCATAGATATGGCTATTAAGGTTATTAGTAAACTTGTTGATACCGAGAAGGAGACTTTAAGAGACTCATATAAGGAGGTTGGTGAAGAATGAGTACGACACCGTATAGAGTTCAAATAATTCCCAAGATAAAGAGGGAGTCTTATCTTAATTTATATAGAAAAGGTCAAAGAGCAGATGAAAGAGATTTTTATTCCCCCAGAAAGATAACAATTCAAACAAATGTGTTAGAAAAAGCTAATGGATCTTCATTAGTAAAATTGGGTAACACCCAAGTAATGGCTGGAATAAAAATAGAACCAGGGGAGCCATTTTTTGATACCCCAGATCAAGGAGTATTACAAGTTCATGCAGAATTAGTTCCGTTAGCTTCACCTCAATTTGAGCCAGGACCGCCCGACGAAAATTCTATTGAATTGGCTAGAGTAATTGACAGAAGTCTGAGGGATCCAAAAGCAATTGATTTAAACTCCCTTGTAATAAGGCATGGAGATAAGGTTTGGATGATATGGCTTGATTTATATATTTTAGACTATGATGGTAACCTCTTTGATGCAAGTATGTTAGCAGCTATGGCAGCACTTTTAACAGCTAAAATGCCTGAATATGAAGAGCTTGAAACGGGAGAAATTAAAGTAAGTAAAAATATTTCAAATAATCCAATAAAGATGAATAAAAAAGTTGTTACGGTTACAACTGCTAAAATAGAAAATTATATTTTGGTAGATCCTAATTTAGATGAAGAAATAATATCTGATACAAAGTCTGTAATAGCTTTTGATGAACAAGGTAATATAGTTGGAGCCCAGAAAACTGGCATGGGTTCCTTATCCCAAGAAGAAATTGATAATATTATAAACGTATCAAGTTCAGCAGCTCAAGTATATTTTAAATTGCTAAACGATGCACTAAAAAGTGAAGTGAAAGAAGAAAAAGGGTGATAAATAATGGTCTACAGCCACACAAAAATAGTAGGTCCCTCTGGTAAGTATGGTCCTAGGTATGGATCTACTTTAAGAAAAAGAGTAAAGTCAGTCATGGAAAAAATGTATCAAGATCACCAATGTCCCTTCTGTGGAAGTGTAGGTACGGTAAAAAGAGAATCTGTTGGAATATGGGTATGCAAAAAATGTGGTCATAAGTTTGCTGGAGGATCTTTTACACCAAGATCTGAGCTATCAATATATCTTCCTAGATACTATAAATCAATGTAACTCGTGATGTATATTGTTTGATATACCTTCGAAAATTAGAGAATTTTTTAATAAAAATACAATTATACAACCCATTTTGATAACAAGTAGTAGAGATCCGAGCCAAAGGACAAGAACTTTTATAAATGAAATATCAAGTGTTTTACCAAATAGTATAAAAATCACAAGAGGTAAGCTATCTTTAGAGGATTTAAATTATATAATTTTAAAATATAATATAGAAGAATTAATTATAATAGGAGAGTTTAAGGGAAATCCAGGAAGGATAGAAATATACATTCCAAATAAAAATTATGATAGGCCGAAAAAATCTTTTGAAATGATTATCAATGGTGTTACTTTAAGGAAGGAATTAGGTATAAATGAGAAAATAAAAGTGAAAGGGGTTGTTATTAAAAAGTTAAATGAATATAACGAAATAGATCTTAAATATATTGAATTTTTATCTAAAATATTTAAGATTCCGCTTAGTAACGAAAATTTAAAAGATAATGAAGCTTATCTTCTTGTTAAATTTAATTTACCAATGTTAGATATTTCGGTTTTTAATAATAAAGGTAAAAACATAGGTCCAAATTTTAGGTTAAAACTTAAAGGCGTATAATAATGGAGATAATATTTAAAATTTGTGTAGGTAATGTGGCAAACGCCTTATATAGGTCTTTAATCGCTGAAGTTAATCAAGAAGCTCCAAAAAAAGGGAAAGTTAGTGTTGAATATAATAATGATTGTTTATATTTAACAATTAGTAGCGATACATTATCAGGTTTGCGTGCCTTATCAAATTCGTATTTAAATCTTATTTATGCTATGCTGACCTCCTTCCCGTCTTGAGGGGCTCCTCTAGGCGTTTCATAGTTTTATAGTTTGCACCTTTATTTTCATTATTTAATAGCTAGTTGGTAAAAGCCAACTTGTTCCATTTTCAACATTATAAAAAGGGTGGTCTTCTGTTCATTATTTATCCTTAATCTGAAGAATTTTTCTGCATTTTTTTAAGACTAGGATATAGTTATTTATGTCTACCCAAAAAGATGCCTTATTTAATCTTTTCAGAATTAAAACCTACTCATAATATGGGATATTTTGTATTTGTTATAATTAAAATCATGTTAATTTTTACAATATAATTTATTTATAGAATGGTTTTAATACATCATATCTATTGTATCGAGCCACCATTTTATTTCATCATTAGACATTTTTTTATGGTAATTTATACCTTCGATTTCGGCCATGACAACTTCAATATCATCATTTTTATTTTTTCTTAGTACTATATGCATGCTTCTATTATAATCTGATGTATCATCCGATTCCGAAGCCTCTTGAAGAGAAGGTGTATTAAAATAAATCTCTATTAAATCATTTTCTTCTTTATATGAATAAGTTGGATTGTTTTCTAAAAATTTCATAAGTTTTTGATATTTTATCAATTACCTTCACCACCAATAGTTGTAAAGCCCGCCCATCTGAGCGGAAAGTTTATTGACTCAATATTGTTAAGAATAAAAAAGGTTATAAATTTTTGATTTTTTTGAAGTTGCTACACGATAAGTCTAATAGACTATGAGCCATATGCCACCCTTAGCAGAGGGGGCTCTGATAATTTATGCAGACCCTGCGAGGAGTGCTTGAGGTGAGAGATACCTATGGGGCAAGAACTTCCAATCTTTATCGCAGGAGCAGTTATATTTGTTTATTTTAGTAATTGGAGTTAATATTTATAGATATAATTTTCCAAAATGTTAAAATAAATATTCTAACTTTTTAACTTTATTAAATTATTATTATTGGATGTAACATGAATTCGAAAAATCTAATAAATTTGCTAAAAGGTATTAGACCATGGAGCCTACCTATGACTTTGTTTGACTATATATCAGTTATGATAGTATCGTCAATAATATTTCATAGAATAAGTCTTTGGCTAACAATTATTGGTTTAATTGGCTCCATAATCTTACATATAGCTTCAAACGTTTTTAATGATTATTTCGATTTTAAAAAAGGTATAGATAGCGAAAAAGGTATGGTTAGAAGATTTCATTTAATTATACATAAAATACTAAGTCCAGATGCCACACTAATGTTTGGATATGCTATGTCTGCAATAGCGATTTCTCTTGGCTTAATATTGACGCTTGAGGGAAGGCCTTTATCGATAATTTTAGGTTTAATAGGTTTTATTTTAGCCTACGGCTACTCTGGATTTCCGCTCTATTTGAAATATAACGCCTTGGGAGAGCTAACAGCTTACTTAGCTTGGGGAGTAGTCATTCCATTAGGAGCTTTCTATTTGGCAACTGGCCGGATTAGTTATATACCATTAATAGTTGGGCTTCCACCTTCGGTTTATTTATTCACAGTAATGAACATAAATAACATAAGAGATATAGAATATGATAGAAACGCTGGGGCTAAAACAATTGCCATACTATTAGGTAAAACTAAAGCAAAAGCTTTATTCTTAATTGAATTATTTATGCCTTATGCCTTTATATGTTTAGGTATTTTTATATTTAAAATCTTGCCAATAACAACCATATTTGCTAACGTAACATTAATATATAATTATTTCATAATAAAAAATTTAATTAAAGACAGATTAGCGACATTAGATGTAATTACAGCAATGCAGGCATTATTCTTTGGAATTTTTTATTCTATCAGTATTGGTGTATTCAAATTATTTTAATAGAAACCTTAATATTAATTAAAAAGAACGATAGCTAACTTTAAAAATTCCTCTTCTAACTTACAGTGTAGAGCTAAGAATAAGATAAATGATGAGGTAGAAAATTATGTCTAAATCTATGTACCATTATATAGCAAATGCATGGAAAAAACCCTATGAAAAAGAGCATGCGGTATTAATGCGCCAAAGATTGATTGCATGGAGAAATGAGCCTACTATAACTAAACTTGAAAAGCCTACTAGACTGAATAGGGCAAGAGCCTTAGGATATAAAGCTAAGCAAGGAGTAATTGTTGTTAGAGTCAAGGTAAGAAAAGGTGGAATGAGAAAGCAAAGACCAGTATCTGGTAGAAGACCTAAAAGGATGGGGGTAAATGCTATAACAGTCGGTAAGAGCTTAAGACTAATTGCTGAGGAAAGGGCGCAGAACAGATATCCTGATTTGGTGGTGCTAGGGAGCTATTACGTTGGTGAAGATGGTATTCATAAATGGTATGAAGTAATCCTAGTTGACCCAAATAATCCATCAATAAAGAACGATAAAGATTATTCATGGGTTATAAATAGTTCTAGCAAATACGGGAGACCAAATCGCGGACTTACATATGCAGGCAAGAAGGTGCGCGGGATTGCTAATGGAAGAGGGCTTAATAATAGCCATAGCCATAAATGGAAGAAAAAAGAAAAGGAAAGGAAGTTAAGAAAAGGACACGAAGCAAATAGGCATGTAAGATATTTTAATACGAGTAGGGATTAAACTATTTTTTGGTGCAGGTGTTGATTAAATCTGTAGAAATAAGAGTTTTTGTTCACGCTACAGAAGATAAGGAAAAGATTATAACTGCTTTAAAAAACATTATTAAGGATGATTTTAATATTATAGAAGAACATTACGAAGGTTATTATGGTAACTCGATTGTTGTAATAAGTTGTTCTATAGAAGGTGAAAATGCGGAAAAAATTCTTGATAATATACTAGATAATTTGTCAAGGCCTGATAAAGATGATATTTTAAAGACATTTTATGATAGGATTGGAAAAGGTAGTGCATTTCATATTAGGCTTAATAAGCAAAAAGCATATCTTGGAGAATATGCAATAAGTGATTCAGATGATGTAATTAAATTGGTCTTTAAGTTAGATAATAAATTCAGCTTAGAAAAATTAAGACAGTTAATAGTAAATAAGCACAGTAACGTGGGAAAATGAATTATATAGACCTTTCAGTAAATCCGAAAAGCTATGATGAATGGGTTAAAATGGCTGAAAAATTAAGCAAATTAGGTTTTAATTATGTCGGTTTGGAATCAAAATTTATTAATGACAAAATTATGAAAATTGCAGAAGAATACTCAATTAATATAATTAAAAGGAATACTTATAAAATAAATAATAAAGAAGAATTAAACGATATACTAAAAATTAACAGAAAAGATTTTATGTTAGTTGTTGAGCCTAAAAATAATCATATTTTAAATTCATTGAGTCTAATTCAAGAGGTTAACTCTATAAGGATAAATGTTGAAAATAATATTAGAATTAATAAGAGCCTAAAAAATTTATTTAATATCGCTAAAAAAGGAGTTATTGAAATAAGCATGAGACCTCTTTTATATAATAATAATTTATTTTTTTTAAGAGAATTTATAAATTTAATTAGAAATTCTGTTAAATTAAAAGTTAAGTTTTATGTAGTTAGTGATGCAACCTATGAATACGAGCTTTGGCATCCAGCTTACATTAAAAGTTTATTTATGATCTTAGGTATTGAAAAATCCCATGCTATAATGGCTTTAACTACTTATCCATATAGTGCTTTTCTTCAATCGAAATCTTAACCATATTTAATTATTTTATAAGCAATTCTTGTTTTTAGAACATCAGGTAATTATTGTTTATTGTTATATAATAGAAATATTTTAAAATTTCTTATGCTATACAAATTTGGTGAATTTTGTGGAAGAAAAAGTTGATCTTAACATAAAAGTTTTATTGGTCGAATATACTAAAGATGCTCCAAAAATTATAGCTTCTGCTTCAAAGATGAGTACTTCTAAAAAGACTGTTAGAGGACTTCTTGAAATAAAACAAGATGAAATAGATACCTGGATAAAAGAAACGTTTAAAAGAAATCATTTTAGCCCATGGGAACATAGCTCCTATACATTTATGATTGAAGGTTGTTCTAGAGTGTGTTCTCATCAGCTTGTAAGGCATAGAATTGCAAGCTTTACTCAACAAAGTATGAGGTATACAGAGGCTTCTCTAAGGGATATGGCTTTATTATTAGGCTCTAAAATTAATATGAATTGTCCTGAAAAACCAAAAAAAGGTGATAGAGAAGCTTACAAGTGCTATAGTGAAGCTCTTAGAAATTCAGTATCTATGTTGAGTACTAAGGAATTAATAGATGCAGCAAACTTAGCATATGTATTTCCTCCAATGATGAAAAAAGAAAGAGCAGAAATCTATGCGAAATCATTGATAATAGCTACGGCGAACTATTATCATCTTCTCTCGACAGGATTATCAAAAGAAGATTCAAGATTTATAATACCGATGTCTGTAAGAACTAAAATTACAGTAACTATGAACGCTAGGGAACTTATTCAAACTTTCTTCCCATTAAGGATGTGCACAAGAGCCCAATGGGAAATTAGAAAAGTAGCATGGCTACTATGGAGTGAATTAATTAAACTTCACCCAGAATTATTTAAATATGCAGGGCCGAGTTGTGTGCATCTTGAAAATATAAACAGGGATGAACCACAAACTTTAAAGGATTTTATAGAAGGTAATAGTCTCTTTACTATAAATAGATGTCCAGAATTAGTTAAAAATAATGGAATAAGAGCTTGTCTTTTAACAGCTTATAATACTTTAAACTTATAATTTTAAATAAGAATTGGCAAAAATCATAAAAAGTTTTAAAAGATATAATGCTAATAATAATAATTAGCCGGGTCGTCTAGCGGCCAAGGATTCGGGGCTCTGGACTCAAATATGGGAGAACCCCCGAGACCGGGGTTCGAATCCCCGCCCGGCTATAATTAAATTGCAAATGGGTTTCAATGTTTAATAATTGGTTCAATAATTTTATACAATTCTGGATCGGAATTTCTAATCTTATCAATGCTCCATGGTTTCCATTTTCCGTTCTTTACTTTACCAATAACATTAATTATCCACGATTTATAAATTTGTGAGCAATTGTTATAATTTTTACAGCTATTGTTTATAAATTCATAAATTTGACTTATAGCTTCTTCATCGCTCATTCTCTTAATATTTATAAGATATCTTGTTATTACATAGAGTATTAACCTAGTTCTGCCATCGGGAACGCCGCTCTTTATTATTTTATCAATCCAATTGAATTTTTCTATTAAGCTTTCTCTATATATTGTGATAGCGCAATCCGAAGGATTTGGGCAATATTTTTTTATTAATTCTTGAACTGATTTATTGCACTCATCGTCGGATTTTTGACAATTATTAATTATTTTTTCAAATTCCACTTTACAAGCACCAGAATTTTTTATTGCTTAAGAGGATAATATCTTCATAGTTATAAAGCTGCGAAGGTTTTTAAATAACCTATAATAATTATGTTCCAAAGACCATCTGAATTCTTGCTATTTCAGGTCCTGTTGTATCTTCTCCGACTATAGCTCCTTTTGTATTAACTATTAGTCCTGTTCTTATAAATGATACTCCAAAGTTAACTGTTCCTGTTTTAAAAGGAACTTTAAATATATCTTCTAAAAACTTTATTTCTTCATCTGAAACATCAGGATGAACCAAACCACCTACATTGGTCACGGCTATGATGGCTCCTACAGTAGGTATACCAACTACGCTTCTTTTAAATACTTCTACACCCAAATTATCTTGGATTTGTTTAATTATATCGTCCTCAAAATAAGGATAAACTAGTGCTGCTTTATCATTAGCTACAATTAAATTTCCAACAGCGTTATTTCTGCTAGATAAAACTAATACATTTAAATCTTTAGAAGACTTTTTTATCAAATCAACTTCATTATCAGTTATGCTTCTAGATAAAATTAATCCATTATTATTACCAGACATTAAAACTCCGATGAGTCTAGTGTTAGCTATAGAGATTTCTGTTATATCTGTTTGCAATATTTGGCTTATCTCTTCTACATCTTTCTTTTGAAGCCCTTGGGGAATAAATGTTATTTTATCATTACCATACACGTAAACTCCTATATTGCTATTACCAAAAATAGACATTTTAGCAATTTCGAAAGGCAAAAACTTCACCTATAATTTTATTGTTTATTTTTTATTTCATATTTTCCTACTCTTACTTTTTCTCCGGCAAGTCTAACTAACACTTTTTTAACAGATTCTCCTTCTTCAGGTTTGAATTCCTTCATTTCAACTATTATTTTTACCCTTCTTGGAGGTTTCTCTATGCTGTTTTTCCATATAAATGAGTTTACATCGTCCATAATAACTACATCTTGGAGACTAACCTTTACATTTTTTGACACAAATTTCCTAATATAATCAACAGCCCTTTTTGCTCTGTTACTCCTTCTTCCGAAGTAAATTCTTTTTAATGGCACAACATAAACAAATGCCTCTCCAACTTCCATAGACCATCCCTCACACTTTCAATTTTGAGGTCCTCCAATTTCTTCTTCTAGGGTTGCCTGTATATTTTCTTAGTGTTTTAACCACGACCCAAACTGGAACGGATTCATTACTTTTATTGGCTTTTGCAAGTCTCAATTTTCTTGCTAAATGCTTATTCCTTGCCATTGTTTTTCACCTACTTCCACTTAAATTTGAACTCGTACTCCTTTCTAGATCTGTTGTCTAGTTCTATTAATATATTTTTTACAACATCTTCAGTAACTGGGGTATTTAATCTACCCATTTGGACTAGTCTAATTATAGTTTCTTCTGCAATTTTTGCCAAATCTGGTTTAACTAGCTTTAAGTTATTTAACCTATCTAAGGCATTTGGTTCCATAATAGCCCTTAAAATAGCTAGCTTTTGTGCTTCTTGTTCTTCTTCCATTCTTTTCCTTCTTTGTTCTTCTTCCATTCTTTTCCTGAGTTCTAATAGTCTTCTTTGTTTTATAGCCTCTAATTCATCATCATCGCTGTAATCGCTAAAGTCATCACTCAAACTTCTCACCACTAGTTTTAGTTAAAAATGAGCCTAATAAACAATTTTTTGTTTATTAAAAATTTCTGAGATTCATTATGCAATGTTAAACATAACAATGATTTTTTATAAATATAAATTTTTATGGAGCTAACCTCCTTCCCGCCCTAAAGATCGAATTGGTTGTAAATAAGTTTTAATAGATTTATAATTTAAATATATATTAAGGGCGAATTAAAAATTGGTCAGAACATTCATCGCAGTAGACATGAATGATGCTAGTATTATAGGAAAGATTGAAAAAATTATAGATCATTTAAAAAGCTTTAATGTTAAAATGAAGTTTGTTGAAACTGAAAACTTACATATAACTCTAAGATTTTTGGGAGAAATAAGCGAATCCGATGTAAAGGTTATTAAGGAAAATATAATAGATAAATTAAAATGCAGTCCTTTTAATATGACTTTAAAAGGTGTAGGGGCATTTCCCAGTACCGAAAAACCGAGAGTAATATGGATAGGTATACTAGAAGGTTTTGAAACACTTAAAAATATAAAAAAAGAAATAGACAATATGCTTGTAAAGAACGGATTTAAGATAAATTATGAAGAATTCGTTCCTCATTTAACCATTGCAAGGGTAAAATTTGGAAAATCGAATGCTTTATCTAAGTTTTTAATTGATTATAAGGATATTGAATTTGGCAATGTAAATATTAATTCTATTAAGTTAAAGAAAAGTACTTTGACTAAAAACGGTCCTATTTATAATGATTTAGCGGAGGCAATTTGTAAATGAATTGCAACAGGTCAGAATTAGAAGCATACGTTTTAGATAAAATTAAGCCAAATAAATTCCAAAGAAATATATTAGAAAAATTTTCGAATATAATCAAACAAAGACTTTATAGCTGTATGGAAAAGAATGGTTTAGAGGTAGAAATAGAAGAAGTAGGTAGTTTTGCTAAAAATACATTATTAAATGATAAGTGGGAATCTGATATATTTGTCTTAATAAAAAATAAAGATGATGATTGGATCAATAATAAAGGGAAAGATCTTTTATTATCATGTTTAGGAGATTTTCCTACAATTATAAAATATAGCCAGCACCCTTATGTAACAGTTTCATATATGGGACTAGAAGCTGATGTTGTTCCAACAGTATTTGTAGAAAAACCAAGGAAGAAAGGAATGGGAGTTGAAAGAACTCCGTTTCATACTAGATATATAAATTCTAAACTCAATGAATGTCAGAAAGATGATGTAAGGCTGTTAAAGTCTTTTCTAAAAGGTATATCAATATATGGCGCTGAAAGCCATGTAGAAGGATTTTCTGGATATCTTTCAGAGTTGCTAATAGCATATTATAAATCATTTCACAATACATTAATAAACGCATCAAAATGGAGAGAACTAGTATACATAGATATAGAAGAAAATGGAGATAAAGATTACTTAGTTAAAAAATATCCTATGTCTAGGTTGATAGTTGTTGATCCTATAGATCCTTATAGAAACGTTGCTGCTGCTGTTAGTATAAAAAGTTTGTCAACATTTATATTGGCTTCAAAACTTTATCTAGAAAATCCTAATGCAGCATTTTTTCATAGATTCTCATATAATATTAAGTCAAATATAAATGCACCTTTATTACTAATATTACTCTATGGAGATTATTTTAATTATCCACCCACAGATGTTTGGGGGAAATTAAAGAAGATTTCGGAAAATTTAGAAAAATTTGTAGAAAATTTTGGAATTAGAATACTTAAGGTATCTTATTATACAAATGAAACAAATTTGGGAGCTATAGGTTTTTTAATAGATAACCCGACTATACCTAAGATAGATTTTCTAGAAGGGCCTTCAGTTTATGATGATGTTAATAGCATAAAATCTTTTATCAAAAAAAGGATTAGTGAGGGAGGTATATCATTTATTAAATATAATAAATTATATGGAGGGAGGGATAAGAAAATTAGAGACTTAATTGATTATATAAAGAACACTATATCAGAATCAGGTGTAAATTACACTAAAAAAATTGAAGTTGAGATTTTCGAGAATTATGAAAAAATAAGAGTTAATGGTGATATCAAAGAATGGGTGAAGAACTCTCTTTATTCAACTCCTGCATGGATGGTAAATATATAGGAGATTTAATTTCATTAAACATACTTTGTTATCCAAATTATAAAAAATGTAATATATATAATAGGTTAGATCAAGCTGAACTTTTGGGAATAGAAAAAATTTGCAATTTTGGGGATTATCTTATTTTTAGTAATAAATACAATAAATTTCATATATTAGGAAAAGGCCATTCTAGTATGGTTTTTCTGGGCTATGTTAAAAAGTTAGGATTAAAGGCTATTAAGGTTAGAAGGACTGATAGTAAAAGAATAAAACTAATTGATGAAGGAAAAATTCTAGAAAAATTATCTAAATATGGCATAACACCAAAGGTATATGGATACTCAAATGATTTTTTAATTATGGATTATGTCGGCAGGATTAACCTAAAATACATAATACAGAAAGAGAATAAATTAGGCATTTTAAATTATGTAATAGAAGGTCTCCAATCTGCTAAAATTATGGATTATACGGGTATAATACATAATGAATTAAATAGGCCGTGGAAAAACGTATATTATCCTAGTTATCCGAGGGCTTTTCCAGCTCTTATAATAGACCTAGAATCCTATTCAACAGGGTGTGGTAATATAAACAAATATGTTGGAGGCATAATTGGGAAATTAAATCTTATTAAATATTCAGTTAATTTACAAAAATTACTTTATAGGTATAAGGCAAAAAACTGTGATCCATTAATGTTTAATTATTTAAGAAAAGAATTAATAAGAATCATTAACATTAGCTTTATCTGAATCATTCATGTTGGATTTGCCACTTATGTTATCTGGTACACTGCTTTTTGTATTTTCTAATAGGGCATAACCATTATCAGAGTATAACTTATTAAACATTGATAATGTGAAAAATTTTATGCTCTTGGGTTTCATGCTTAAAGGTTCACCGCAAACTGGGCAGGTGTGCCCATCAAAACCGCTTAGAGCTTTTTTAGGCACTGGAGGTCCATTAAATTTATTTTTATCTTTTTTGTCTCCTATGGCATATCTGTATAGAATTGTTCCGCATTTTTTACATACTATTAATATCTTTCCCTCGCTTGAAGCCTGATTCAATTTTGGTCACCAATAACGCCTGTAATCCTCAGTATTACTTATTTCTCAGAATATATTAATAAGTAACCTATTTGCATAATTTTAAATAGAGCAAGTAATTCAATAATTAAAAAATAAAACATAATTGAAAGTTTGCATAATTTTAATATAAATGAGTTAGTATTACTGAGTAGAAAATTTAGGTAAACGTAACTCAGATTTAATTAAAAAATAAAAAAGATCTCATAGAATTTGCTTTTAAAAATATCAGGAAAAAGAACAAAATTAATTTAACTATATAATAAATTTTTATGGTCTTTTTATTATCGATGAAACTAGAATATGCGTTAGAATTTTTAATCTCATAATGCGAACTAGAAAAAGGAAGGGGCCGTCGTCTAGCTTGGTAGGATGCCAGCCTGGGGAGCATTTCCCTATCCACCAGAGATATGCCTAGATCGCTGGTGGTCCGGGGTTCAAATCCCCGCGGCCCCACTAGGGTGAGAAAATGAGTTCCAATATAATAAAGGTGGGAAATAAGCAGATAGAGATAAATGATGAAGTGCTATTGAAGATAAGGAAATATGCAAATACAGAGATGACTTTAGAGGAGCTATCTAAACAACTAGGTCTAGATGGGTGGGAAGAGGCTTATGAATTTATCAAAAAGGTTCCAGCTTGGTTACTCAGAAGTTACAGCAAAAGTTTAGTTAAGGGAAGTTGAAATCTTAATCCAATATCAAATCAGGTTTTAATGATAAAATTTTATTTTGCAGTTCTCTTCTAATAAATTTACTCATATGCACCAATGCAGCTCCTTTATTAGGTATTCCGTATATTATTAAAGAATTATCAGGAGCACAGGATAGTACAGGTAATGCGAGAATATCCTCCTCTCCGTTAACATAAATTATTGTTTTTTTACTGTCATTTAATATTTTGCATAAATTGTCTAAATTATCGTATATTAATATTCCTGCCGGATTTTTTACATTTATAAAAGTGTATTGATTAATTAATTCAGAATTTAATGAAAAAACTTCTTTATTTCTAAGAGTTTTGCCATCGATTATAATTATATCTGGTTTTCTATTAGCCTTAAAACAATAATATGTAACAACGTCTCCTACACATGCAACTTTTTTCCAATTATATGAATCTATGTACTGACTTAGTTCCCCGTAAACCAGTTTTCCTCTTGGTTGTGAAAAATCAAATCTTACTTTTTGAGGTATTGTTAATCCAAGTAATTTCATAATTAATATCCTCATATCATTTTATTATATAGGAACCTGAAACTTTGATAGCAAACGTTCCTTTTTTGTTAAACTTTAAATCTTTAGCTATTTCCGATTCATTACTTATTACAATAAATAAACCTTCCCAATCTTCAGTAAAGCTATTTCCACCACAAATAGGGCACACATTGGCGTCTCTTGGAACTAGATACCCACAATTCTTACAAGCCTTCATAGCTATTTTCTTTGTAGGCGCTTTTCTTGGCATAGTAATCACCAATCTCTTAATTTAAAATAAAATTAATATGTTTTTATTAAATCTTATATTTTTTATAATAATTTATTAAAAATTATTAAAAATTATTTTATATCATAATTTCAAGTAAGTTTATAAAATAATGATTTATCTAATATAACATAAATTTGTATTAACAGGTAGCAAAATATCTATTCCTAATTTCTATTGAAAATATGTCTAAAAAGAGGTTGGGATAATGCCTAGAAAGGAAGAGGAGGAAGAGGAAGAAGAGTCAAGTGAAGAAGAATTCGAAGACTTAGACGAAGAATGGGAAGAAGATGAAGAAGAATTCGAAGACTTAGACGAAGAATCGGAAGAGGAGGAAGAGGAAGAAGAGTCAAGTGAAGAAGAATTCTAGACCTTAAATATTATTGCTTAATTTTTTGATTTGGTTGTATTTTAGTTTTTAGGTTTATATAATTTATAATTATTTATTTAAAATTTTCTAAAAATAATATATAAATATATAAAAGCACTGCTATGATATTAATAAGCAGAGAATAGAGAGCGTTTACACTATGTCTGAGAATCAAGATAAATGGTATATTCAAAATGGAGGTAAAAACAATCTTTTTGAAATAGCAGATACATCAAAGAACGTTAAATTAATGGTTTTTAGACTTCTTGGAGCTCTTAAATATTTTTATTCTTTTAAAGAATTAGAAGAGAGATTAAATGTACCGGCACAGATCCTATGGAGATATGTAACCTTAAGAACTGTGCCAGAAAGGACTACTGCAGAGAAAATTTTAAACAAAATACGTTCAACGCATATAATAGATGACATATTAGCTAAGTATTATATAGAAAATGAGGAACTTTGGTCTCTTTTAAGTAATCCAGGTATTATGACATTAGCTGGTCTAAGGGCTTTAGATGATCTAAAAGATGAAAAAATTAATGTAGTCGTTACAGCTCCAGACAGTTATGCAGCTGCCTTAGGAGCAACATTTTCATCATTATTTCATGCTAAGTTATGTGCGGCATCACATAGTCCCTACTCTAAGCATATAATATCTAAAAACTACAAGCTAACGTCAGAATTTTTTGACGTTTTACTTTTACCTAGAGAATGTGTGGCAAGGAAAAGTAAAATAATAATTATAATGATTGATGGAAATAAAACGGCTCTATTGAGCTCAATGTTAGATTTGGCAATAACAAGGCAAGCTCATGTAGAAGGGATAGTAGCTGTCATAGGTTCTAAGAGTAAAATAGATGAGCTTTCTAAGTCTAAACTTAAATATAATACAAAATCTATAGTATTGATTAACACTGATGATATAAAAGAAACAAAGCACAAAGAACAGAATATTAAAATGGATTTTAAATAATTAAAATTAAATTTTCTCAATAAAAATATATAAATTTGTTAATCTAACAATTTAAAATTAAATTAAGCCTTTAGTTGGTTAAAATAAGTTAACAAATTCCTTCATGAAGGTATATATTTTAATGCTTATTCTGACCTCCTCCCCGCCCTGAAGGGTTCCCTGAGGTCTTAAGGGTTACACCCCTTTTATGGTACTCTATTATCCCCCAAGCCGATCAGGAAAAATCGGCTCCCGCTCCTCATGCTTTAAGAGTTGATCGGCCTGGAGTTATATTTTATTACACTTGTTAGTTGGGGTAGATGCATACTCATGTTTCAGTAACGCATACCCCATTAGCAGCTGTCCAATTTTTAATAAGTTTTTAATCTTAAAAAAAACTTTACACCGCCTCTAGAAGGGGCTTGTCATTCTTTTTATCATGATAATGAATCATAAATTGAATAATTTCGATGCTAAAGCTTTAAGATCTTATTTTTTAAGAGTTAGATCTTATTAAGGGCTTGATCCAAGTCGTTTATTATGTCTTGTACGTCTTCTAGACCTACAGATAGTCTGATTAATTTTTCAGAAATGCCTAATTCTTTTTTGTCATTTTCACTAATATATCTTGAAGCAGTTATTGAAGGTAATGTAATAAGGCTTTCAGTTCCACCTAAGCTTGGGGATGGTTTGACTAACTTTAGATTTTTTATGAAATCTTTTGTTTCTTTCACATTACCCTTAATTTCAAATGATAAAACCCCTCCAAAATAGGGTTTTTCAAAAACTTTTTTAGCTACACTATTGTAGGGGCTATCTTTTAGGCCTGGATATAAAACCCTCGAGATTTTACTTTTATCCTGTAAAAATTCTGATATAGCCTGTGCATTTTCCGATTGTTGTTGAATTCTGATAGGCAAGGTTTTTATTCCACGTAGTGTTAAATAAGCTTCAAACGGTTGTTGCATATTACCTAATAATCTTCTCCACTCCCATAAATCATTAATTAAACTTGATTTACCAGATATTGAGCCTCCCATACTATCATTATGACCAGACATGTATTTGGTAGTACTGTTTAATATTAGATTGAAACCATATTTAGACGGTTTTAACAATATTGGAGAAGCAAACGTGTTATCAATTATTATATTTGACTCTGTCTTTTTTATTATTTTTCCGATTTCAGAGACATCTAAAACTTTTAAGGTTGGATTTGTTAAGGATTCTATTAAAATCAGATCATAATTATTGTCTTCTATTTCCCTAATAATGCTTTCATGACTAGGAAATACTTTTTTTATTGTGATACAATATTTATCGGATAGATTTTCAAAAAATTGTATCGTCGAGCCATACATTTCTTTTAATAGTAATACTTTTGATCCCTTTTTTAAAAAATTCATCCCTAAAGTTGATATTGCTGCCATTCCACTGCTGAAAACCAAGGCATCTTCCGTTTGCTCTAAAGAAGCTATAACTCTTTCAAGGACTCTTAAAGATGGATTTTCTTCCCTATAATATTTTATTACTATATTTCTATCGCTTTTTTTAGATAATTCCTCATCTATGTATTTATAAACAGATCCTAAATATATAGGGGGAATAATTGAGCCGAATTCATCCGAATAATCATTTATTATGGATTTTGTTTTGTCTCCCATCTTAATCCCCTCAGTGTTTTGAAGTTAAGAATTTAAGTAAAAAACGTTTGTAGTATATTTCCTTATAAAATATTTATTACTGTTTTGTTAAATTTTTTGAAATAAATAATAAATATTCTTGTTTTTATATAGCGAACTTATAAACTTTAAAAAAACAATTCACACGGATCAAAATGGTATTTGATGAGAAACTTAAAATATTAAATAGGTTGCCAGTCTTAACATATAATAGAGAAAATGTAGCTATAATTAGTGATATACATCTTGGATACGAAGAAGCTATGGCATCCCAAGGAGTATATTTACCAAGGTTGCAATTAAAGAGGGCAAAAAATATTATAAGTGAAATAAGTAAATATAATTTTAAAAAAATTATAATAGCAGGTGATTTAAAACACGTATTTGAAAAATTGACAAGGCAAGAAAGAGCAGAGATATTGGAATTTATGAGTAGTGTAGCAAAATTGAACATTAAAGAAATTATATTGGTTAAAGGTAATCATGATACTTACGTATCAAATTTACTAAAAGACTTGGGCATACAAGTAGAAGAAAACTACTTAGATTTAGGTGATGGAATAGCGGTTGCTCATGGTCATAAAATTTTTGATAATATTGAGAAATATCAATTTATTGTAATGGGTCATGAACATCCCAGCGTAGAGATTAATTTATCTGGTAGCAAAATAAGGTTACAGGCATTACTAAAAATGCCTCTAAAGAATGGATCAATCGCATTAGTTTTACCCCCGATAGGCTTATATCAAACTGGCACTGTTGTTAATTTAGATAAAAATTCGTACTTATCCCCAATATCGAGAGAATTAGGGGATATAGAAAATGTTATACCAATTATAGTTGATAGAGAAATAGGGATTATAGAATTACCCAAGTTAGGAAACATATTTAGAAAACAAGATATATAATAAATGGATAAATTCCTATGAAAAATTTAAGTTTATATTTTAGGAAAATTAATTTTGTTATATATTTTAGTTATTAATTAATCTGAATATTTTGTAGTATAACAAATTAATTTTTATTAAATAAATTTAACCTTTTTTTTGCGACTTTTTAACATGGTTAAAGGTGATTAAAATGAGCTTAGTTAAAATTGAAAGACTTGCAACAGGGGTTATTGGTTTTGACAAATTAATATCTGGAGGAATTCCAAGAGGATTCTTTGTTGCTGTGGTTGGAGAACCTGGAACTGGAAAAACTATTTTCGGTATACATTATTCTTGGCAAGGTATAAAAGAGAATGACAAAATAATATATGTAACGACGGAAGAGAGCAGAGAAAGTATAATCAGACAAGCAAAGATGTTTGGGATGAACTTAGATGAGGCTGTAGATAATAATAAGATGATAATTATAGATGCCCTCATGAAATCAACTAATGATGAATGGACACTTACAGAAACTGATGTGGACGAGCTTGTTAAGAAGATAATAGACGCTAAAAGAAAATTAGGTTATGGTAGAGCAAGGCTCGTTATAGACAGTATGTCTACATTTTGGCTGGATAAACCCGCAATGGCCAGAGTTTATAGTTACAATATAAAGAGAGTATTATATAAATGGGATTTTACAGCGTTATTAACAAGCCAGTATGCAATAACAACTTCAAGTGCATTTGGTTGGGGAGTAGAGCATGTAGCTGATGGTATTATTAGGTTTGGAAGAAGAATTTCTAACGGAGAATTAAAAAGATATGTTCTTGTAGAAAAAATGAGGCAGACTCCACATGATTTAAGAGTACATTACATTAAAATAGAAGATAAGGTAGGTATGAGAATAGAAGAGGCCACAAATTTAAGGCATGAAGATATATCTATGCCAGACAAGTTAAAAAAGAAAATTCAAGATAATAAAGATAATTTTTAATACAAAAAATTAAATATTTTGAACATCTTAATAAATCTTTTATATTATTTTGGTTTGAATTTAAATTTTCAGATTTTTATTATAAGTATTTATTATATCCTTTTTAAATAATTTTTTAAATAATTTTTTAAATTTTTTCTTATTCCTTTATCTATTAAAATTACTATTAAATAAAATATTAATGCTTGTATTAATCCAGGAATAGCCAAATATTTTATATCGATTAAGAGTCTGTTTGAAGGAGATCCTAAGGGCCTTATTATATAAGATAAGATTGATGATACCATTATATATAATAACAACTTTGGAGTTAATTGTAATGCAATACTTTTGTTAACGTTTTTTGGTATAAAAAACCAAGAGGTTATTATAACAGATAATAAATATCTTATAAAATATACTATTCCCCATATTAATAATATATCCTGCAGAGGCATTTTCTTAAATAATATAAATACAAAGACTAGCATGGCTATATAAATAATTGATGGCAATACTCCAAGCAGATTCATCTTTGCAAAACCCTTAGCGGCTTTTATTCCGCTTTCTCTTATACTTCCAGAAGCTATTTGAGATATACCATTATTAACTATTTCTATAATAGCAGTTATTAAGAAAAAAGAAACTGCTATAGATGCCCAGGAATAAATGGGATTATATATGTAAATTACGTATTTAGGGTACATAATGCCGTATATTAATAAGGGCAAGACCAATGTTAATGAGATCTCTAGATTCCTAATTGCCGTTTTAAAATCTCCTGTTCTTAGAACATATGAATGCAGATACCTAAGTCCCACATTTGTTGAATCTCTTAGTAAAGTAGATACTGAAGATGAGACAAAAAATGCAGCTACAATTAATGATCCTACAAGAGGATAAGCAATCATAGCATCTAAAGAAGGTATCAATCCAAATCCAACACCTAAAGCTGTTGCATGAGATCCAAGGGTCCATTCTTTAAGTGTATTTTTAATATTTTTTGCATTGTCTTTTGATATCCTATCTCTAATCCAATATAATCCAATAATAGAACTTATAATAAATGATACTAAAGTTGATAAAAAGGCTAGTAATAGAGAATTTGATATTAGATATAGCGCTATAAATATCAATGAACTATATAATGTTCTATATAACAATTCTAATAGAGAAAGCCTTACAGGCCTTGCTGCATCTATGGCTGTCCTTATTACATAATAGAATGATTGAAATGATATAGACAAAGCCGCAACTATTAAAGTTAATAAACTAGCTTTAGAGTAAAATATAAGGAATATAATTCCAATTATCAATGTGAAAGACCATTGAATAAATGCAAATACTACGCTAGAGATATACGCTCCACTTTGTTTTTCTACAATGTACCTGTATATCCATAAAGAAAATAGGCTAAGGGGTATGGTTGCATAAGAAATTATTCTTTTCGTTGCTAGTTGATAAATAGCATAATCTGTTGGGATTAATTTTCTAGCTAAAACAATTGTAGCAATAAGGTTTATTAAAATAGATATAAAGTAAATCATTGTTCTTGATGTAGAAACTCTTATAGCCTCTAATCTTTGCGATGTTTTTTCTTGATTCACTTCATAATTCAAATAAAGTCCCCTAAGTTGTGTAAGGAAGTTGAGATAAAACGTATTTTCTTATTTCATTTAATGATGGCAAATTTTCTACAAGCTTTCCATTATCAATATATTTTTTCATTAGGTTTATAGGTTTGTCTTCTTTATTGATACAATGTGGAAGTTCGTTATCATCCCAATATTTAATGTAATATTCGAGAGGTTTACAAGAATAAACTTTTTTAGCTCCGGGAAGTTTTCCTCTCTTCGTATAAGGTTCCCATCCTTTTCCTCTATCTATTTCAACTATATCCATACTTAAGTCAACACTTGGAGCCATAGCTATAGAAGTTCCAACACCAAATCCGTCAACTATATCTCTAAGATTAGCGATGCTGTTTTCGTCTAAACCCCCGCTAACAATTATCTTTACATGTTTAAAGCCATTAATATCTAAGGTCCATTTTATTTCTTCAACAATATCTCTCATATTCCCTCTCCTGCTAGCGGGAGTATCTAATCTAATCCCCCAAAGCTTATCACCTAATAATTGAGCAGCCATTAAAGCCTCTTTTCTTTCATCATCTAAAGTATCTGTTAATGCCACGAGATTTATCTTTCCTTCATATACTTTTGCAAACCACTTCCATGCTTCTTTTTGATCTCCAAAAACTAGTATTAAAGCATGAGGCATTGTGCCCTGAGGCTTTAAGCCAAGATATTTTTCAGATAAAACGCCGCTTATCGAATCTGCACCTCCTATATAAGCTGCTCTATCAGCTGCTGGAAAGACTGCGGGATGCAGAGCCCTTATACCAAAAAATAATAAAAGTTTGTCCCCGATTACTTTCTTTAAGCTAGCTGCTTTTGTTGCAATGCTGGAAGAAAACCTTAAAAGTCCTAAAAGAGGAGCTTCAAGTAATGCAAAATCTAAATATTTACCTTCTACAATCATTAGAGGCATCTTTCTAGTAAATATTGTGCCCTCTGGAACAGAATATAGAGTAAATGGCTTTTCTTTAAGTAAGGCGATAGCCTCTTCTAGCCCAGCATAAACTGCCCATTCTCTTCCCTCTGGAGGTCGCCCATAGAGGTGGACTTCCATCCTAACCCTAACATCAGTTAGTCCAGCTTTTTCTAAGACTTCCTTAGTCCTTTTGAAGTAAATATCAGTTGCTTCTCCATTCATAATCTCTTCTAGGCTTGCCATATATATCCTAGGTTCTTTGTTCTCGTTCATAATTACTACCCCCTATTTAAATTATTTAAAAGTTATTTAAAATCTTTGAGTTTTAGCAGTTATATAAAACCAGATTCGGATTCTAATTAAATACAAGATTTTAGTTCTGACCTCCTGCCAGCCCTGAAGGGTTCCTTCAGCGCAGATCATAGGTTTGATTTAAAACCTTCATTTTCATCACTTCATAGCTAGCGGGTGATTTTTGTACCCACTCCGCTCCACTTATCCAGGTAAACCAATGGTAGACCTTCAATCAATTACCCCTATTCCTCACTGACCACCACTTTCAGATCCAAGGGACTTGGGGATAAGTAGAGCCATGGGATATCCCCTTGTAGGGACACCTTTTATTCTACAATACTTCAAAGTATTCAGAGATTTTCAAGCTTTAACTTTATGGGGGTTAAGGGGGCGAAAATCCCCCTCCGTAAGGTGGGGGATGGATAACCCCCTTATAGAAACCTTTTATAGTTATAAAAAATAGATGTAACACTGGAAGTATTGAAAAAATATGTGGAGAGCCAAGAAAAAGAATAACAAGATCCAGCTATCATTCAAGTACAGAATTTACCCAACTAGGGAAGTAGAGGAAAAACTCCTCAAAATAATGCAGGTTGAGGCTAAAGTGTACAATGCTTTGTTGTATGCAGTGAATAACAAAAGGAAAGAAGGAAAAAAGATAACACCTAAGGACACCCAAGACATGTTGAAAGACTTGAGAATAGAAGGAAAAGAACTAGTTTACTCCAAAGCCCTTCAAATGGTGAACAACCAATTATGGTACAACATCAATGCTCTTCATGAATTGAAGAAGAAAGGAAAGAAAGTGGGGAAACTGAGGTACAAGAAGATCGTGAAGCTCATAAACTACAATCAATCTGGTTTCAAGATTGATGAAGACAAGCTGATCCTCTCAAAGATAGGGGAGATAAAAGTACTCTTCCACAGACCGTTAGAAGGCGAGATAAAAGGAGTAATAATAAAGAAGAGCGCAACTGGATGGTATGCTATCTTCCAAGTTGAGGTCAAAAAGAAACCTCTCGAAAAAACTGGAAAAGTAGTTGGAATAGACCTAGGAGTGGAGAAACTAGTAACTACTTCTGATGGTGTAGTGATAGAGAACCCCAAGGTTTTTGATGAGGTCGAGAAGAGAATAAAGACTTTGCAAAAAACATTATCAAGAAAGAAGAAAGGGTCTAGTAACTATGAGAAGGTTAGAAAGAAGTTAGCTAAGATACACGAGCATGTGAAGAACTTGATGAATGATTATATTCACAAGGTAACTTCGTGGCTCATAGAACAGTATGATGAGATATACGTGGAAGATCTCGATGTCAAGGAGATGGTTGAGGATAGTGAAAGTAAAGTTTTGAGAAAGCATATTATTTATGCTAACTTCTCCAAGTTCATGAGCCACCTCTCCTATAAGGCTAGTAGAGCTGGTAGGAGGGTGGTGAAGGTAGATCCGAGGAATACTTCAAAAACATGTGCTAGGTGCGGATACGTTAAGAAGGATTTGACTTTGGCTGACCGTGTGTTTGTCTGTCCCAAGTGCGGCTGGACTGTAGACCGTGATTATAACGCTTCTCTAAATATTCTTCGTGCGGGGTCGGGACTGCCCTTAGAGCCTGTGGACAGGAAACCTCTGCTATACATTCCATTCTCAGAGGGGGTGTATAGTAAGTTTCCTGGAAGAAGCAGGAAATCCTCACCTCGCGGTGAGGATGCCCTGTCCGTGAGGGCGGGGTAGTTCACCCCTCCATAAAGTGAGAAGCTTGTCGCTCGCTTTGTCAGAATAATTGCTTAAATAAGTTTAAAGGTTTTTAATATTTAGAATTAAAATTATAGGAGCGCTAGCATTTTAAAATTGTTTAGATTTAGAAAATTTATATTGATAAAATGAACGGCAAACCTCGCCCTTCAGGGCTGGGAAGAGCTGTGAATGTATGATAATATTTTATTTTCTAGTTTTTCTTTGCTTGTTTGTCCCACTATTGAGTCTACAACTTCGTTATTCATTATTATAATGATTGACGGTATATGTTTTACCTTATATTTGTCTGCAATTGAATAGCTTGAGTCGACATCAACTTTACCATATAAAACACCAGGAGTAATATGCTGAGCAGCAACTTCTTTAAAAGTTTGTAGGAATGTTATACATGGTCCGCACCATTCAGCTGTAAAGTATAAGAATATTAGCTTATTATTTCTTAATAATTCATTAATGTTTTCTGATTTTACTTCTACGACTATTTCCTTAAGAGAGTCTTCCAACTTCTTTGCTCTTAGAATTAACAGCTTTGAGAGCTCTTTTCCTAACTCTTCTGTTTTTTCCTGATTCATCTTTTACCCCTTTGATATATTAAAATTTGGGAATAAATAGATTCCTTTTACAACATTACAAGAGAATTGCTCTTTATAGTAAAGAAGTTTGTGAAGTAGTTTATTGGATTTTATATTAAGAACTTATTTAAATTGAAATAAAGAGCGCCGGGGGAGGGACTCGAACCCTCGACCGCCCGGTTAACAGCCGGGCGCTCTACCTGCTGAGCTACCCCGGCTAGCCAAAACTATTGTTCAATGCTTGGGTTTAAAGACTTTGCGAATTTAAATAATATAATAAAATTTTTATACCTTGGCTTATGGCCTCAGATCTTTTAAAAATAGGTATTTACTTAGTTTTTATTAAAATTAAATATTTAGTATTAGCTTAAAATTTTTTCAACTTTCCCCAATATTTTTGCTTTACCTCCAGTTGGTTTTACAAGTAAGGCCCCACAAGATAAGCATCTTGCAGAAAATGATGAATGGCTAAAAACTATTTGTTTATGACCACAATTAGGACATTCTACTATAAGGAATCTGCTCCTTGGCTGGGGGACAAGGATTCTATTTCTTGAAAGATTCGATTTCATTTATTTCACCTTGTTGGTTCTACCAATTCTATTTTCTTTAACCTAATGCCTAGTATAGTTCTCTTAAATCCGCACTTGCTACATGTTATTAAAAGACTGACTTTCTTAGTTGTTTTAGCAAATCTTTTTTGCTCAGGCTTTCTTTTGCTTCCATAGCCTTTATTTTTCCTTAAATATCTCCTCTGACCTTCAGATAATGTTCTTCTTTTACCAGATTTATAAACTGCAACGCTATGTTCAGTGTGCTCATTACACCTAGGGCAATATGTCCTTATTTTCTTTGGGAACTTCATTTTAAACTCACTCTCTTTTCCCATATTGGCTTATGCAAAGCTCCTTATTAATCTTTCTTCTGCAGGTTATTAATAATTTTATATGGCAAAGTTTTTACTAAGTTAACATAATTGAGCGATGATAATAATAGGGCTTCTTCCAAGGGTATTAATGATACTTCATTTTTTTCCATAAATTTTCCGTTTAATAATGTTAAATCTCTGTTAAACTTTGCTAAAACGAATTCTCCAAATGATATGACACCTCCTGATAAATATAAAGAATAATTGTTTTTAATAGTTTCCACGACATTGAGAAATTCCTTATCTATTCCTTGATAATTTTTTACATCTATATCTTCTAACCTAGCTTCAGAAATAAGGTTTGTCATGCTTATTACTACATTATAAAATCTTTTGCACAATTCTAGATCATTTGAGCAGTATGTACTCCATAGTTTTCTTGAATCCTTAATATCATCAGCATTAATTTGTTCATGAATTCCAATTGCAGCCTTGTATGGGCCACCAGCCGGTATTCTTTCTGACAACTATTTTCCCTCCTGTTATTACCAAGTAACCTTTTGTGGCTAAATAAATAGCTTGCTGCGAAGGAAGGCTTAGTTCTTCGTTTTTATTAAACTTCACATTATATCCTAAAATTCTTATATTATCTAGATCCAATTTTGCTTTAACATCAACTTCACCATAAAACGGGGAGACCCATTTGCCTAATTTAAATTCTCCACAAACCGGTAGCACAAGCAAAGAAGATTTTCCGTTCAATGTACCAGGGATTCTGGTCAATCTACTTGGATCTTGCGTAACCATAGAATCTATTTCAACTCTTATATTTTGAACAGCATTGTTAATATCTTCTTTACTAACCTCTTTAATCCCAAAATTAGCAATTAACCCTCTCCATCCAGGATCCTTCACTGTAGGCAGAGCTGGTTTTTTTCCTTTGCTACTTTTAGGAAATATTATATCTATATCTAAATCTTGAGCCATAATGAACTTTGCTATTTCACTCCTTTCTTCCCTTCCAAGCTGTTTGCATAACTCGCAAAAGCCTCTTACATGATAACCCCTGTTTCCTGTAAAATAAATTTGGTAGGTTCCCCCAAAATAATTATTTATTATATAACCAATAGTTTCCGCATATTTTAACCCTTTTTCTATACATGAATCATCAGTTATATCGTTTTTCATTATACAATCTTTTTCATGGTCTAAATCAATATCGAATAAAAAATCTGACCCTTTCCAACCTTTTTCTTCCATGGATCCAGCTTCAGGTAGATCGTAAACGGCGATAGAGTAGTAAACATGTCTTGGTGTGTTTTTAATTAAATAATCGTAAAGTTTTTTAAGGCTGTCAAATGATAAATGCCTCACATACGATTGTTTTTCAAAAGGTTGAAAGGCAAATTCTCTCCTTTCAATATCCTTTGGTATTATTAATGGTGGATTTAAAGAATAATATTCTCGATATAGATATTTTAGTGTTAGGTCTCCATTCCATTCTTTTATTTTGATTTCTTTTTCTTCTTCAACCATTTTTATTTCCTTTTGTTATATATTAGTTTAAAATTTATAGCTATTCTGGTTCTTTTGAATAGATCCGATCTTCATGAAAATGAGTATTTCTTAGTTTTAATATTTATTCTGAGCCCTCCATAAAGGATTTTCTAAGGTCTTAAAGGTATAACCTTTATAGGTGCTACTCCTTTATGATAATGAGAACGACAAACCTCGGGATGGATGGCCTCCTTATAGAAACGTTTTTATATCATAACTGTGTATAATTTATTAGACCTTTGGCTAAAAATCTACTTATACCCTCGGGACTGAGGAACTTACGCCTGTGGAGATTGAATCCTCCATAACCTATCTTCCACACTACAAAAGAGTTATTTTGATGGAATTTCCGCTTAAAGGGGGATCGAGGTTTCTTTAAGGAAATCCTCTTCGCAAGGTGAGGATGCCCCTTCCGTAAGGATGGGCTGAATCCCTTCTCATGTTAATAGAAATCTTTTTATATCCATTTATTATCAACTAATCTTGTGGAGAGACTATGGAGAGACTGCTGAGACCTAAGGAGGCTTGCCAACTACTCGGTATTTCATACTCAACATTGTTAAGGTGGATTAGAGAGGGTAAGATAAGGGTGGTAACAACTGAAGGCGGGAAGTATAGGATACCTTATAGCGAGGTTAAAAAGTACTTAGAGAGGAGGGAAGAGACGAGGGCAGTAATTTACGCTAGGGTTTCGTCAGCTGATCAGAGAGAAGATTTGGAGAGACAAATAAACTATCTAATGAATTACGCAACGGCTAAGGGTTATAAAGTAGTAGAAGTACTGAAAGATATTGCAAGCGGGTTAAACACACAAAGGGAAGGGTTACTGAAGCTCTTCAAACTGGTTGAGGGAAGGAATATAGACGTCGTATTAATAACATATAAAGACAGATTTACAAGATTCGGGTTTGAGTATTTAGAGGAATTCTTTTCAACCATTGGAGTTAGGATCGAGGTTGTTCTCGGAGAAGAACCTAAGGAAGCCACACAAGAACTAGTTGAGGACTTAATCTCAATAATAACCTCATTCGCAGGAAAAATTTACGGAATGAGGAGTCATAAGAAGTCAGTCTTTATTCAAGGTGTAAAAAAACTGATGGGTGAGTTAAGTGGAAAGGACAGTGAAGTTAAGGGTTAAGGTTAATCACGAAACTTACTCAGCACTTAGAGAGGTAGAGGAGGAGTACAGAAAAGTTCTGGAGGATGCAATAAATTATGGGCTGTCGAACAAGACTACCTCCTTCACTAGGATTAGAGCTGGAATTTACAGGAATGAGAGGGAGAGGCACAAGGACTTACCCTCACACTACATTTATACTACTTGTGAAGATACCAGTGAGAGGTTGGACAGCTTTGAGAAAGTGAAGAAGAAAGGTAGGGCTTACACTAATAAACCTTCAGTAAGGAAGATCACTGTTCACTTAGATGATCACTTGTGGAAGTTCAGCCTCGACACGATTTCGATATCAACAAAGAAGGGAAGAGTTTTCATTTCTCCAATCTTCCCTAAGATCTTCTGGGAGTATTATAACAAGGGCTGGAGGATTGCGAGTGAGGCTAGGTTTAGACTAATGAAAGGTAACGTGGTAGAGTTCTTCATAGTTTTTAAGAAGGACGAGCCTAAACCTTACGAGCCTAAAGGTTTTATCCCAGTTGATCTCAATGAGAATTCAGTCTCTGTATTAGTTGATGGAAAACCGATCCTTTTAGAGACTAACATCAAGAAAATTACTCTAGGCTATGAGTATAAAAGGAAGTCAATAACTACTGGTAGGTCTACTAAGGATAGAGAAGTTAAGAGGAAGTTGAGAAACTTGAGAGAGAGGGATAAAAAGGCTGATGTTAGGAGGAAGTTAGCTAAGCTGATCATAAAAGAGGCTTTTGAAAGCAAGAGTGCCATAGTTTTAGAGGACTTGCCCAAGAGAACTCCAGAGCATATGGTTAAGAATATGAAAGACTCTCAGCTTAGGTTGAGGATTTATAAATCGGCATTTTCCTCAATGAAGAATATTATTATTGAGAAGGCTAAGGAGTTTGGAGTCCCCGTGGTCTTAGTTAATCCTTCTTATACTTCTTCGACTTGTCCAGTTCACGGGACAAAGATTGCTTATCAACCCGATGGGGGCGATGCCCCAAGGGTTGGTGTTTGCGAAAGGGGGAAGGAAAAGTGGCATAGGGACGTGGTTGCTCTGTATAATTTGAGGAAAAGGGCTGGAGATGTGACCCCCGTGCCGTTGGGGTCGAAGGAGTCCCATGACCCACCTACCACAAGTGGGTGGTTGAGGGCTAAGTCCCTACACTTGATCATGATTGAAGATAAAA
>Ga0080003_1000027_pt1 | contig 103110 bp, 88 predicted proteins | sample JossMetagenome_FD_69206 | JGI IMG/M metagenome (GOLD analysis project Ga0080003, IMG submission 69206) | Hot spring microbial communities from Joseph's Coat, Yellowstone National Park, USA - JC2_E (SPADES assembly) (version 2) | ecosystem: Environmental > Aquatic > Thermal springs > Hot... | reverse complement strand
CAGCCAAACTCCCCTTTTCCCCCGAAGAGGCCCTGACTCACCTACGCATTGTCCAAACACGCCCGAGGCAGACATAGCTGGCACCAAACACCGCAAAGTCACGGCGGGAAACCAACATGGGCGGCCGGATCCTTTCCGCCCTCCGAGTTGGCTTCATGGAGCCTTGGAAACCCCAAAATAGCTCCTAAAACCCTCGCATAATGACACATTGAAAAAAAGCTCATTGATGATCAGCGCTTTACAAAAGTTTCACCAAACATAGGTTAGTGCCAATGGCTGCTATCCAAGCAGTCGTCCTGGGTTCTGTCTGTGGATAGAAAAGCGATGTGCTTGCCTTGAGTATGCGGTAATGGATGTGCCCAGAATGGGGCATAAGCCTTGGGCGCAATATTCATACTGCGATCAATCTAAAAGGGCTAGCAACCGCAATTGTCTTACTCGTGGCAACTCCCTCCAGCAATGGCGATGCCTGAAAGAAGGGGCTTCTCCGTAACATGAAAAGACAAGCCTGTTAGACACAAATGGTGGAAACGCCTGGGCAGGAAGAAAACGGGTGAATGATTGCGCAGAGTTTTAGTAGCAATTTAGCCTTCAGCTGTAAATTGACAGCTCAAAATTAGTCGGTAGCTCTTCGTTGGAATCTAGACAAATTGATTGTCTATTTAAGTCCTAAATTTGTCTTTTCATGCCCTGGTTTTATAGATTGGACAATGTATGATATTTTTTAAAAAAAAAGAGCAAGGAGGTTGAATCCTATGGAAAAGGCCGAATGTTGTTGCTGCTGTTGTTGTCGTGAACAAGAATGTTGTGAAAAAGAAAGTAAATGTGGCTGTGAGAAAGAAGAAAACCTTGTTGAATGTCTTGAGAGGGGATGGCAAAAATCAAGCTTGAAAGCATGGGAAGATGTGCTTAAGGAAATTCTTAAAGAAAAGATTAGGCAAAAATATGGAGCAGAACTTGATAAGGGGGCTCAAGCTTTTGTCGATGCCATGGATAAAAGCTGGAAGGCAAAGGTTACTGCTGCTAAAGCACAGCATGAGTTTAAAGAGGCAATACTTAAGGCTTTGTTTAATACTGGGCAATAATCACACCCCATAGCTTTTGGTAAGATTTTGCTCCATTAAAGAAAAAAAGGTTGAAAAGGCATCTTTCAATACAATTTTAAGGGGTTTTTTTGGAGCAAAACTCTAGTATTGTCTGTATTCTAAAGGCCATAGAGCGGTGTAAAGTGGTGGAAGAAAATAAAGAAAACAATCCTTTTTCTAAGCTGGATAAACCAAGCTTTATTCCACTGAAAGATGAAACTTAGGCAGGAGGAAGCCGATTCCCTTAAGGAATGGGGTGGTAATCTCTTACCCTCCACATCCCCATGTCATATTAGGTTCTTGAACCAATACAGTATCTCCATATTTTTTATGCTGTTTTTTTATGCTGTTCTTTTAAATCTTCAAAACGCCATTCGATGAATTCTTTTTCTTTGTCATTGATACATGATGGATAATATCTCTTTTGAAGTTTCTCCCACATTCGCCCACAAATGGATAGAACTAAAAGATTGAGAAAAATTAGAAAATGCCTATGTTTTTTTTTGCAGGTACGGGAAGAACTTTCTAGAAAAACGAAAATTCGATCTATTGACTAGGGGTTTAGGGGAAAATTGCCACCGCTTTAGGATATTCTCAAAAAGACATCTTAATACGCACGGAAGAGTTTATGCGCCAGTTCTATGATCATGCCCTTCAGATTTGTCTCATTGCCAACACGATTGCTAAAGCTCTTGCTGCTCAAAAAAGCTTTCTTTCTAAAGGAAGGACAAGCAAGACCGTTGGCTTTTTTTCTATAGATCATAGCCTTGAAGTTGTTAATCCAAAAAACTAACCGAAAATCCCCTACTTATTCTAAGAGCTTTTCTTTTATTCAACGGTGGGGATTTCAAATCGGAATTACCCTTAAAATTCAGATTAAAAATAGGTTGTATTTAATCAATTCTAATTTTTTGTGTCGGAGGGACGTTCGAAATTTAATCCTATAGATAAACAGGTTTGCTTCATTTTTAGAGTTGGATCACTTGTAATAATCACTGCTGCAGCGTTAATAGTAAAGGCACAATATCCAGTAACAATCCTTATCCAGGAGACAAAGTATTATATAACACCCCTTTCTCCTAAGCCGACACTCATTCAGGCAGAAGTTACGTTTGCGACCTACGATGTTCCGCAGAATCCTTTCATATCCAAGTCAAAAATGTTGGGGATAAGCGCCCGTAGTGTTGAAAGAATTTTTGACAGCGAATGTCCGATTCTTGAATCCAGATATCCCCTAGGAATATATAGAATCCATCCTTTCTTGAAGTTCAATGTTAGACCAATGATAGTAAACCCTTCGGAGACGATTAATCCTGGAGAGAGACCAAAACGATAGAAGTGTCCATGCAAAGCGCTGAATGGGAAAACCAAAGATTAACCATGTATAACGAGACGACAAATCGTTTTGGGGGGCTGCTTTTATTTACCAATCCCAGTGGTACCAGGCAGATTTATGCCATTGCTGATCAAATTGTCATTCCTAAATTTGGAGTGGCAATAAGCGGAGGCATGTAAGGGACATCATCAAAAAACTAGAAATTATAAACTCTTTCTCGTCCATGGCGGGGAAGGGTTTTTTGTGAAAATAATTAGTTATAAAACTCGTTAATTACGAAGGCATTGTCTTTCCTTTTCGGTGAAATGCACTCCTTCAAGCCTATTTTATCCCCTGCGGAATAATTCATTAAATATAATGATGATATACATAATATAAATTATTCTACCTTAGAAATACTATATCATTTTTATTAATTATTTTATTTTTATATATCTGTAAGAACATAAGATATATTCTTAGGATACATACGGGTTATGCCTTAGGCAGAATACAGAGTATGATCTAATTGTCATGGGCAAGAAGGATGAGTTACGGTTGCCATGAACATTCGAGTTAGCAAACCATAACTTGTAATGTTATAAGGATGGGGAAAAGAAAAGAATAGCCTAAAGGGATAAAGGGAAGGCTATGATATAAGAGTAAAGATCCTCATCTTCTATTCAATAAAAAAATAGAGACTAATCGGTAAAAAGGAGGTTGATACATGGCACAAGCGACAACGCAAACGGTCTCGATATCGATACCGGACAAGTCAGCCTTCTCTTGGAAAAACCTCTGGATTGCTCTAGCTATCATCACAGTCTTTGAAATTGCTGTGAATGTCTATGAGCGAACCTTTGCGTTTGCCAAGGGATTGGACTACTTCACTCCGGACTATCAGACCTACTGGATGAGTATCCTTTACACCGAGCTGATTCTTGAGCCGACGACCCTCATCGCGCTCTGCTCCTGGTTATGGGTGACCAGAGATCGTGCGATGGAAAACCTTGCCCCTGCAGAGGAGTTAAGGCGGTATTGGAACCTTGGACTATTTGTCGTGGTCTATACCGTTCTACTCTACTGGGGAGCAAGCTACTATACGGAGCAAGACGGCACATGGCATCAGACGGTGATTAGGGATACGGACTTCACACCAAGCCACATCATCGAGTTCTATCAGAGCTATCCTATCTATATTGTGGCTGGGGTAGGATCGATGGTGTATGCAATGACAAGATTGCCTCAATATGCGAAAGCATTTTCAGTACCCTATGCGGTGCTGGTTGGCTCTCCCTTAATGATCTTCCCCAACGTCGGTTTGAACGAATTTGGTCATACCCGTTGGTTTATGGAAGAGCTGTTTGTGGCCCCATTGCACTGGGGATTCGTTATGTTTGGGTGGGGAGCTCTGGCAATTCTTGGCACATGGCTCCAGATTTGCCCAAGAGTGATGGAACTGATCAAACAGGTCTACTATGGCAAGCCTGCTACGCCACCTGCGGTTGTGTTGAACGACCCAGAGAGAACCACAAAAATGGAATTGTGCGAAATATAAGTTGAAAAAAAAGGCGGGAAACCTATAATTATTGGCAAGGTTTCCCGCTCGAGCCTATAAAAGAATTATTTGGAGTATTCAAATGAAAAAATCTCCGCAAAGCAATAAGAAAATACAAATAAAAATATTGGCTATTTTGTGTGTGCTTCTTTTTTCCCCATTTTGCTCTCTTTCTTCCGTGTTTGCGCACGGCCGATTAGTTCCTTCTAAACCTTTATGCCCCATTCAACAAAAAGGCGATTTTGCTATTCATATGGATGTTTTCCCACATTCTAAACTTACAGATTTAGAAAAATGTGGGACTGTTTATTGCCATGAAGTGCCTTTTACTGGCAATATGACACTTGTATTTGATCTCTACAGTGTTCAGAATGTTCTTAACCATACCCCTGTTCGCATTGAAGTGATTGAAGAGCCTTTACATCGGTCCATAGCTTCTATTCCTCCAACCATTTATGCTAATGGTATTGCAAAAATTCTTGTGAATTTCAATCATCCTGGCCATTATAAGATTGTGTTGCATGTGCCAAAATCCGCCTCAGAAGAGTTGCTGAATAAGGTTGATTCGATTAGCCAAGATCAGGTTGCTCAGGATGTGGATTTTGTATTTCCTCTTGCCGTTGGTATGCAAAAATATACTTTAGGATGGGTTGCAACATGGGCGATGGGGATTCTTTTCGCTACTTTTGTTCTGAGCTTCATTCTCTATGATGAACGGTCTTTTTACGTTAAATGGAAAATGAGAAAAATGGCCGAAGAAGAAGAGTCAGAATAAAAAAATAACTCTTTATTTTTGACCTTTAAAAATAACTTTTGTTTTTTTCCCTCAGGTTCTCCAGAAGTCTTTATAAAACTTTGGGTCATTTGTTGATGAATTGATTTTTTTTAACACCCTCTTGTTCAAAAGAGTTTTTAAATATTTACTCTTTTCAAAAGATAGTCTTCTAGAAAGGGTTTTTTTATGCAAAGTCATAAAGCTCATCGGTCGACCACATTTGTTTATCCTGCAAAAATTGATCCGACAGCGGTTGTTATTTTTGGAGCGACCGGTGATTTAACCAAAAGAAAGATTATTCCTGCTTTTTATCACCTTCGCAAGCATGGGCGACTACCCGATCATTTCGTCATTGTTGGCTTTGCGCGCAGACCATATGGAGAAAAAGAATTTAGGGCGCTTTTAAAACAATCCCTAGAGGATTATTCCCATACGCATCCCATAGATCCAGAGGTTTGGCGATGGCTCGAGGAAAGAATTTTTTACTTGCAAGGGGATTTAGCAAATCCTGAAGATTATGTGAAACTTGCCCATCTCCTCAACTCTTTGCCTGAATCCAAATATTATAAGGATAACCATCTTTTTTACTTAGCCACCGCTCCAAAATATTTTCCTATTGTTTCGGAAAATTTGGCAAAAGCTGGCTTAAATCCTCAGCCTGGAATCTCTGGACAAAGACGGCTAATTGTAGAAAAGCCTTTTGGTACAGATTTAAAATCAGCCAGAGAGCTAAATTCCATTCTGCAAAAATATTTTCCTGAAAAAAGTATCTTTAGAATAGATCATTATCTAGGTAAAGAAACAGTTCAAAATCTCCTTTATTTTAGGTTTGGTAATTCGATATTTGAGCCTCTCTGGGACAGAAAATATATCGATCATGTACAAATTACTGTTGCTGAGACGCAAACCATTGGGAGTCGTGGAGAATACTATGATGCAACTGGAGCTTCACGGGATATGCTACAAAACCATTTGATGCAGCTTTTCAGTTTGATTGCCATGGAGCCTCCAGCTTCCCTTGAAGCCGAGTCAATTAGGGATGAAAAAGTGAAAGTTTTAAAGTCAGTGCCTATCCCATCTTCCGAAGAATGGCTGCACAATAGCGTCCGTGCTCAGTATGGGCCTGGGATTCTGGGAGGAAAAACAATTAAAGCCTATAGGGAAGAAGATAAGGTCTCTAAGAATTCTCTTACAGAAACCTATGTGTGTGTGAAACTTGAGATCGATAACTGGAGATGGAGTGGTGTCCCTTTTTATTTAAGGACTGGAAAGGCGTTGGCTAAACAATTCAGTGAAATTTGTATCGTTTTCAATCGGCCTCCCTGCGTCCTGTTTGCAAACAGCACCAAAAAAGTGGCAAGAAACTGGTTGAAAATTCGTATTCAACCCAACGAAGGGATTCATCTTCTTTTTAATACCAAAGTGCCCAATCTACCTGCTCTGCAGGAGGCAAAAATGGATTTTTATTACAGGAGATATGGTGATCATTATTTCCCAGAAGCCTATGAAAGATTACTGTTGGATGCCTTGAATGGAGAATCGACCCTTTTTACCCGATCGGATGAAGTAGAGTATGCTTGGAAAATTATCGATGCTTTAAGAAATGCATGGAATGAGGAAGAAGTTGATTCTATTCCTCTTTATGCTCCAGGCTCTATGGGACCTGTTGAAGCAGATGAATTGTTGCGAAGAGACGGCCGCTATTGGGGACCTCCTCCAAAGGAAGAAGAAGAAATACAGGAAGCGGAAAGTTGAATGGTAGGAAAAACTATGAATCGAATAGAGGTGATCTCTTTTGAAAGATTAGAAGAGTGGCTTGAGTATCTTACTTTATCTTTTAAAGAAATAATAAAAACTGCATTATCTCATAAACCTATATGTCATGTGGCTTTATCGGGAGGTAGTACGCCAGTTTCTTTTTATGAGCGGTTGTGCACAGAAGCATTACCCTGGGAAAAAATCTGTTTTTGGCTTGGTGATGAGCGCTGGGTTCCAATTGAAGATGCCCAGAGTAATGAAGGAATGATTCGCAGAACTTTGGGGGCTACGAATAAAGAATTCCAATTTTATGGCTGGCATCTCTCTGAAGAGCCTTCTCAAGCAGCAGCACTCTATGAAAAAATGCTGCTTGAAAAGGTAGGAAATCCTCCCATTTTTGACCTGATTTTATTAGGCATTGGGGAAGATGGCCATACCGCCTCACTTTTCCCTGATTCTGAGGCTTTAGAAGAAAAAGAACACTATACTGCTCTTTCGCTTCAGCCTTCTAGCGGTCAAATCCGACTTACCTTTACTTTTCCTTTGATAAATATGGCAAATCAGATCTGGTTTTTGGTGTCTGGTAATAGAAAACAACCTATCATTGAAAAAGTACTATCTGCGGCTCCTGAAATTCCTGCTGGAAGGGTCATGGCCAAAAACCAAAAGTTGATTTGGCTTAAGGCTTAGCAGTCAATACAGCCATTCTCCCCCCGTAGGTTCGGCAACTTACCTTCTTTTTTCCCATCCCCTCAGCGTAGAGAGGGACAGACCTATCGGTTTTGGAGCTTTCCCTACGCTACCTAACCTCTTCATTTTATCAAGAGTAGAATATTCGTGCGGTCTTCAATCAAGCAGCTTGAGCCTTCTGGTTGTAAGGAAGTGGTTTTCTTGAAAAGTAAGGGAAATTGGCTACAGGTCTTTTTTTGCTTTTGGCACTCTATTTTTAGTGAATTTGAAAAAAGGAGATTGAATAGTTAAATGGCTTATCGCATACATATAAACGGAATAATATAAAAAGTTTTAATTATTCTTTTTATCTATCGTGTGAGCAGGGGAGTGAACAATAAAAAAAGGCTAATTAGACTTTTTAGGAGAAAAAGGAAAGAGCTTTTATCTGTTTTTTGGGCAGCTACCACTATTTTTATTTTTTGGGGTAGAGGCTGGGGATGGAGTGAGGTATTGGAGAATCAAAAAGAAAAGGATAGGGTTTTTTTTCAGGCCTATCAGGATGCTTTGGTAGCCTTTAAAAGGCTTAAGTTAGAGGAAGCGCAAAAAGCTATTTCTAGGGCTATAGAATTAAGGCCAAATGATCCACGTACTATCGTTTTAGCTGCCCGGATCTATTTAAAGCAGAAGGATTATGAAAGGGCGGAAAAAGAGTTGTACAAGGTTTTTAAAATACAACCAGACTATGGTCCTGCCTATCAATATTTAGGAGAGGTTTTCTTTGCAAAAAAAGATTTTAAAGAAGCATTATATCGGTTCGAACAAGCGGCATTACATGATCCTATGAACAAAGAGATTCTTTTGAAAAGGATCTATTGTGAAATTGGATTAGGAAGGCTTATAGGTGCAGAGAATTTGCTTTCTGAATTAAGTGCTTTTGATGAAGCTTCTCCTGGTTATTATTTCGCTAGGGCTGCTCTGTGTAGGTTTCAAAAAAAATATGCGGATGAAAAAAATTTTCTTGATACCGCTCGCATCCTATATGGTAACGATGCTTTTAGTCAGTATCTTGCTGACTATGAATCCTTGTTTGCCAAAAAACAAACATTGAATTAATTTGTTGGCTGAATCAAGGGATGCTATAAAGAGAGGAGTATAGGCGGGGTAGCCAAGTGGTAAGGCCGGGCTCTGCAAAAGCCCTATGCGTGGGTTCGATTCCCACCCCCGCCTCATATTATAGAATGCCATAGGAAGAGGGGGGTATCTCCTAATAGTGGTATAGCCTTAAGCAAAGGGGTTTATATTAAATGAAAGAGCTGAAATAGTATATATTATGGTTTATTTGAAGATATTCTTTTGGCTTCTTGCTGCTTCTTTTTCTTATATGCTCAAAAAAGAGCTTCCTCTTTTTCTTTATTCCATGGCAATTGGAGCGTTGCTAGGGGCTGTGTGCTGGATAATTGCCAGTACCTATACTCTCCTTTGGAATAAGAAATTTAGGGCCAATCCGATCCATCATCTTTTTTGTGGCTTTGCGGCCGTTGCAACGACTCTTTTTGTGATCTGCTTTTTTTCTTTGAAATATTCTAAGGAGGTTGGCAAACTGATTGTTTTTAATTGGGCAGCCAAAATTTTAAAGGATTCTCGTTGGGAAGATTGGACCTTAGCTCAATCTTATGAGGCTGTTCGACTCAGTGGAAGAGAAAAGTTTCTTCCTCCCCCCCAAGCTCAATTCGTTCCATTGGTAGATCCATACTCCAGAGCGATTGTGGCCAATATCTATGCGAGGAATGCAGCCTACGATTTTTCAAAAAATCATCCCGCTCTTTCTTTGATTATCCGCCCAGATGTTTCTATACCCAGTAGAGCTCTACTCCAAGACATGAACGCTTTTTTCCAAAGTAGCCCTCAAGTCTATCCTGTGGATAGGGCTCTCAAAATCGTTACCTACTACCTCATTTCGATTCTCGATTCTCAAATGGGAAGGCTTGTTGTTTTATCCCGGTCGATCCTTGCACTGCTTTTTGTTGGATTTCAGCTTATCCCTTTTAGCTTGATTGGATGGGCAGCTTATCAGGACATTCGAGTCAGGACTTAGTTTTTTAGCAGCCGAAAAAAAAATACAAGTTCTGTGTTTACAAAAGTGGTTATTTTAACACAATACAGTAAGATAGAGAGGGTCTTTGCTTTTGTGCAGGAGAAAGGTCGCGTCGGTTTTGAAGCTATTAAAAACATCTCGATCTTTGGGGAGAAGCATTGAACCTACAACTACCCCGCCCTAAAGGGCGGAGCTTGTGAAAGCAAGCTAGGTTGAACAGGGAAAGCGGTAGTCAGTCCGCTACGTTTGCAACAGGTCGTTAAGACCCACTCCGGGATGCTTCCTCAGTCCCGGACACTGGGAGGTGGGGATCATGCAGGGCAAAGGCAAAGGCCCTAAGGTTCTCACCGACACCGCAAGGGGTGAGCCGGTTGCAGACATTCCCGAGGGGAGACGGGCAGAGATGCCCGCGTTACAAGGCCCCTAAGGGCTTAGGAAAGCGGGTGCGGAGAGTTGATGGATCGTGGAGGTGCCCGCCTGAACCAAGATAGCATTGGAGGAAGGAGGTGCGGGAACTGGGGCGGCTTACGCCGCCGCGCTATCCCTCCCCGGCATGAATGCCAGGGGCTCCCGCGCAACTGGATGAATGCAAATCATCTCATTATCGGCTTGGGTGGAACGGGAGGAAAAATTATACGAGCTTTCCGAAAGACCATCTTTCAAGAATTCAGGAAAATCGATCCTCCCAATGTCCGGCTCTCTTACCTTTATGTCGATTCCAGCGATGAGCTGATGCGTCTTGATGATCCTAGTTGGAAAGTTCTTGGACAGAGTGTTCAAATTCCACCAACCAGCCAACTTTTGATAAAATCTTCAAATTTGGCTTCAATCCTTGAGGACCTGCCGAGTTATCCTGGAATTCAGCCTTGGATTGGAGACAAAACCATTTGGAGAGACATCCTCAATAGTATTATTGGGGATGCCATCGGGGGGCAGAAAAGGAGGCTTGGAAGATTTCTTTTTGCCAGCCATGCTGACGAATTTTGTCACAGACTCACCCATCTTGTAAACGAAATTCAAAAAGGTGGTCAACAGGATGTTACTTTTCATGTTTGTTGTGGCTTGGCGGGTGGAACAGGCAGTGGGACCCTGATTGATTGTGTTAGTCAAATAAGGAAAAACTATCCCAATACTCTTCAATATCGAATTGTTCTTTATACGTTGTTGCCTGAAGAGCATCCGAAACCTAACTGGAATACTGGAAATTATCATGCCAACGGCTATGCCGCTTTGCTTGAACTTAATGCTTTGAGTGTCGGTAAGTTTTATCCCTGTGACATTGCCGGGGATGGAAGAAAATTAGAAGAACTCAAAACGCCTTTCAATGGGTGTTATGTTTTTACCAATTTTAACGAAAACGGACTAGCCGTGGATATTTCAGAAGATATCCCTAACATTCTGGCTGATTTTCTTTACCAAAAAATTGTGACAGTCAGAAACATTAACTGGGAATCGCTCGGACGGGCTGAGAATGCAGAAAATGGGGATGGAAATCCTGAAACGCTACCTGGTTCGAATGATCCTGTTCGTTCGAAAAGATTTTTAACTTTTGGTGTCAAAAGGCTGTCTGTCCCTGAATCGGAAATTTCTGAGTACATTGCCTTCCAATTTGCTCGGCAAGCGGCTTTGCAGCTTCGCTATAACAACTGGTCTGAGACTGATGGCTTTTTAGCCGATCCACGCAATCTGGATATGGTGAGCTATGTGAGTAGCCCCGAACAGCTCGAGCGATGGATGCTCAGCGACGAACACTTCATCCTGTCTTCTCCGATTCTTGAATCGGATGGGGTAGGATCAAAATGGCAGCCTGTGAGCCGGTATTGGATGAATGTGACGACGAATTTAAAAGAATATGTGCAGGGAAAGGAAACAGCGGACAAATGGTTGGATCGGTTGAAAAGCTTGTTGGATGCAAGGTTTCAAGAGCAATACAGAGGACAAGGAGTTAAAGCTTTTTATGAGACAGTAAATCAATCGACTAGAGAAAGAGCCAGGGAAATAAGACAAAAATTGGAGCGTGAGCTTTTTTCAGATTGGGTTAATGGAACAAAATCCGCTTACGAAATCAGCTCGCTTCTTGGAGCTTTAATTCCTCATTTAAAAGCTCGATTCGATCGTATCGAAGAAGAAATCACCAAATTGAAACCACAGGAAGAGGAATTGGCCAAAAGATTGGCGGAACAACAAAAAGAATGGGCCAAAGTGGGTGTAATTTCGGATATGTTTGGCAAGAGGAAAAGGCTTTTTGATGCGGCTTCTACTGTATTGCAAGATCTTTATACGGTGAGGACAAAAATAGAAGGTTGGCAATTTGCCAAGAAATTCCTGCCTGCGATTATTGAAGAAATCGTTTTATTAAAGGCCGATGTGGATAAGGCTGCATCGATGATTGCTGAATCCATTAAAGCATTTGAAGATCAAATAGCTGTTCGTTGTTCTGATCAGGGGGCAATGATCGATTTAAGAAAACAGGTGATCCGTTTTTACGACCCGGAGCTTGTTAAAAATGTTACAAAAAGATTGATTAAAGATCAAAAAGAAGCAACTACCCAAACACAAAGAGTCAGAACGGCTATTGCTGAAATGCTTGGAGAAAAACTCGATTTTAAGACTCTAAATGAAAGGATTTCTAAGACAGTGTTTCTCGATACCCTAGAAAGACAATGCATGGAAAATGCGAAGATTGCGCATAACAATTTAGTGCACACCGAAAGCGATCGGCTTATTGGAGTGAGTATTATAGAAAAATTAAAAGAGAGGTATGCAGATAGGCAGTCGCTTCGACTGTACTTAGACAACGTTGTTAAGGCCGCAGGCAATTATCTTCTCTTTAATTCGGATGAGAAAAGAAGAGTTGGACCAGGCATTAATCCTACAGCACAAATAGCTGTATCAAATTTTACAGTTATCCTTCCAAAAGCCCCAGAAATGGAAGATTACATCAAAGTTCTCAAGGAAGTCTTTTTTGAATGTATTCGCAATCCAAGCAAAGAGTTTATTGAAAACGATACTCGGCTCAATGAAATCATCCTTGTGAGCATTACAAACCTTTTCCCACTGCGCATTGTCCAGCATGTGTCTTTTTTGAAGTCCAAATATTTAGAAAGAATTAATGGATCTGATTCGAAAAGAGCCCGTATGGAGTTGCATATTGAAGGGGATGGCCAAACTCTTCCTTCACTTTTTGTTCCTACTCGAACAGAATTGGAAGAGAGGTTAGCTCCCCTTCTTCTTTTAGGAATGGTCCTGAAGGAAAAAGAGGAAGATGGTACTGAAAGAGAAATGCTTCAAAAAATTGAGACTGAAACTGGAGCGATGCAGTTAGGCTTTATGCAAAAAGATGAATATGGGTTTGATCAACCTGTCTATCTTGGAGGAGAGAATTTTTCTGAAACCCTTTCCAATATCAGAGAAGAAGCAGGGATACTTTTGGAGCAAAAGGTTGAGGCATTGCTTAAAAGTCCAGAGCTGAAGCTAGAGCCAAAAAGAAAGGAAGTCGAATCTGAGATTGTCAAAAAAGTCAACAGTCTGAGAGGAACGATAAAGCCAACTGATCCAAAATCAAGAAAATTGGCCGATTGGGGAAAACTGGCAATAAAAAAGGTTCGTGGAGAACTGTGATCTCCCTGTGATCCTATTTTTTCATTTCGATGACAAGAAAAGGGATTTGCGATAATTTTGGAAATTGCCCTTCCAAGGCTGACCAACATGTAGTCGTTGAGATTGAATCAGATAAAGAATTTGTTTGTCCTGATTGTGGCACTCGACTCATTCCTCTTGATGAATGGGATTCAAGAAAGAAAAAAAGATTGCTTTTGCCATTTCCCTTTATTTTATTGGCATTGGGGGGAGTAATCCTTGCCGGGATAGTTTTTTCTTTCTTCAAAAACTCTTCTGCTGTAAAGAACAAAGCTGGCCTTAGTTCTTCTTTGCAGCCAAAGCTTCTTTTTAGTATCACCACCTCAGATTGTTTAGCACGGAGTCTTGTTCGGCCATTGGTTTTGGGATTTTTACATGAGGACCTCAAGGGAAAGGAAATCGGTTGGAGAGAACAAAATCCTCAATCGACTGAGCTTTCTTTTGTCCTACCAGATAAAACGCAAGCCATTATTGATATTCTAACTCAAAAGACAACTGATGGATTTGTCCATTTGGTAGCGGCAAAAGATGAACTGTTAATTTCCTGTCGGAAAATTCTAGCTGAGGAATTGAAAAGATTTCCTTTTGATATGACTGCTCCAGACCATGAAATCGTTATTGGCCAGAGTGCCATAACCGTTATGGTTAATAATCAGAATCCTCTAAATTCCTTAAGCCTAGAACAATTAGAGAAGATCTTTTCAGGCAATATTACGCATTGGAAGGAATTGAATCTACCTTACCAAGGCAAAATTATTCTCTTTGTCCCTGATCAACGCTCCTCCTGTAGCAATCAAACTCTTTTCAGTTTTTTTCAGCACATGCCTATTGATAGGACTCATGTTAAAACAGTGGGGGTCGAAGAAGTAAAGAAAGCGGTTTCGGACAATCCAACAAGCTTAGGCATTGCAGATTATCCATCTGTTTCACAACATTCTGGAGCTAATGAAAATGTAAAGATCCTTTCTTTGTTTATGAAAGGAGCTAAGGCTTTCAAACCAAATCGCTTTACAATTGGCACCGAAGAGTATCCATTAGCCTTTAGATTGTACTTGTACCTCACTGATAAAAATAGTTCCTGGATACAAAAATTCATTCATTATGTTTTATCCACTCCAGGTCAACAGTGTGTTTCATCCATGGGCTTTATCGGCAGTGGCATAGAAGAAGCAAGCAGCGGATCGATTCCTACAAATGGAGCCGATGAGGGCAATCTCATTCCTCTGAATGCTTCGGAAAGATATAAAAGTTTGGTAACGGGAGCCAAAAGACTGCCTTTTGACATTCGGTTTCGTTTTGGCAGCAAGGAATTAGATAACAAAGGGATTGTCGATATCAAAAGGCTTGCACAATTTCTTTCGGAACCAGCAAATAAAGACAAGGGAGTGCTGTTGATTGGTTTTACAGACAACGTTGGGAACCACACTTATAATCTGGGGCTTTCCTTTGAAAGAGCACAGAGCGTTGCCAATGCTTTGAAGAAAGAGGGAATAACAGTGGTCAATGTTGCTGGAGCAGGAGAAGAAATGCCAGTTGCCTCCAATGATACGGAAGCAGGAAGGGAAAAAAACAGACGGGTGGAAGTTTGGCTTTGTGCTAAAAAGTAGTGAGTCTTAGTAAAAAAGTAAAGTAAAAAATGTGGTTTACTGGTAATATTTTTAATGACTTTTGTTAAATTTTCAAATAAACTAAAGACAAAATAATTTCCTTTATGAGATTTAATTTGAAAAAGGAAAAGATTTCGAAGGATTTAAGCAAAAATGGAATGATAGAAGACAGAGAGGGAGAAGACCTTTTTGCCGAAAAGATGATAGGTCCGAAGGCAAGAACTACAGGGATAAGAAAAGGCAAATGCATAAATTTTGGAGAGTGTGAGGAAGCGGGAAAAATCACTGAAGTCCCTGAGGGAGCAGAATTTGTCTGTAAGAGTTGTAAAAATCCTCTTGAAGAGCTAACACGATATGTAGCTAGAAGTTCTAGATCTTATTTCCCATTGATCGGTGGTATTGGGCTGGTTATTGTCGCCATTTTGGTTCTTCTTTTTGTTCTTCCTTTATTTAATGGAATGATAAATGGTCAAAAGGGGATTTTTAAAGTTTTGGAGTCCAAACCATCGTTACTTCAGGCAGAAGAAGCTATTAAAGCCCAAATCCCTAAGAGATTTACTTTTGTTGATATTAAAGAAAAGAGCGCAGTTAAAGATCAGAATGGACAATGGAATTTGAATTATGAGGTTACGGTTCAACCACAGCTTACGCTCTTTTGGGTACCCGTAGGGCCTGTGCTTCCCGGAAAAGAAAGATTGGAAGGTGTTCCTAAAGATCTTCAACCTTGGGCAAAATCTCATATTAAAGATCTTCTCTTTACCCTAGATCAAGAACCCGGTATGGTCTATTATCAGGATCAGAAACGAACTGCTTTTGAGGCTAATCAGCCTCTTACTCTTGATTGGAAGCTAAAAGCGATAAAACAAGCTGATGGTGGATGGAAATTTTTGAACGAAGATAACAAGTTTCCTTGGGTGGCGGTGCCAGAACAAACTATTCCAGGAACACAACAAACGGTCCTCTATTCAGCTTATGATCTGGCTACAGCTCTCAGGCAAGAAGACAGTCAATGGACAGATCTAGCCAATCGACTTAAAGAAATTGATAAGCAAGCAGCTCAAGTCTATACGGAGGCGAAATCCGAGGTTTCTAGTCCTGGCCGAAAACCAAAGTATTTGCAGCCTGGAACCGGTGGACCCACGACTGCTGCTGAAGGAGCAGGGATAGGGGCTGCTGGAGGAGCGCTTATCGGAGGACTTGCTGGCGGAGGAGCTGGAGCCGGATGGGGGGCTCTGGGAGGACTTATCCTTGGTGGATTAGGAGGAGGATTGTATTCGTATGAGAAAGAGAAAAAAGCTTGGCGTGCAAGAGTGGCAGCCCATAACGCAGCACTCCGAAGAGCTGCTGCAAAAGCAAGGGAAGAAAAAGAAAGATTATTAGAACAATATGCACAAGAATTAAGACAAATGGCAGAGAACAGGAGGTTAGCATTATCAGGGGCTAATCCAATGCTCAATCCCTCTTCGCCAGCCCCTCAGACTCCAGCTCCTTATATGCCTACCGCTTCTTCTCAATCTTTTCCGCCCCCTCCATTTCCATCCACTCCGCCAGCATCTTCTCCTTCCTATCCTCAAATTCCTGGATCTGTTCCTCCTGCAGAAGGGTATGGACCTCCTCCTGGAACCCCTCCTTTGCCTCCTTCCTCTCCTCCACCATTTCCTTGATGAAGACGTAGAGTATTCGATGTCCTTTTGGAAGCCTAAGGTAGTTGCTTTTTAACCAATTTGTTCTAGAGAAAAGAGACAACTCAGTTGGAAAAAAGAAAAAAATGTTTAAGCGCTGGTGAGTCTAAACTATTTATGATTCCATGGATTAATTTCAGAATGCGTACATGATCAACGATGGATTGAATTTGTTAAGAGAAGCCTTTTTTTTGTTTCTTTATCAAAAACCTCTTTCTTTTTGGTTAACCTTGCTGTTTTCTTTCTTCCTCGCTAGCTTCTGCTGGTGGCTCGCCAGTCACTATACACAATTGTGGAATCGGACATTCCAAGTCAAATTGATCCATCATTTCTTTTGTGGCATAGCTGCTTTAATGACTTTTATTTTTGTGAGCACATTTTTCTGTCTAGGATTTACAAAAACCGCTGGAAGGGATCAGATAAACAGATGGGGTTATGAATTGGTCAGAAATGGGGAATGGGAAAATCGTACCTTTGAGCAGGCAAGAAGAGCCGTCTGGGATTTAGGAATTGAACCATTCTATGAATGGACAAGCCCTCGGTTTATTCCGACTACAACCTATCAAAGCCGGTTAACTGTTGCGACAATTTATGTTATTAATGCCACAAAAAGCTTCCTTTCCATGCACCCCTTTTTAGGAAAGATGCTTGATTTAAATATCACCAAAGCTGAAACTATTGCTAAGAAAGATATGGATCGGTATTTTGCTCTTGGAGGAACAACCTATAATGATCGTAGAGCTATCGGATTAATTTCTTCCTATTTGATATGGTCGTTAGATCAACAAACTCCAAGACTTTCTTTTCTTTTTAGAGTCCTTCTGGTTATTCTTTTCCTTTTTACACAATCTATTCCCTTTATTCTTATTGGAATTGCTGCGTATAAGGATATTAAAATTCAAACATGAGATCCAATTAGCTCAGGTGCTTCGGGTCAATGTCTGCTACCTCTATGGCTACAAGTCTATCGAGAAGGGCAAGCTCGGTACCAGTCGATTGAGCTAATGCAACGATATAATTATGAAGATAGCTTTCGGCAATAAGGGACTCTACTGTAATGGCTAGCCTATGCCAAGAATCCATAGCCTCGAATGTGTCTTGGGGAGAGTAATTCATGTAGAACTCTTTTTGCAGGGTAAGTAGAATCCATCCCCAAATGGAGAGCATCATGGGATTTTTGACCTTCCTTTTGATATGAATGATTCCAACTGCTGCCTGCCAAGACCAGTAGTTTATATCAAAAGGTCCAGTGATAGTTCTTTGCCACCAGCGCTGAAGATCGGGCTCTCGCAAAGGTCTTTCATCCGGCTTAAAAATGCTTTGAGTTGTTGGATAGCCAAACAATATATCGTAAAACCCTTTGACGATTATTTTAGAAAGTTTTTCATGAAAAGGTTTAAATTTTTGAAAAATGGCTTCATCCTGAGCATTGAATCTGAGAGGGGTGGGGATCATGTCGATGATTGTTTGGGTCAATTCTTTAATATTTGTTTTCATAGGAAGAAGAAAGATGTAAGAAGAATAGGAAAAGAGAGGGGAGATGATCAAGGAAAAAGATTAAGAAAAAACTAAAGATACCTAGTCAAAAAGAAAAGCCTGATTTAATTGGAATTAATGGAGATTAACAGTTCATTAAGTACCTTTTTCGCATCTCCAAAGAGCATGATCGTCTTTGGCGAATAAAAGAGGTCATTATCAATTCCTGCAAATCCTGTGGACATGCTGCGTTTGATGAAAAGAATCTGTTTGGCCTTATCGACATCCAATATGGGCATACCATATAAAGGGGAACCTGGGTTTTTCCTAGCGGCTGGGTTGGTAATATCATTGGCTCCTACGACCAAAACGATGTCTGTTTCAGGAAAAAGGGGATTAATCTCTTCCATTTCAACAAGTTTATCGTAGGGTACATCGGCTTCTGCCAGCAACACATTCATATGTCCTGGCATTCTGCCAGCCACAGGATGAATAGCAAATTTTACTTCGATATTTCTATTCTCTAGAACATCTGTTAGTTCTTTTACCACATGCTGAGCTTGAGCCGCAGCCATACCGTATCCAGGCACTACTACAACTTTCTTAGCTGCTTCAAATAAAATAGAAGCTTCTTTAGGGGATAGGCTTTTAACGATCTTACCATCTCTTGAGGGATCAGCTACTTCAAGGACCTGCCCGACTCCTCCAAAAAGAACGTTCGTAAAGGAACGGTTCATTGCTTTACACATCTGAATGGAAAGGATCAGTCCAGAACTTCCATCCAGTGCTCCTGCAATGATCAGTAGCTTATTGTTGAGCAAAAAGCCCATGAATGAAGAAGAAAGACCTGCATAAGCGTTAAGAATGGAGATAACCGTTGGCATGTCTGCTCCGCCAATCGGCAAGACTAAAAGAATGCCAAAGAGCAAAGAAAGACACACGATAGAACCGAAAAGAAAAGGATGACTGCCTCCTTTAATGACTAAATAGGCGATTAAAAATAAGCTGAAAGCAAAAACCGAAAGACTTACTAAATTTCTTCCTGGATAAAGAATAGGTCTAGTTGGAATGATTTCTTGAAGTTTGCCGAAAGCCAGTAGACTACCGGTAAAAGTTAAAAACCCTAAAAGTACTTCGATGCATAAAACAATCCGTTGAGGCATGGAAAGATTGGAGCCGTGCAGAAAATATTCAGCACTCCCTACGATGCCTGCGGCTAAAGCACCGAAGGCGTGAGATAGAGCGGTTCGTTGCGGCACGGCTGTCATTGGCATCAGCATAGCCATTGGCGTACCTATAGAAGCCCCAATGACTATACCAATAGCGATCCAGAGATAACCGTGAATTTCTGGTTTGAGAAGTGTGGCTAAAATAGCCAGAGCCATACCTGCTGTTCCCGCCCAATTACCCCATCTGGACGTTTTGATTTCACTCATCCATTTTAAGGAAAGAATGAAAAGAGAAGCTGAAGCGATATAGACAAATTGAATGATGTTCTCCATAGAGCTGTACTTCCCCAGAAATTATTTACTTTTCCTGAACATTTTCAATATCCTATCGGTAATTAAAAAGCCGCCGACTGCGTTAATGGAGGAGGCGATGATGGCAATGGTACCAAGGACAATGACCCATGTTTTATCTCCTTCTCCTGTAAGAGCTAAGGAACCGACCAGGGAGATCGAAGAGATAGCATTTGTCAAGGACATTAGAGGGGTATGTAACAAGCGTGAAACGTTCCGAATTAATTCTAGTCCTAAAAAGGATGCTAAGACAAAGATGTATAGATTAGTAATCCAATCATTTAGTGTCATGGTGAACCTCCTAGAAAATGGAAAGTTTTAAGACAGTTGTTGGTTTAAAGCATTAAGAACTTTTTCATTGACAATTTTCCCCTCACGAATAACCAACGTCTTTTGGATGATTTCATCTTCCCATTGAATAGATAATTTATTTTCTTTAAAGAAAAGGGAAAGAAAGGATTGGATATTTTTCGAATAAAATAAACTGGCTTGTGGGGCCATAGTCGAAGCTATGTTTAGTGGCCCATGGATAATCACATGATTTTGGACGACAGTTTTTCCTGGCACTGTCAATTCACAGTTCCCCCCCTGTTCTGCAGCCAAATCCACAATGACTGAACCAGGTTTCATCATTTCTACGGCTTCCTTTGCAATAAGCTTTGGGGCTTTAACACCTGGAACAAGGGCGGTGGTGATGACGATGTCGGCTTTTTTACATTGTTCGATAATGAGTTGGCGTTGTTTTGAATAAAATTCTTCAGATTGGGCTTTGGCATAACCGGATCGGTCTTCAACGTCCTGGGCGGTAATTGGTAAATTGACAAATTTAGCACCCAGACTTTCAACCTGTTCTTTGGCTATGGGTCTAATATCATAGGCTTCAACGAGTGCTCCTAAACGTCTGGCCGTAGCGATAGCTTGCAAACCAGCAACTCCGGCACCAATGACGAATACTTTGCAAGGGGGAATGGTGCCTGCGGGTGTGGTAAGCATGGGTAAAAATTTAGGAAGGGTGTTGGCTGCCATGATTAAAGCCTTGTATCCAGAAACAGTACTTTGAGAACTCAGAGGATCCATAGACTGAGCCCTACTAATTCTTGGGATAAGATCTAGGGAAAAAACGGTGAGCTTTTGGGCGGCAAGTTCTTTGACTAAGTCTAGATTTAATAGTGGATAGAGGAGGGAAATGAGTATAGAGTTTTCAACAAAATGGGCTATGTCTTCCTTTCTTGGAGGATGAATAAGACAAACAATGTGAGCGTTTTTCAGGACTTCGTGAGCCGTAGGTAAAATTTTTGCTCCTTTATCCTCGTACATCTCATCGAAGTAACCTGCATGGATACCGGCCCCAGATTCGACACAAACTTGCAGTCCGTATTTCACAAGGGAAGGTAATACCTCTGGGACCATGGCAACTCGATTTTCGCCCGGAACCTTTTCTTTGAGAACACCAAGAGTAGCCATACTTTTTATTCCCTACCTAAAAGAAAGAATAGGAAACTATTCTTTTGTCGACAAGAAATCAAGAAGCTTTTACTTAATTTTCTCTCCATGCTATGACGCCACTTTTCTTTTTTGCTTTCTGTTAACTAATAGAAGATGCAATTTATAGTATCTTAAGAATACATCTTGTTTCAAAATAAAAGAAAAAACTATTTGGTATAAACCAGAGAGGGTAGTTTTTTTAGGCCAATAAAAGGGATAAAAAAAACTATTATTAGGGTAGCTTTGGTTTTTCTTTGTTAGAAAGAAAATGGAGTTGCTCAAGGGCATGGTGTAAGTCCCATTCTGTATTTTTTCCATAATTATGTCGGCAAAAATACATACATCGTAGGATGACCACCTGTCTCATGAGATCTCGTATGGTGATAAGTTTGCTGCGCCATCTCTCTAAACTTTGTTTTGAGAGGGGATTGTTTAAATCAATAGAATGATTTTCCTTTATCTGAAATTGCCCGAACCCATAGACTTCTTCTGTATCTAATGTTGAAGGAGGATGAAAGAGGGGCTTATAATGTTGTCCATCGTCGACAAGATGGGCAATCCAGGATACGGAAACGATAGGAGGTCTTTTTTTTTCGATAAATTCAATGTTTAAAATAGTCAATTTTTCGCCAGCTTCTGGATAAAGATCCCTAGTAAGGATTGCTGCAATTTTTTGCTTGATCTCATCTTGGTTTGAAAGGCTAAAAAGACTATTAACTTGTAGAATTAAAAATAACGCATAAATCCACAATTGTTTTATTCTATACATAGTATAATATATTCAGGAACCAGTTAAAATCTATTCCAGATTACGAGTTCTTCTCAGAAAATCAAAATTTAAAGACAACAGTGCTTTGGATCCAAAAAGGCATTCCAGCTACGATGTCTTCATAATTGAAAGTACGGGTGCCATTTGCCCCCATGCCAAAGGCCAGCCAATAGGGTTCATTGGTAAAGTTATAAAAATAGAGTCTTGCTTCCCACCTAGGCCCTGCATAGAACAAGGTGGCATTCAGAATAAATTGGGTGGGGATATGCGTCGTGTAGTTGTATCCAAGGAACTGTTCGCTCATTAGCAAAGCTCCCATGGTTATTCCTACTCCACTATCATGCCTATAGGTAATAAGCCCACTGAAAATTTGATCTGGAAAACCCAGAAAGTTATAGATTCCCATCGGATACATTTGATTGTTATTGAGTGGCAATTGTTGTTTCAAGGCAAGAGCTGTCGAATAGGTTTGGTACATCGGTGGGCCGTGGCCGATGGTGATCCAGTCTTCTGTGCCATGCATATAGGCATAGCCTAATTTAGCCCAAACATGACGATTGGGTTGGTAGTTTAGACTTGTTTCAAAGCCATTGACTGTTGAGGGGGTTGCTGGCCCTGTGCGGTTATTAAGATAGGTGTACTGAGAAAAAGCATCAAGGGTAGCAAAAAAAGAGTGGTGCAGAAGATCGATCTTAAATCCTCCTTCGTAAAGCTCATTTGTTAAATGGAATTGTGAGGGCCCGAAAAAAGGAGAAAACCCACCCATATCCGCTGCATTTACCACATAACCCCAGTTGAAGTCAAAATAGGCACTAAGCCAGGGAAAAATTTTGTAGACTATTCCGATATCGACAAGGGGAGTCAGTTGGATGGTAGAAAGTTGGCGGAAGAGAATGGGTGGAGTTCCTGGTGGAGTTTGAGCAGAAACAAAATAACTGCTAGCCCGTGCTCCGAAAATGACTGAAAATCTATCAGAAATATTTATATCATCTAAGAAAAAAGGGGAGACTGCACCATAATGGCAATCGGTGCTCCCAGCTGCTAAATTGGCTGGTTCAAAATAATATCCTTGAGGAGCACCAGGGATAGGCCACTCCCCTCCAAAAGGAGCTTTAGGATTTCCAATTCTTGCTTGAAAATATTTGGAGAGTTCTGCATTCCAAAGCAGGGGATTCTGGTTTATAAGGCTATAGCTATTAAGGACAATGAAGGAATCGGAATTATAATCTAGATTTTTTTGGTAATGCAATTCGACTCCTGTGTCGATTCTATGAGAGAAAAGAAGACTACCAAGAGCAGGGTAGCGATAAGTGGTGGGGAAATTGTTAGTAGCTGATGGGGGTGTTTCAAAATTCAGTATGCATTCGGTTCTGTTGTCAATTTCATAGTCCCCTCGGCATGATTCATCGTAAAAGAGAGGATGCAGGATCCATTGGTCGTTGTGGTACCAAAAAAAGGTGTTGTTGAGGAGTTGAAAATTTTCGTTGAGAGTGAACTTCTGAATGACTTGGGTCAACCCAGTCGTCCCATAGCCCCCATCGGTTGGATTGAGCAGGACATTTCTTCGACTGATCCCTAGAGGAGCTCCAAGGTAGGAGGAAGCGGGCGGATTATTAACAACTCCAGTGTTTGGAAGGGTTGGAGAAAGAGCTCCAGGTAAATAAAGACCGTTATCGATCAATGCTTGAGTTGGTCTATTGATCATACCCCACATTGGTGTGAAGTCATATGAGCCGAAGTCCGAGTAGAGATCAATCGAATAAAACTCCGAAGGATGATAGCCAAGGGCAAAATAAAAGTTTTGCTGATCATTCCTTTGATACTGATAATAGCTTCCGTTTTCTTGTCCCATGTAACTGAATCGGTAGGCCAATTTTTTTTCTTTGTCTATTGGCCCCCCTATATCAGCTCCCCACATGTATTCTTCATACATCCCAATCGTATCCCAAACATAACCACGGAAAGTGTCGAAATAGGGCTGTTTTGTAATATAATTGATATATCCACCAGAGACTTGAGTGGCTCCAAATACAGCATTAGATGGCCCTTCGACAATATCCATCGATTCGACCATATTATAGTTCCAAGGAATGTTTTGTTCAGAATTGTTATTCAAGGTTTCCTCGATGCCGTTAATCAGGGTCAGTCCATTACGACCCCGTATCGTGGGAGCGCTGGCTATACCATAGTTAATCTGAGTTAAAGCCGCAGGCACAAGATAAGCAGTGGAAAGAGGGTCCAGGTAGCCAAATTGACCAATGCCTGCGGATTGAGCCAATCCATGAGAAATAGGAGTGACACTGCGAGGAATATCGATAACATCTAGGGGGATAGCATAGACAGAGGTATTCGATTTTGCATTAGGCAACATACTTTCGGTGGCTCCAATGCCAACGACGGTTAGTTCTGGGAGGACATAGGAACTGGAACTGGCATTATCCACGCGAAGCTTGGTCGGAGGCTGTGTTTTTTTTGCCTCTTTTGGAATTAACTTTTCTTTTTCTCTCTTAGTGGTCAAGTAAGGTGGCTGAGAAGCAGTCTCATCCTCTGCAAGGCTATTGGCTGAGAAAAAAAAGCTCCCCAAAAAGACCAGAAACATAAGCCATATAGAAGATGGTGATTGCATTGGGCTGTTGCTCCTATTTTCTTTGGTTGGAAAGATGTTCATAAAATTTTAGAAAAAGTTGGGAATGTAAACTATAAATTACATTTGTTTTGTAAAAAATAAGCAAGGCCTATGCCAACTTCTTTGAGGTGTCGAGTCCACAGGAGTGTTTGACGAGCCACAGATAGTGGGCTTTTTATTGAATGCGTTGCTAAATAAGATCCTCTTAAAATAGAAAGAAATAACCCCTTAAACAGTTTTGACAGAAGTCCAAGCTTTTGGCAAACTTATTAGGAGGTTGCTAATGCTAGGATAGCGGGTGTAGTTCAATGGTAGAACACGGGCTTCCCAAGCCTGAAGCGAGGGTTCGATTCCCTTCACCCGCTCTTAATTTTTCTTTTTTATCGTTATTGTCATGAGGGCATGAGAGTTTTATCTTTATTCATATCCTTCCCGTGGTTATGAATGGATTAAAAAAGAAAAGACTCTATTTTATCCTGCTATTTTTTTTATCGATTTTTTTATTCCCAGTCTCTACATCTATTGCTTCGACCGGAGATCAAGACTATAAGCAAGTTCCTCAAGACTTGTTTCTAGACATTTATGTTACGATTCAAGAAGGAGATAGGAGTTTTGAAAAACAAGATTTTAGAGAGGCTCTTGAGAAATATAAACAGGCTGAAAGCAAGCTCCTTGACTTAAGAAAAACCAATCCCAAATGGGAGTCGAGGTTAGTGGATTATCGATTAAAGTATGTCCAGGAAAAGGCCTCAGAGGTGCAGAACAGACTAGCTGGCTTGCCTGTTTCTACAAGTCCTTCCCCTGCACTTGAAGAATCCCCTGAAAGCAAAGCTTTGGAAAACAGGCTAGCTGAAATAGAAGCAAAACTAGCAAAGCTAGAACAGTCGAAATCCCTTCCTGCCTCTGAATCGGAGCAGAATAGAGAGGCCCAAGAATTGCAAAATCTTTTCCAAAATTTGCAGAAAGAACTCGTTCAAGTTAAAATGGCTAGAAAAAAGCAGATGGAAGCTCAAGAGGAAAAGATCAATGTTCTTTCTTCGCAGGTAGCTTCTCTACAGAAAGAGCTAGCAGTTGCTAAATCTCAAAATCGGAATGAGACCGAAGTTCTAAACCTGCAAAAAAAGCTGAGTGTTCTGGAAGAAGAACTTAAAAAAGCAAATGCCCTCAAACCCACTCCCAGGCAGGTTGAAAGTGAGGTTGCAAAAATGAGGGAGCTATCCGAAAAGGTGAAATCCTTGGAAGCTGCTCTCCAACGAACAAAAGAAGAACAACTGCGAATTACTCAAAACAATATCGAACAAAGTGCCAAAGCTAATCAGATTGTTCTTTTGGAGCAAAGGGTTCAAAAACTGGAAGGAGAATTGGCTCAGGCCAGACAGGAACAATATCGGTTGACGCAACTGAATCCCGCTCTCATCGATTACCAACAGCTGAATAATTTAAAAGAACACATGCAAAAAATCGAAGAACAGATGGCTGAACTTTCTAAGAAAGGAGAACTCAAAAGGCTCCAGACCAGAACTACAGAAAATGCTACAGAAATGGAAGCATTGAAAAGTCGGGTCAATAAACTTGAAGCAGAACTTGCTCAAAGCCGTAAGCGGGAAGAACAATTATTAAGCTCAGTTTCCAATCAAAATGTAACACTTCAAAAAAGAGTTAAAGAATTAGAGCAGGAGCTAGCCAAAGAAAAAGGCAAAATGCTGACCCAAAGTAGTCCATCTCTTGGACTAGACCATCAAAGCCGGGCTGTCTCAACTGTTCCACCCGCTAGCCAATCTGTTGAACAACCTCAAGCTTTTTCTTCCAGCCCTCAAGAAAAGCAATTGGCGAAAAATCAAAAAGAGTCCTATGGGCAACAAAAAAACGAGCTTCCAAGCGCTTCTTCTCAAAAACATGTCCAAAAGAAAAGATCTCGCCATAGCCGCAGTGCCGAAGAGGAGCTTGTGCATTCGTGGAGAAAAGTCAAAAGAGAGTTTTTTTCTCTTTTTAGATAAAATATAGATACAAAATAATGGCTCTCTGGGTTCGTTGCTGTTTGTTGGGGTGCTATACTACGGTTCTTTTATTTAGTCAATTGATCTGCTTGGATGCAAAAGAAAAGGTAGCGGTAAGAACTTGCTGCCAAGTGCCGCTTCCCTTAGGATCTTGGCATAAAGATATTCCAACTACGACATTTTGGATAGGAACGGACATTACCAAGTGGAGCCCCAAGGGAATTTTTAGAAGTTCATGGGATGAGCATTGGATTAGGAACTATGGCGGAGAAGATAGTCCGGAAGCTAGAGCTGGATTGCTACCTGGGACACATGCGGCAACACTCAATCCCTTCTACGTAGCTCTCCCTTTTAACGATATTGCTTATCCTGTTACCGCAAGGAAATGGATGCCCTGGTTCGATCCTTCGGTACCTAAGGGAGTATCTCAATGCAAAGGCCATTGGGTAGAAATTAAAAATAAGTGGGGGAAAGAAGCCTATGCCCAGTGGATGGATGTAGGCCCCTATGTGGCAGATGATTACTGTTATGTCTTTGGTGCATGCAGGCCAAAATCAAAATCGGGTTTAGATGTTTCTCCCGCAGTTAAGGAATACCTTAACTTGAATGGGTACAATAAAGTCAGCTGGCGCTTCGTCGATGAAAAAGAAGTACCTCAAGGACCATGGTTAAAGTATTTTGAGGAAGCAATTCTCTATTCGGTCATAAAAAAAAGAGAAATGGAGCGGAGAGCTAATGGAAGTGAGCAAAAGAAAGAAAAGGTAAAGAGCAGAGCAACCACAAAAAACAATCCCAAAAGGGAAAAGTAGTCCTTTAAAAGAATGAATTGGCCTTTTTATTACCAAGGCCTGGCAGAAGATGAAGCTATTTTATAGACAAGTAGGATCGGGTGGCCCCAACGTATTTTTACTCCACGGCTTATATGGGAACAGTTTCAATTGGGCTTCCATCGCTCAGTCATTAAGCAACTTTTATCAAGTCTTTTCTTTTGACTTAAGGAACCATGGTCATTCCCCAAGTTCTTCTTTCATGGATTATTTCCTCATGGCAGAGGACATTCGTCAAACGGCTGAACCAATGGAGCTTTTTCCTGCTCATTTAATTGGTCATTCGTTGGGAGGAAAGCTGGCTATGGTTTTTGCTTTATCTTTTCCACAATGGGTCAGCAGTCTTGTTGTAGTGGATATAGCACCAGTAGATTATGGGAAAGAAGCCGTGCAGGAGCACTTTAAAATACTGGAAGCCATGAGAAGTTTACCACTCTCAGATTTAAAAACAAGAAAAGAAGCTGAAGTGCTCCTGCTAAAAACGATCAACAATAAAACCCTGGTACAATTCCTTTTGACAAATCTTGTATATCAATCGGAACGGTACGTCTGGAGAATAAACCTAGAGGGGATTAGAGCATCGATTGAAAAACTCACTGCATTCCCTTTTCTCCATGTTTGTTTTCCTGGCAGGACTCTTTTCATTGCTGGAGAAAGATCAAATTATCTTGAAGCATCTTCCATCCAGCCCCTCTTTTTCTTTTTTCCCAAGGCTACTTTTGTAAAAATAAGGGATGCGGGCCATTGGGTACATTTTGAAAAGCCAAAAGAATTTCTAGAAGTCTTGATTCCTTTTCTTAGAGAAAATAGGGAATAGGATTTAAAAATTTTGTCTGTTGTATCATCGCACTTTGTGGTTGTATAAAAGTTCTCTATTGTTTATAGCTTATAGTCGCATTGTATGCAGAAAAGGAATGGAGAAGGTTTTTTTGAATTCCTGCCGTTGTTGGATTAAAAAACATCAAAAGCCTCATGGAAGAACTTAAAAAAATTATCATTTTCTCCATGCCTTTTTTAAAAAGGCGGATGCCCTTGATCTTTGCAGGTTTGATTTCCGGCTTTCTTTTTGGGGCTTTTAACGGAGCCTATCTTTTTATTCTAAAAGCAGCCATTGATAATTTTTCGGCTCCAACTAGCCATCAACAAGCCATTAGTTCAACAGAGAAGACTTCCAAAAAGCATTTTTATCAAAAGGTAATGGACCAGTTAGGCAGATGGCTTCCGAAAGCTAACGAGCCACTTGACTGGAAAAGAATCTGTGGTGGCATTCTGATCTTACCATTGATAGCCATCTTTAGGGGATTGTTAAGACTGCTTAATTCTTATTTCATGACTCTGGCAGCAGCCAAAATCGTTGCTGATTTGCAATCAGCCATCCTATCCAAGTTGCATTCTCTATCGATGGATTTTTTTCATAAATCGACTACAGGGGATCTAGCGATTCGAATACTCAATGATACGAAAGCCTTTTATGACTCAGTCAGTGTTCTTTTTACCGATATTGCTAAAGATCCCATAACCATCATAGCTATCCTTTTTTCCTGTGCGCTGATCGATTGGCGGCTAACCATAGTTGCCATACTTTTGGTGCCAGGCTGTATTGTTCCTGCCATTACCTTAGCCAAAAAGGCTAGAGAAGCCTCCATGGGAATTATCTCTTATTCGGTTGCCCAGAGTAATCTATTGTTCGAATCCTTATCGGGGATTCAGGTAATTAAGGCTTTTTGTTTAGAAAAGAAAAATGTCGAAACTTTTAGACACCAGGCAAATGAATTAGCCAAACATGCAGCCAAGATGTCCATTGCAGGCACCATGGTGAGTCCAATGATCGATGTGGTGGCTAGCTTTGCATTGTCTCTACTGATTTTATGTGTGATTTGGCAAAACATTAGCATAGCAAATATGGCTGCCATTGCTAATGGAGCCATCCTGTTTTTTGCTCCGATAAAGAGGCTAGCTGATGCAAATGTGAAGATCCAAGAAGGAGCATACAGTGCAAAAAGGCTAACGGATCTTTTGGATACTCCTTCCACTGTCCAGGAAAAACCTAATGCCAAAGCCATTAAAACATTTAAAAAGCAGATAGAATTTCAGAATGTGACCTTCAATTATGGACATGAAACCGTTATAAAAAATCTTTCCTTTATCATTCCCAAAGGGAAAAAAATGGGAATTGCTGGCAGAAGCGGTGCGGGAAAAACGACATTGACTAGTCTTCTTTTCAGGTTTTATGATCCGGTTTCGGGTTCCATTTTGATAGATGGAGAAGATTTAAGGGATCTTAAAATTGAAGATCTTAGAAATATGTTCTCGTTGGTGAGTCAAGATGTTGTCATTTTCAATCGATCGATTGCTGAAAATATCGCTATTGGGAAAGCGGGAGCTAGCCGAGAGGAGATTGAGCAGGCTGCCAAGCAAGCTGGAGCGCATGAATTTATAGAAAAGCTGCCCCAGGGTTATGACACGATTATAGGAGAAAGAGGGGTGAAACTTTCTGGAGGGCAACGGCAGAGGCTTTCCATAGCGAGAGCCTTTATTCGAAATAGTCCAATTCTCATTCTGGACGAAGCAACCTCCAGTCTTGATTCCCATAGTGAATCGGTTGTACAGCAGGCGATCTATCAGTTAGAAATAGGCCGGACAGTCCTCATTATTGCCCATAGACTGTCGACGTTAGCAGATTGTGATGAGATTCTTGTGCTCGACAAAGGTGAGATTGTGCAGAGAGGGAATTTCGGGGAGTTGCTAGCTCAGGAAGGTCTTTTTAGATCAATGGCTCTCCATCAAGGAATTGCCACTACATTGGAAGGAGTCGCTTCGTAGAAGTTTTGCAAGCATTTAGGCGGCGATAGCCGATGATGATGACCCATTTTTTTAAGTATTGCCAGATTTCTTTGACTCCTCTTCAACATTTTTCCTTTGAAGACCTAACAGCAAAATTTCTTTGCTTGGAAAAGTGGCGACCCTCTGGTGCGAATGCTGCTGAGGGAGTCCCCTTTCGAACTTCCTATCGGAGTAAATATAAAAATGAATTGGTCTTTATCTTCTGTTTTTTATGTCTTTTGCAGCCCTCTTTTGCTTGGGATTTGCAAAAAACGGTTAATCAGGCAGCTTCCATCATTCGGCGGTTTAAAAGCATGCCTGAAAAATCAATTCCTCGATCTGTTTTTCAAGATGCTAAGGGCTTTGCAATTTTAACAGTCATTAAAGCAGGTTTTATTTTTAGTGGGAGGGGAGGCACGGGCTTAGTAGTGGCAAAGACTCCAAAGGGTTGGTCTGGTCCCTCAGCGATTACTGTGGGAGGGATCGGCTTTGGTTTCCAGATAGGAGTCAATGCTACGGAATTTATTCTGGTCCTGAATACTCCAGAAGCTGTCGAAGCTTTTGCAAAAGGGGGAAATTTTAATGTGGGAGGTAGTATCAGTGCAACGGCGGGTCCCGTCGGAAGAACGGCTGAAGCTGGAGTGATGCCAATGGCTGCTATCTATACTTACAGCCAGAGTCAAGGAATATTTGGAGGCATATCCATAGAAGGAACAGCAATTGTGGAGGCTCCCGATACCAATAGAGAATATTACCACCGGGATGTCAGTCCTTCGGAAATTCTTTCCGGAGCCATTAAGCCACCTCCCGGAGCCAAAATCCTTATTGATGCTTTACAGGCTCCCTATGAACCAGAAGAAGAACCAGAAAAATAACCATAAAAGGAGGACCATCAGGAATAGTCGTACAGGGAGTAATTCTTTTCCCTAGAGATAAAATCTGACTTTTAATTATGGCTTTTTCTTTGCTAAAGAAATTTTGCAATTGTTTTTTCTTTCTATTTTAGGTTTATTAGAAGTGGGTAGTTAACAATTTTCAATCAGTATTTTCATATCAATTGAAGTTTGAAAGGAGAAATAAATGATTTTTACATTGCCTTTAGCACTCAAAAGGTTGTGCAAACAAAAGGAATCTACTGCTTGCAATGAGCTTTGCTTAATAAAGAAAAAAAGAAGAGGTTTAGGAAGTTGGGTAGCGAAAAATGTGAAGAAAAATATTGCTTTTATTTTTGCATTTCTTAGCTTTCCCCTTTTTTGCTTTGGTCATGGAGGCAGCGATAATGGAGGAATGGAGTGTGGGATTCTTTCTCAGGGTGGATATGCGATTCATCTAGATGTCTATGTTTACGGGAGGATGGGGCAATTTAAGACTTATTGTCAAAATATTCCTAATACTGGAAAAATGACCATGGTATTTGATTTGATTACTCCTGATTTGAGAACCATTCCTTTAGAGGTTAAAGTTGTGGATGAATCGACGGGTAAACCGATACTGGAAGTCCCTCCAAAGCTCTATTCTTCTGGGGTTGCCTCCATTGATGTTACTTTTGAGAAAACGGGGAAATATATGACACATATTACCCTGGTAAAAGGTGATGGCTCCAATCCCATGGTCTTTAAGTTTCCGATTAATGTGGGGCTTACTAGCTTTTTGACCAGTCCCATAGTTATGGGGAGTATTGTCCTTGGGAGTGTTGTCGTGGGAGCTCTTATTTTCTTTTTCGTCTCTAAAAGAAAGAAAGTAGCTGCTTCTTCTATTGCTTCAAGTAAAGCTTGAAGAAAGAGGATTTTAATGATAATATATGTTATATCATGAGTTAATAATCGAGTAAAATATGAATGGATTTTTTAAGTTTATAGATTTACAGACAACCAAAGGCAAAACCAAGTTGTCTTATTTTGTTGTGTTGATTTTAGTTGCGCTGATTGGGGGAGGACTATTTTTTTGGTTTAAAGGAGCTAAGCCAAAATACGATTTTTCCGTCGATCCGGATCAATATCCATTTGTGAAGGAAACGCAGTATGTGCATCTAAAAAATGGGGATACCTATTCGATAACTGCCCAAAAGCTTCGGACTAAAATAGGCAATGCAGAAATTAAGATGCTTGGGTACAATGGGTCGGTTCCTGGACCTTTTATTTATGTTAATCAAGGGGATGAGATTACCCTGGAGTTTAAAAATCTAACGGGTCTGCCTTCTACTATTCATCATCATGGTGTGCGGGTTGATAACCGTTATGACGGAGTTCCTGATGTAACCCAACCGGTTGTACCCAACGGCAAAAGTTTTACCTATAAGCTTAAATTTGATGATCCGGGGGTGTATTGGTACCATCCCCATTATAGAGACGATTATGCGCAAGAGCTTGGATTGTATGGCAATTATATTGTCATTCCTAAAGATCCAACCTATTGGGGGCCAGTCAACAGAGAAATGCCACTGATATTAACTGATATTCTAATTAAAGATGGCAAACTACCTGAATATTTTCAGGATTATTCCAATTTTGTTTTTATGGGTCGCTATGGGAATACCTTTCTCATTAATGGACAGGTTCAACCTACTATTGATGTGCAAAAAGGCGAGGTGATCCGTTTCTACCTAACAAACACCTCCAGTGTGAGGCCTTTCCGGCTATTTATTCCTGGATTAAAGATCAAACTGGTGGGAGGCGATAACGGGAGAGTCGAAAGGGAACAATTTGTTGATGCTGTTATTATTGCTCCTTCAGAAAGACAAATTGTAGAGGTGTTCTTTCCTTCAACGGGCGAATTCATCTTAACCCATCATGCAGTGGATCCTCTTGTTGGCCCACGCACTTACCAGCTAGCGAAGTTTCGAGTAGGCGAACAACCCGTAGCGGTCTCCTATGAAAAAGAATTCCAACAACTGAGGGAAAACAAAGAAGTTATTCAGGAGATTGAGCCGTTGGTAGCTAAGTATAAATCAGCCAGGCCAGAGAGGACAATTCGACTGTCGGTGGCGGTTTCCAAAAAAGAAGCTTCGAGATTTTCTGAACCAGGAAGCTCCACGCCAACCCAATCCGCAGCTTTCCCTGGTCTTATTACCATGCTGGCAAAAACAGGGGCGAAAGTGGAATGGGAAGATCATATGTATTTGCAAAACAAGATGTCGACTTCCAAAGAAATTACCTGGCAGATCACCGATCTTGGCACTATGAAAACTAATGGGGCTATTATGGATTGGAATTACAAAAAGGGGGATTATGTCAAGATACGGATTATTAACGACATCCATTCGCTCCATCCAATGCAACACCCAATGCATTTTCATGGGAATAGATTTCTTGTGCTTGCTGTCAACGATGTGGAAGAAACTAATCATGTCTGGAAAGACACTTTTATGGTAGGCGCTGGGGATGTGGTTGATATCCTTTTAGAAATGTCTAATCCAGGCAAATGGATGTTACATTGCCATATTCTTGAACATTTGCATAGCGGTATGATGGCAATGTATTCTGTGGAATAACAATTAGTTTGCTTTTGTTTTTTATAAGGAGAAAAATCGTTTATGCTTAGGAATATTTGTTCTAAGAGTTTTGGCTTTTTTTTCTTTTTTCTTTTAATTGGAGCGTTGTCTGTTTTTCCTCTTTATGCGCAACATGATCAGCATGAAAAACATAAGAAAATGGAGATGGAGCAACGATCCGAAGAGGAACATGAAGGGCACAAAATGGAAGGAATGAATCATGGCATGATGGGAGCAATGGGTCATGGTATGATGGGGGGAAAAGGGGGAATGGCTTGTTGTGGGAGTTCAGAGGACTTTGATCAACTGCTCAAAGAAGTTGAAGGAACAAAAAACCCCAAAGCAACGGCAAGAAAGCTGAGAATGAAAGCTGATTTGATGAAGGCAGTTGCAGAAGTGCTCGAAAAATATGCAAAAGAACTTGAATCTCCTAATCCCTGAGTTTTAATTAGCCAATAGTCAATAGTTTGGGCGATTGATATAATGATAAATTTATGAAAAAATGGATTCCCCTCTCTCTTTTTCTGTTAGTCCTGTGTTTTGGAATTACGTATCGATTATCTGCTCAAGGGGTTCTGCCTGCTTTGGATGCAGCTTTACAGCAATATTTCAAAATAGGGAAATCACTTTCCGACGACTCTTTGAAAGGAATACCAGAAGCCGCAAAATCTTTGAAGGACATTGTTCAGAAAAATACTCCTTCCCTTTTTCCTGAAGGGCTTTTAGCTAAAGTGGATACTCTAATTGGAGCCAAAGATCTTGATTCGGCAAGACTGGCATTTAAAGATATTAGTGATGTGTTGATTGGAGTATTAAGATCAAAACAAATCAAAACTGGCAAATATTTTGTTCTTACCTGTCCAATGGCTCAAGCTAGTTGGATTCAACCGGATAAAGAGGTAAAAAACCCTTACTATGGTTCAGCGATGCTTCTTTGTGGGGATGTGACAGAGGAATTTTAGTGTTTTTTAGCCTCTTTTTTTTGTTGAACGGCCGTTTGAGTAAAAATTTCAGGGGTGGTTTGTGACATTTCAAACCTTATGACAGATAAAGATAAGGAAATCCTATCATACGGATTGAGCCGTATTTGAGGGGGGATGGAAAAAGGTTGTAAACTGCTAAAAAGATAGTGGATTTTATTTTTTTTAGAAATGAAAACGAGGATTAAGGTTTCATTATTCTTGGGGGATTTTTCAGCAAAAAGCAGATAGCTTTTATCCAGAGTGTCTGTTCTTCCAACAAAAGCATGGATGGCATCTCGACGAAATTTCTTTTCGATAGTTTTTCTTTGCTCTTCGTTTAAAGAATCCAAGAATGGTTTTAAGCCGTTGGTTGGATCAGGTAACTCTTCACTAAACTCAACGTCTGCTCTATTGGAGGGGGAGCTTTTTTTAGCTGGCTGTTGTCCATAAACTTGGGTCTTTGAAGGATTCTGTCCTGTCGAGTTTTCCTGAGGAGAGGAGGAATGGTATTGTATGGGGTTTAGAGGTGTTTGCGGTTGAGGATTGGAAGGAAGTGGATAGTCATATGGAGAATCGGAGGAGGAAGCAGCTTGAGAAAAAAAGGGTTGTTGAGCAAAGCTGAAAGATAAACTAGTTAAGCTAAAGAGAAAAAAGAAAAAAACCCTGCTTTTCTTTTGTCTCATTTCTGAATCCATTTCCCATTATCTTGTTGAATATACTCTCCAGGGAAACTCATTTCTTGCCATTTTTTGGCGTATTCTTTTTCAATTTCTTCCAAGGGTTTGGCCTGAATCTTAGCTTGTGTTAAGTAGAGTTGTGTTCTGTCCTCATTTTCTTCAGCCACTACTTTTTTAGCCCAATTTCTGTAATTTTCCTCTTTGGGAGGATTGATTATTTCTAAGTAGCCCTCTCGGTTTTCTCCGATGACACGGGCATTTTTTAGACTTTGCACCTCTCCAGACCGTAGCCTTCTTCGATCGGCAATCATGGGATCAAGTCGGATCCGGGTGGGGGATTCTTTTTCAGTAATGACAACGCCCATATTCACATTAATTTTGACAGGTTCTGGAGTGGTCACTTTGACAGTTGGTGTGCAGCCGAAGAGCCAAAAAAAGAGAAAGAACAACCTTTCTTTTTTTATTAATGTTTTTAAAAAAAATAGGCAATTAATGTTCGAAAGAAATTGTTTTTTCACTCGCATTTAATAAATTTTGTCCGATCGGGGGGCCTAATTTTGGGTCCTGTGTCCAGTGGAGAGAAAAATTCCTCTTCCCTTGAGGACCATAGAGTCCCATAAGTAGATCACTATCTGGATAATTATAAGTTAATTTAATAAAACCATTTTTATATCGATAATTTCGAAGCGAATTAATAAGAAATGCAAAAAATTGGCTAGAAGTACCCTTCCAGGATGGAGGAATATTCTTAAGAAGAATATCTACATCTTTTATATCCAAATATCCTGGGGTAGAGAGTAGAAAAAAACCTTCAACCTTTTCGATGTAGGATCCATAGGCCTTCATTCGCATTCTTCCATCGATGTTCCCTCTGAATACAACATCTTTTTTTCCCATACAAAGCTTTTCTATTAAAGGACTTAATTTGCCTCCAGAAATCGTCATCCATCCATCCCATGGAAATCCGTTTTCATAGCCTACTTGGAATCCACCATGGGTATATCCATCAAAAAGAGAAAAACCATAAAACCCATAGATTCCTTCCTTTTGGAACGTTACGGAAATCCATCCATTGGTTGCCTTAAAACCTTTCCAGTTTAATTCATTAAATCGTATGGAGTGGACAAGGTTATTAGCTGTATTACTTTCTGGGGGCAAATTGAAAGCTATTTCTCCACCCGTTACTTCCATGGAAAGCCCATACTGAGGATAATCTATTCTTCCAGGGATAATGCGAAGCACATTCTTAAGGCTCACTTCCTTCCAATTATTCAAAGGAAAATTCTGAGCAGTTGTTTCAAAGATGAAAGGAAGCTCAAAACTAGGTTCTCCAAAAGCAGTCACAGTGAGATTCCCATACTTTAAGTGCAGCTTTTTTATATACCAATCTTCTAGAGTATCGAGTTTATTTGTTTTTATTTTCACTTGACGTTGCAATTCACGGAATTGGTCTACATACCAGAAAAGATCGGGACCAATGAATATAGTAGGCCGAAATACGGTGAGTTCTTCTACCCGATGATGAACAAGACCAGTCCAGGAAAATTTGACTCTTATTGATTCAATAGAGATAATTTTACTAAGCGGATCATAGGGAGACAATAAGACAATGTCGCTACCTTGAGCTTGTTCTAAAATTTCGTTATTAGCAGCAATTCCCAAAAGAGGGACGTGGGATAGAACAAAAGGACTACCCTTGGAACCCAAAAGCAATGGAATGGGGGGTAATTGAGGATGGATTCTATCAATATTGAGAATGGCGTTTTTTATCTCCAGCTTCTCAACAATAGGGTCGAAGTGGATTTTAAAAAGCAAAAAATCCAATGTTGGCGGTAAGGGAGGCTGGAAGGGTTCGCTACTGCCTATTTTATCCTCCAAAAATTTTATAAATTCACTTGTCCAGATTTCTGGGGAATCCACCACCAGTTTTTTTATTACCAGTTGACTACACAACTCCATCCAATCCCATTCGATCTGAACCTCTTTTATTTTTGCCATTTCTCCAATTTCTATTTTCTCTAATTTTAGACTATGTGGCGTCACCCATTTGACCTCTTCTGCTTGCAGAGGAAGATGATAATGGTGTGCTATGCTCAGGAGGATGGACTTAGGATTATGGTAGAGATAATAGGCAATTGCCAGTAACAAGCAGATCAGTAGCGAGGTAAATAGGAGGATATTGAAGATCAGTTCTAGAAAGAGTCTTTGGTTGGGAGAGGGAGTTTTTTGATGGTTGTTTGCAACGGCTCCTATACCTAGCATTTTCAAAAAATCCTTTTTGTCTTTGGCTTATCATTTTATGTTGTGTAATAAAAGAAAAAGAAAATTTTGCTTTCTTTTTTTCATAAATTCCAAGCCTTGCGTATTGCAATCAATTAAGGTAAAAGGGAAGAAAGAAAAGAGGAGTACAAAAGTGAATTTTACTCAGTTAGATAAAGACGAATCCAAAAAACCTATGGATGAATCCTCAAAGGTAACTATACTAGATCAACACAGCGAATTTCAAGGATCCGTAGGTTTTAGCGGTGAATTACAACTTAATGGCAAACTCGAAGGGGATATCCATTCAGAGGATGGGGTATTGCTTATAGGCCCTAATGCAATTGTAAAAGCGGAAATAAAAGCAAAAATAATTATTGTCAGAGGACAAGTAGAAGGGAACCTTTTTGCAAAAGAAAGGCTAGAACTGCTCAATACTTCCAAAGTATTTGGCGACATTAAAACTACCTCTCTATTGATCGAGCCAGGAGCAATCTTTGTGGGCAAGTCAGAAAGCCTTCTTATGGATCGCATTGAGAAACCGAATTTTTCTTCATTTTTTAAGATTCTATCGGCTTCAAAAAATGAACAGACGGCCAAAAAGGCTTCGGTGGTTCAACAAGAAACCTCCTCTCAGAAACCTTCTCCAGTAACTAAGCCCTCCGAACAGAAGCCATCGGTCCAATCAGAAAGTAGACCGCTCTCTGGAAAATAATTTCTGAGTCAATAAACTTTGGTATTTTATTGAAAAGCTTAAAGGCTATGGGAGCAAATCGGTCTGTTCGTTTCTTTTATTAAAAAAATTGAGAAAATGAAGAAACCAGTATTGTATTATGGATAAAGGATCTTACTATTGGAGTTGGTACTTATTCTCCAGCAAAAATCAGAAGACTAACCTTCTAGATTTTTTTCTACCGTCAACCAAAAGGGAGGAGGAATCATAGAGGCTATGGGATTAAAAATTGGAATTGTTGGGGCGACAGGGGCTGTTGGTGTAGAAGCTATCAAGCTTTTGGAAGAGAGCAAACTGCCAATATCTGAACTTCGCCTATTCGCTTCTTCCAGATCAGTCGGTAAAAAAATTGGGTTTTTAGGAGAAGAGCTTCAAATTGCAGAGTTATCTTCTTGTGCTTTCAAAGGGCTTGATTTTGTAATTTTTAGTGCAGGCAGTTCTGTTTCACAACAGTTTGCTCCAAATGCCAAAGAAAGCGGGGCGATTGTTATCGACAATTCCTCTTTTTTTAGACTCCAACCCGATGTTCCTTTGGTTGTTCCAGAAGTTAATAAAGAAGACCTAAAAAGTCACAAAGGAATTATTGCCAATCCGAACTGTACGGCGGCCATACTCTCTGTTGCTTTGTGGCCAATTCACAAGGTGGCGACGATTGAGCGAGCGATTGTCTCCACTTACCAAGCGGTCAGCGGAGCTGGTGCCAAAGCCATTTTGGAATTGGAGACTCAGCTCCGTCATTTTGTCTATGGAAAGCCCATTGTTCCCAAAGTTTTTCCAGAGCAAATCGCTTTTAATGTTTTTTCTCATAACAGTCCGGTTGCCGAAAACGGGTATAATGGAGAAGAAAATAAGGTTATGCAAGAAATTCGGAAAATTTTCCATTACCCAAATCTTAAAATCTGTGCTACTTGCATCCGAGTTCCTGTTTTTAGAGCGCATTCTGAGTCAGTGGTAATTGAGACTGCCAAGAAACTCGATGCTCAGCAAACAAGAAATATCCTTTTTAAGGCTCCCGGAGTTTTAGTCGTCGATGATCCTCAGAATGGATATTTTCCTACCCCAATTAAAGCTTCTGGAAAAAAAGAAGTATTAGTAGGAAGAATTAGAGAAGACCTGTCCCATCCTCATGGGATTGCCTTCTTCTTAAGTGGAGACCAACTGCTGAAAGGAGCAGCGTGGAATGCTGTTCAAATTCTTCAGGCTCTTCTTTAGGGGCTGTGCCTTGTTTTGCCTCTGTTTCTTAAACAAATGGCCTTTGCCCAGTTGGGTGGGGCTAAAAGCCAACTTCGCCTCTTGCTTACAATTGTTACCAAAAAAGCAGAGCCGCAAATGACTGCTGTCATGCTATGGGCTTTTGTTGATTTTCGATAGTTTTTGACCTCCTTTATTCCGACAAGCTCTCTTTATGATCAGATTTAGTAGGTTTTTGGGAAATCAAAAGGAAATTTTTTAGGAACAGTTAAGCCTTCTGCATATATTTTTTGAATGAAAATAAAGTTACGAATTGAAGGGATGACATGTAGTAATTGTGTGAGGCATGTTCGAAACGCCCTCACACAAGTTCCCAAGGTAGTATCGGCTCATGTGGATCTCGAAACATCTCGAGCGGTGGTAAATGCTGAAGAAGGCTGTCAGCCTGCACAGCTTATGGAGGCGGTTAAGAGTGCTGGCTATGAGGCAAAGTTGATGGAAGAAGAAGAGGAAGAGGAGGCTTCCAAGCGTTGGACCCGATCTCTTTTTCTAGGTGTGTTTCTGACAACTCTCCTTTATATAAGCCAATTTACCGTACGATCCCCTCCTTTCTGGTTAGGGAACTTCCTCTTTAGCCTTTCGGTACCCTCTTCGTGGATGACGACGTTGTATGTGCATTGGAATTTCTTCTTTGGACTTTATCTATTTTTGCTGGCTTTACCTGTTCAAATAATCAGTGGCTCTTCCTTTTATCTAGGAGCCTATCGTCAGATTCGTAGTGGCAGATTGGACATGGACACCCTTGTCTCTTTAGGCAGTTCTTCAGCTTTTCTTTTAAGCACTTTGGGTCTCCTCTTTCCTGGAATTATAGAACATTACTACTTTGATGAAGCGGCAGCCATTATCACTCTGGTGAGTGCTGGACATTGGCTGGAGGCAAGGGTCTCAAGTAAAGCCAACAGGACTCTTAAGAAGCTTTTGGAGCTGGCCCCTCCTTATGCAAATCTTTTGTTGGACAATAACGTAGAAAAAAAAGTACCTGTCGAGACCCTTTCTGTCGGTCAAAGAGTAGTTTTGAAACCGGGTGAACGGATTCCGGTGGATGGAGAGGTAATTGATGGAGAAGGACTTGTAGATGAAAGCATGCTAACAGGAGAAAGTAGACCAGTTGATAAGGCTCCAGGTAAAAAAGTATTAGCGGGAACCCTTAACCTTAATGCTCGACTGGTGATTCGCGTGAGTTCTTCGGGAGAAAAAACGGTGCTTGCCCATATTGCTGAAGTTGTTTTGAAAGCTCAGGAAAGTCGGGCTTCCATCCAGAATTTTGTGGACAAGATAAGTAGTGTTTTTGTGATTGTGGTTATCGCTATAGCCATTATGACAGCTTTGGGATGGGGGATGTCAGCAAAGGTCAAGTGGGAAACGGCACTAATTAGAGCGGCCTCTGTTCTTGTAGTAGCCTGTCCATGCGCTATGGGCTTGGCGACACCTGCGGCAATTATGGTGGCATCAAATCGACTGGCTTCTTTAGGAGTATTGATCAGGGACGGATCTGCCCTTGAAAAATGCGGAAAAATTAAAGATGTTATTTTCGACAAAACTGGAACTTTAACGGAACCTGTATTAAGTATAGGCAATCCAACTTATTTCGTTCAAGATCCTTCCTTTGCAGATGCACTTGCTTATTCTCTTTGCGAATCAAGTCTCCATCCAATAAGCCGTGCGCTGGCAGAAAAGTGTAAAAGTTCTCAACCTGTTCCTTTGAAGCAGTGGCAAGAAAAGCCAGGAGCGGGCATCCAAGCGATTTATGAAGATCGAGTAGTAAGGTTGGGTTCTGTTTCATGGCTAAAAAGCCTAGGTGTCAGTGGTTGGGATCAACAAATGAATAGCTCTATCGGAATTGGATTATCTATGGAGGAGAAACTGTTGGCTTTTTATCCTGTGTATGCCCCTATTAAACCTCATGCTAAAACGGTCATTGCAAAACTCTTAGCTAGAGGCTATACCGTATACATCCTTTCTGGAGATAAAAAGGAAATTGCCATGAAATTTGGAATAGAAATAGGTATTCCCCCTGAAAACATAATCGCTGAAGTCCGTCCTGAAGAGAAAGCCGCTGTCGTTAAGAGGTTTCAGGAAAAGGGTAAATCGATTGCTTTTATTGGAGATGGGATAAATGACGCTCCAGCTCTAGCTCAAGCAGATCTAGGAATTGCCGTTTTGAATGCTAGTGATATTGCTAAGGAATCCGCTGATATTGTGTTGCTGAATGCGGATATAGAAATTATTCCAGTTCTCTTAGAAATTAGTGATAAAACCCTTAAAACGATAAAAGAAAATCTTTTTTGGGCTTTCTTGTATAATACCCTAGCTATTCCTCTTGCGGTGATGGGAAAAATGTCTCCTTCGGTTTGCGCGGCCGCTATGGGATTATCGGATCTGTTTGTTATTGGGAATGCTTTGAGGCTTTATAAACGATAAACTTTTCTCTCTCTTGGTCGATGTCGCTGGATCTTTTTGTCTTTTATTGGATCAATGGAGCGCATACGCCATGGCTGGATAAGTTTATGCCTTTTATTTCTGATTTGGGGAATTTTCGTTTGCCTTTATGGGTATTAGGAATTTTCATCCTTTATTTTGGTAAATTTAGAGAACGGTTGTTTGTTATTTTAGTGCTTTTTTCTGTTCTCGTTGGTGATCGGCTAATCGTTGATACAATCAAAGAAGTGGTCCAAAGACCAAGACCTTTTCAGGTGCTTCCCAATGTTAGAGTTGTGGAAAAATCAAATCAAATATACTATTCAAATCCTTCGAGGACAGGACAGCGGGCCAAGGGAAGATCTTTTCCTTCTGGACATGCAGCCAATAATACAGCTGCTGCGGTCATGGCTACAGCCGTTTATGGGTTACCGGCTATTTGGTTCTGGTTATGGGTTTTCATGGTAAGCTACTCAAGAATATACATGGGAGTGCATTATCCTTCAGATATTTGTGCTGGTTGGATAATCTCCATAATTTATTCCTACACATTCCTTTATTGCTTGCATTGGCTTTGGAAGAAATACGCTCCATTATGTTTTCCAAAACTCTATTCTCAATATCCTACTTTGCCCCTTAACCTTCCTTTCATTAAAAAGGAAGGGAAAAAAGAGCTTTCTTAAACATGTTCTTTTATTTTCTTTGAAGCTCAGGCGGCTCTGGTTGACTAACAATCCTCTTAGTTCCCCAGGGATTTTTCTTTTCTTCTTTTTAGCTTTCTATGAGCCTATCAGATAGGCCTTCTATAAGCTAAAGGAATATAATTTTATAAGACTCCACCCTTTTTGAGAGGAGCTATTTGGAGGAAAAAATATAAGGGAAAAGCCTTTTTATCTTTGGGTGAATGAGGAGTCTGACTTATACAATTTTGCCTTTATTTTTATTTTCCTTCAAATAGAATTCAAACTGAATGTTTCTTCTCAAAGCTTCCCATGTTGTATGTAAACCGGGGTTGATATTATCCCCTGGAGCAATTCGAATCAGAGGAAATAAAATCGTCGAGGTGGCGACTTCTTTGGAAGCACTGGAAGGAGAAAAAGTCCTTGAGGTAGGCAATTCCATAATTTTTCCTGGGTTTATCAATTCTCACTGTCATTTAGAATACACGCTATTGAAGGGGAAATTGTCAGCTTCCAAAGGATATTTTGTGGATTGGCTGCAGACTCTTATTCGATTTAAAAAGACATTCTCGGCAATTGATTATCTCAAAGCCCATCGCATGGGTATCGATTTGCTTTTGAAATCAGCCACTACCTGTGTACTTGATATCGTATCCATACCTGAAATTTTCCTTTTTGAATCCTCTTATCCATTACGGGTCTTTAGTTTTCTTGAGCTTATCGATGTCAACTGCTCTTATTGGACGGATGAAAAATTAGCTGGCTCTCTTCTTTTTTTTACCAACCAATCTTCTTCGACAGCTATTGGACTCTCTCCGCATGCTCCCTATACGGCAAGCCCTGAATTATACGAGTTATCAAAGAGGTGGTGTCTTCAAAAAAATGGATTATTAATGACTCATGTGGCAGAATCCTATGAAGAATATGAGATGTTCACGCAAAAAAAAGGAGGGTTGTTTGATTTTATTTCTCGAATAGAGCAAAGGAGTGCAAGGTTTAAAACATCCACGCCACTTCGTTTTCTTGCTGAAAATGAGCTGTTGACTAAAAATGCCTTTTTAGTCCATCTTAATTATCTAGACGAGACTGATTGGGATTGGTTTAAAAAAAATTCTTGGAATGTTGTTTATTGTCCTAAATCGCATGCTTTTTTTGGTCATGATCCTTTTCCTTTAAGGCAGCTTTTATCTAGAGGAGTCAATGTCGTTTTGGGGACAGATAGCCTGGCCTCCAACGACTCTTTGGATATGAGAAAAGAAATACAGAAGGCTCGACAAGCATTCCCAGAAATATCCATTGGAGATTGGTGGAAGATGGTTACAGTTAATCCTGCTAAGGCTTTGGGACTGCAAGGCAAACTTGGAGAAATTGCTGTCGGTGCCTATGCGGATCTGGCGGTTATCCCTTTTAATTCTTCTTCTTCTGATCCATTGGAAGCTCTCCTTTATGAGCAAAAAGAGCCTTCGGTTGTTATTATCAATGGAAAGGTTGTTCATTCTACAGAAGCTTTATGATTGTTGAAGGCGAAAAAAACTTCGTTCAGAAGTTTGCAAAAGGGCTTGATGAGCTTAAAAATAAAAATCTATTCCGTAGACTAAAGGATTTGCGGCCGATAGAAGGGATGTGGGCTGAATACGAAGCAAAACTGATCATAAATTTTTCCTCAAACGATTATCTTGGGCTTTCCCGACATCCACTTGTCAAGGAGAAGGCGCAGCAGGCGATCCAGGAATATGGAGCCAGTTGTTCGGCTTCTCGGTTGCTGTCAGGAAACAATCCCCTTTTTTCTCCTCTTGAAAAAGCATTAGCGCAATGGAAAGGGAAAGAAAAGACCTTGATTTTCCCCACAGGATATAGTGCAGCTATTGGGACTATACCAGCTCTAGTGGGTAAATCAGATTTGATTTTAATGGATAAGCTCTGCCATGCTTCATTATGGGATGGAGCCAGATTAAGTCAGGCTACAATCAGGGTCTTTGGGCATAATGATATCCAAAACTTAAAACAGCTCTTGGATAGATATGCGACAAGCTACGAAAAGATATTGATTATTAGCGAATCTATTTTTTCTATGGATGGGGATGTAGCCCCACTGGCAGAGATTGTTGAACTCAAAGAGAGATATGAAGGGTTGCTTTTATTAGATGATGCCCATGCTGAAGGCATAGTAGGAGAAGAGGGCAATGGTCTGGCCAGTTGCCTGAAGCTAATGGATAAGGTAGATGTCTTAATGGGAACTTTTTCTAAAGCGTTAGGATCTCAGGGAGGCTATATTGCCTCGACAGCTCTGCTAATAGATTGGGTAATCAACAAAGGCAGATCGTTTATCTTTTCCACTGCTCTTAGTCCTTCATCCATTGCAGCGGCTTGCTCTGCCCTCAATATCATTAAATCAGAGAGTGGCATAGAGCTAAGAAAGAAACTACAAGACAACCTTGCTTATTTTATGGAAGAAAGCCCCAATAGCCGTCTTTTCTTTTCTCCCATTATTCCCATTCTAATTGGAGAGGAGGCTAAAGCCATCCAAGTATCCCAAGAGCTAGAAAAAAAGGGGATTTATCTTCCTCCTATTCGTTATCCCACTGTGCCTAAAGGGACAGCAAGATTAAGGATCACGCTGACAGCACTCCATTCTACCGAACAAATCGACTATTTGAAGGGCGCTCTGAAAAAATGTTTGGTATAATAAAATCTTCTATAAGCTCTTATGTCTGAAGTTCATTCGATTATTGCGGCGGATAAACAATTCCTTTGGCATCCGTTTACTCCCTATAATAAATGGTTCGATCCGCCGTATGAACCTCTTGTTATAGAGAAAGCTCAAGGGTGTTATCTTTTTGATAGGAAGAAAAATAGGTTTTGGGATGGCAATTCCTCAATTTGGACTACCACCCATGGGCATCGTCATCCGCGTATTATTAAAGCGATATTAGCCTGTCTAGAAAAAATCGATCATGTTTCCTTTTTAGGAAATACGCATCCGTGGGCGGTTAATCTAGGACAAAAACTTTCTTTGCTTATTTCTCAAGGTAGCGCAAACAAGTACAGGGTTTTTTTTTCTGATAATGGTTCTACCGCTGTAGAAACAGCAATTAAAATAGCTTGGCAGGCTTTAAAGCAAAGAAAGGAAAAGGAAAGGACTTTATTTCTTTGTTTAGAAGGCAGTTATCATGGAGATACAGTTGGTGCGATGAGTGTTTCTTCTATCCCATTTCAGAGCCGGTTTAAAGAGTTGCTTTTTGATTCGGAAAGCCTGCCTGCCCCATCCTGTTTCCACTGCCGGTGGAATAAGGCTAAAAGCTGTAGGGGAATCGATGCAAGAGAATCGAAAATTTGTTCCTGGGAATGCCTTGATGCACTGAAAAAGGCAATCGAAAAAAATAAAAAGAGACTGGCAGCGCTGATCATAGAGCCCAAAATTCAAGGAGCATCGGGAATGTGGATGCATCCAGAAGGGTATTTAAAAGAAGCTTTTAAGGTAACTAAGGAAGCTGGAGCTTTTTTTATTGTCGATGAAGTTTTTAGTGGCATGGGAAGGACAGGCCAATTGATTGCATCCCACAAAGAAGATGTATATGCCGACTTTATCTGTTTGGCTAAAGGGTTGTCGGGAGGTACATTGCCCATAGCCGCAACCCTTATCAAAGAAGAGATCTTTGATGACTTCAAAGGGGGCTATGAGGAGGCTTTTCTTCATGGACATAGTTATACGGCTAATCCGCTAGCTTGTGCTTCGGCTTTGGAAAATTTAACAATTTTCGAGCAAGAAAACACACTCGAGTGGATAAAGACTCTTTCTAGACAATTAAAATCTTCTTCTACTATTTTTTGGCAGCATCCTTTAGTGGGAGATGTGAGGGTAGAAGGAGCCGTGTTAGCAGTAGAAATCCTCAAAGATAAAAATAAAAACAGGCTTACCGATTCTAATCTTGATATAGGATGGGCAGTCAGCGAAAAGGCAAAAGACTATGGTCTTGTCACTCGAGCTATCAAGAATGTTCTTATTCTTGTGCCGCCCTATTGTTCGTCCTTGGAGGACATAGAAGGTATGGTATGGGCCTTATATAAAGCTCTCAATGATATCCTACCTGTGGACAAATAAAAGAATGTTTGTCCTTCTATTGGATTAGTCTTAAATCCACAATTAAATAAGAGGGTTCAATCAGTTTGATTGAAGACTGCTCAAATATCTTCTCAACTATCCAAGAGGAAGAGATTAAATTAACATAGGGATAAGTAGCAAAAAAGTTTTGGGCCTGTCAGACGTTGCATAAACCTGGCTCCTCGGCAAAGCTGAATGTCCGCTTGCTACCTGTTTAGACAGGTATAAGGGGGAGCTGAGGCAGTCGAATTAATCTGATAGTCACTATGGGACTGCTGCAATAATAATCTGTTGGATAGGGCAACAAGCACTTGCTGCTTTTTTGGGCCTGTTTCTGGTTGGAGCACTTCCCATTGAAAAAATTGGGGATAATTTTTTTTATTTTTAAGTATGGTTTTAGATCCTTTTGATTATTTAGCGACAGGATTTTTTTTCCTAGCCGTTTTTCATACGTTGGTTTCTCCTGTACTATTTGGCAAAGGAGAAGCGTTGATCGATTATGCATGGCAGAGAAGCGGTGGAAAAATGACTAGGAGCCATTGGCTCTATTTCTTTGGGGTTCTCGTCCGCTATCTAGGAGAGGTAGAAATCATCTTTGGATTATGGCTTTTGCCGCTTTTAATGGTGTCTTTGTATCGATTTGGTTGGAACGCAACCCTTGAAAAGTTAAAATTGAAAACGGAATATACAGAAGCTTTATTTGTTGCCGTTTTAATGATTATTTCTTCGGCTCAACCAATTCTCTATATATCGCAAAGGCTTATAGGCTGTTTTGCTCGAATAACAAAAGACAGCGTAACCTGTTGGTGGTTTTTGATATTAACACTCGGCCCGATTTTTGGGTCTTTCATAACGGAAGCTTCGGCCATAACGATCAGTGCACTGTTGCTAGCAGAAAAGTTTTTCTGTTTAAACCCCAAACAGTCTTTAGCTTATGGGACGATAGGACTCCTTTTTTTCAATGTTTCAATTGGAGGGGCTCTTACGAATTATGCAGCTCCACCGGTTGTTCTGGTTTCTCAAAAATGGCAATGGGATAGCTTCTATATGCTTATTCATTTTGGATTTGTCTTTGTCTGTGGCATAGTCCTTGGCAATCTCTTGTACTATTTTGTATTCCAAGAAGAATTTAAAAGGTTAGAAAAAGAAAGATTGAGCCTTTTGGCTGAAACTGGGCAAGCTGAATCTCTGCGAGAAAAAATTCCTCTTTGGATAGTCATTGGCAATATTGGGTTCCTTGTTTCTACGGTCATTATAAAAGACTATTTTTTACTTTTATTTGGAATTCTCGTTTTTTTTCTGTCTTTTGTGGACGCCACGAAACCTTATCAAGGAGAAATTCCTCTGCAAAAAGCTTTTTTAGTAGGATTCTTTTTGGCCTCTCTTGAAGTCTTTGGAAATCTTCAATCTTGGTGGATCAATCGACTATTAAGCCATCTGTCTTTTTTACCTCTCTATGTAGTTTCTGTTATGCTGAGTTCTTTTAATGATAATGCCCTTATATCCTACTTAGCTACATTAATTGTTCCGGAATTAGACGAAATGAAAAAAAGAGCTATTATTGGGGGTGCTTTATCCGGTGGTGGCTTAACGATTATAGCAAATGCTCCTAACTTAGTGGGACTGTCCCTTCTTAGAAAGTTTTTTCCAGATGGGATTGCTTCAACTAAGCTTTTTATAATGGCATTAGTCCCAACGATATTGGTAGCTATTCTTTTTATTTTCAAAGAATGGATCTTTAAGTAGAGAGGGAGGATTGGGCAATACGAGCAAGTCTTTTTAAGGCATCTTTTTTTTCTATATATCCTAATTTAGCTTTTCTTATAGTCTCTTCTAGAATCCCAATGTTCCGGTCATAAGAAACTCGATCAATAGGATAGGGGATCCCATCTTTGCCTCCATGAGCAAACGCATAATCGGCCCAACGCCGACCATTGACCTGCTTTGGAAAGTCTTCAATTGGATCCTTTCTGCAGATCGGGACACCAAACATTAGCTCGGCTACAAGGGCAAGACTCCGAATTGTAGCCGGACCAACCTGCGGGGTTTCAAGAAGCGATTGGAAGTCTTTTGGGTCTCTTTCGTAAGCTGAAATGATGGCTTTATGAAGCGTTTTAAGGTTTATTAAACGAATATCGGTGCTGCTAATGGTGTGTTGGGCTGGAGCAAAAAGGGTGGGCCCACAAAGAATTTCGGAAATTAAATTTAAGGTTTTTTGAGGTTTTTCTCTAGCCAATTCGCTACAAATTTGTCTTGATTGCTCGGCTTCCCCAGCAATCATATTGAGAAGGATGCTTTTTTCGGGAGTTTGCCTCTTTTTGTTGGTTTCCGATTCAAAAATGAGTCCCTCATTTTCTTTAGATAAATCATCAATTGCTGCATGCGGGTTACAGACAAAGTTTTTAGTGCTTTCTCCTAACCAATGATATCGGCGTGCGTAGCGAGTAGTTTCGTTCATTCCTTGTTGGATGACACACCAGGAACCAGAAGCGGTGAAAAAAAAACAGTGATGATAAAGAGCAAATCCATCTTGAAGGGCTGCAGAATCTACTTTTGCGACAAGTCTAGAGGTGCGGATAAGACTTTCTGCAGCATTAATTGCTAAGCGATCAGCAATTCTAGCGATTTCCTCTGGGGTCTTCCTTGATTCTCCGCCTTTGCCTCCAGCTACGAAGATGCCAATATCCCCATATCTCTTTTGTGCTTCCTTTAAGGCACCACAGCAGACCGTAGTCAGTCCCGAAGAATGCCAATCAAAACCTAGAACACATCCAAACGCTTGAAACCACCAAGGATCAGAAAGCCTTCTGAGCATTTCATCAGGGCCATACTCTTCGACAATCAACTGGGTCATCGCCCCGGCTAGTCGTACCATCCTTTCAAAAAGATAACTAGGGGCTTTTCCGTAGTGTAAAGGAAGATAGGCCGTTTTTCTTTTCATGAAAAGCAGCACCAAAAGCGACCCCAACGGGATTCGAACCCGTGCTGCCACCGTGAAAGGGTGGAGTGCTGACCACTACACCATGGGGTCATCCAGTTATAGATTTAGCAAAGCAGACATGACATAGTGGTGCAAGAAAAATAAAGAAGCTACTTGGATCATAAAAAAAATCAAGCTTAAAACAACAAAGCTATTCCAAGAAGGATCAAGGCAGAACTGAAAGTGGCAAGTTTAGAACGGATATTAGGACCAAAATAGTTAACGAATATTTCAGCTCCATTGGTGTCATTGTCCAAGATTTTCGTTTCCGAAGCGAAAAAGACACTAAATCGATAGAGGTAAATAAAGAGGAAAAGGATGGTAAAGGAAATCGCTACAAGCATAAAAACAACAAAAGGAGATAGGGGAAAGGGGTTAGGATTCCATCCTGAAGGAATATGGATTTCAAAAGATCCTTCAGTATGGAAAGCTCTGGCATCTGTTGTCTTAGTCAAGATCTTTATCTGCCAATTTCCTGGATGAGAAAAATTTTTTGCTGAAAAGTAATAAGCCCCTTCCTTTTCCTTTTTCAAGGAAGGAGCAATGACATGAAACGGACTGGAACTATCATTGAGGATAAGAACAAGGCTTTGTGTAGAAGACAGAGAATTCTTTTTCGAACTAGAAAGTTGTAGTTTGAAAGGAGTAGGGGAAAAGGGATGGAAAGAGAAGGAAAAGATACCGGTTTTACCGGCAAAACGCTCTTGGAAAGGCAGTAGGGCAGAAGAAAAAAGAGAAGTGCCTCGAAAAGCTATCAATAGCAGAAGAATCCAGCAAGTCCAGCATTCTAAAACATAGCTAGGAAGAGAAAAGGAGGTTATTTTTATGCCTGACAATGGGAGTTTTCTAAAGGAAAACTGGAAATGATTTGGTCCTAAAGATCTCATGAGGATTCCAGTGAATCGTGGCTCTGCCAAAAGTTGATGATAGATGCGATAGAAAAGCAAAAGAATACAAAGGATGCAAAACCATGGAGTAATAAGGAAAAAAGGACTGGTTGTATAGAGAGAGCTTTCAAAGGAGAGCCAAAGCAGGCTCAAAAAAAATAACGCCATAGGAATATCCAGAAGGCTACCTAGCCTGGCAAGGGAAAAACTCAACACCTTTCTGATACTTTGTCCTTCCACAAGGGGGACAACATTAAAAAGAAAAATCAGAGAACTACCAGAAAGTATTTCTAAAGAAATTATTTCCAGACAGGTGAGAAAACCGAAAGTGGAGAAAGATTTCACTCCTTTAAGATATAAAATTTCACTGATGAGTAGTACAACCCCACTGGCCAATCCCATGAATGGGGGAGGACTCGATTGGTTAGCATGTAGGAGTCTGTGCAAGAAAAAGGATATAATGCAATAGAAAATCCCTAGTCCAATTAAGGGAAAAGGATTAACATTCAGCTTAAATGCATAACCTGCGGAAAGACAAGCAAAAGAAAAAAATAACAGAAAGTAGAGCTTTTTTCTTAGTGGCTGGTAGTTTCTCTGAGAACTAGGTTGGAGAATCTTCAAAATTTTTGGGACAAGAAGAAAAAAATTTATAAATATTCCCCAACACAAAGAGAAACCCAGAAGGATTAAAAAGAAACTAAAAGACTCTAAAGCTGGGGAATCAAAAAGAGAGGGAGTAATACTGGGGTGTAGGAGGTAAGAGGAATTCATGCAGAAAAAGTTTTAGGCACAAAAGCAATCATTTGGTTTCTTAAAAAAAATACCTGCAAAAAACAGTTAAAAATTTGTTTGCCCAGAAGAAATATTTGATTGATGCCATGAGATGGCATAATGAACAAGCTCAGTGCCACTCTGTAATTTTAATTTTTGTTTAATACTAGCTCTATAAGCCTCGACAGTTTTGATACTTAAATGCAGCTGTTCGGCAATCTGTCTGGAGCTGAGTCCTTTGCCGATCAATTGAAAGACTTCCAGTTCCCTGTCGCTCAATTTTCCTAAAGGGCTAGCCTTGAAAGGTGAGCTTTTTTTCCCTGTGAAGCCTTCTAGGATCCGAGAAGAAATTTCATCACTAACAAAAATGTTGCCCTCCAGAATCCTGTTTATAGCTTGTAGCAGTTTTTCACCCCCTTCCGATTTCATTAAGTAGCCTCTAGCACCAGCTCTTAACAGCCTTTCAGCAAACAGTGATTCTTCATGCATGGAGAGCACAAGGATCGGAATTTCAGGGTAAATAGCATGAATGTCTTTTACAAGCTCCAGACCGCTTTTGCCTGGTAAGGAAATATCAACTAGAACAATATCTGGTTTTAACTTTTCGACAAGTTCAAAGCCTTTTTGCGCATTTTCAGCCATTCCGCACACCCAGAGGGATGGATCTGTTCCAATAATATACGCTAAACCCTCTCGGAGCACGGCGTGATCGTCAACGATGAGCACCCCTCTTTTTTTCGTTTCGGTAGATCGTTCCTTCATCATATTGTTCTTAACCATTGGTTTTAGTATTTTGGGCAGAAGGTAAACTGCAAATGATTTTTGTCCCTTTTCCAGGAAGAGAATCGATACTCAAATTAGCACCGATCATTCCCGCACGATAGAGCATCGACCTGAAACCTAACCCTTTATTTATCCCATCTTTTATTTTCATCCCAATGCCATTGTCTTCCACTTGAAGAAAAATCGTTCCGGATGTTTCTCCAAAAGTGATATCAATGTGCGAGGCCCCTGAGTGTTTGATCACGTTATTAACAGCTTCTTGGGCGATTCGATAAAGCTGGATAGCAAAAGAAGGGTTGGGGATAACAGGTTCTCCAATCAAATGAAACTGACAGGTGATAGGCGTGTTTTTACCCGTATTTTGAGCCAAATCCATTAAGGAAGCAATCAGATCTGAAGTAGACATCGCCAGTGGCGCAAGTCCCTTGGCTATATCCCGAGCTGAAGTTGCTGCTTCTCTAGCTAATTTGGCGATTTCAGAGGCTAGCTCATGACCGACGGCTGCCTTTTCTCGAAGTTCTTGGGATAAAAACTGAGCTTTAAACTCAATACCAATCAATAACTGGCAGAGACTATCATGAATGTCTTGGCCTATTCTTTGTCTTTCGTGTTCGCTAGCTTCTAAGGCTGCTTTTTCTAGCGCTTTTCTTTCTCTAATATCCCTTACAAGAACGCTTAGAACTTTTCCTTCCTTTAAGAAGACTTCGCTCACCGAGATCTCCATGAAAAAGGTTGTTTTGTCTTTCTTTTGACCTAAGAGTTCATATTGGTAGATAGGTTTTTTTTTCTTTTTAGCTAAAAAGGTTCGGATCCATTTCTGGCGATAGGGAGGGGCAAGGAGTTCGACGAAGGGTTTGCGAAAAAGTTCCATTCTATAATAGCCGAAAAGCTCTTCAGCGGCCTTATTGGACAGCTTAATGTTCCCTTCACTATCTAGAACAAGTAACCCTTCAGCAATATTGTGGATAACATTAAAAATCCATTGAGCGATACTACAGTAAGAAGGTTCTACTTCTCCTTGAAGACATTGAGAAATAGTAAAAGTACATCTTTTCTCTTCATCGAGCCATCCGTTATCCATCGTAATAGAGACAATATTTTCGTTTCTAAATAATAACCTTATACAATATAGGCAATAATTGTATGAATATAAAATGATTATTCCAAAAAAAAATTATAGAGATTGATTTTTCTCTGGAGTTCCACTCTTTTTTTGCTCCTCCTTCTTTTTTTACTGGCAAGCTTGTCTCTCTCTTCTACCTCCTACATTTCTTTCAAAGGCTCGATGCCCAGAAGCTCTAGTCCTAAAGAAAGGGTGCGTTGGGTAAAGTCGCAAAAGGCTAGACGTAGCTGCTTTGAGGATTCGGTCGATGCACCTAAGACAGGGCATTGTTCATAGAATTTGTGAAAGACTTTTGCAAGGTTATAAAGATAGTTACAAAGATGGTGCGGGCTATTTTCTTTGGCTGCAAGGAATAAGGAATATTTGAAGCTTAACACCGCTTTCATCAGTTCTATTTCTTGAGGGTGGAGGGTATCGGTTTCGAATTTTAGAGAGGTAAAGCCCAGGGAAGAACCATAACCGGAGGAAGCAGCTTTTCTCAAAATAGAGCAAATTCGCACATGAGCGTTGAGGAGATAAGGTGCGGTATTCCCTTCAAGAGAAAGGAGTTTTTCCCAGCTAAAGATATAATCGAGGATTCTATTTTGAGAAAGATCGGCGTATTTCAGAGCCCCTATCCCAACAGCATTGGCTATCTCTTTTTTTCTATCCTCAGACAAATCCTTTCTTTTTTCATCTATGATCTGATAGGCTCGATTGACCGCTTCCTCTAAAAGCTCCCTTAGCTTTATTGAGGTCCCTTCCCTAGTTTTGAGAGGTTTTTTGTCTTCTCCAAGGATCGATCCAAAAGAAACGTGTTCGAGCTGGATATCGATGCCAAGTAGTCGAGCAAGGGCAAAAAGTTGCTGGAAGTGCAGTTTTTGTCTTGAGTCAGTGACATAGATGATCCGCTGAGCTTGCCAGTTGCTCAAACGGAAAAGAAGGGTAGCAATATCCGTTGTGGCATAAAGATAAGCACCATCAGTCTTTTGGATGATCATGGGCTTGTCAGCTAATGCTGGGAAGTCTTTGTTGAAAAACACACAAACGGCCCCTTCGCTGTATCGAGCAATCCCTTTTTGAAGAAGTTCTTCGACAACCCCTGGAAGCATGGGATTATACACGCTTTCTCCAAGGGAATAATCGAATTTTACATTAAGCTTTTGATAAATTTTGTCTAATTCCTTTAGCGAAGCATGAACAAAGACATCCCAAAGTTTTAAGTTTTCGCTGTCACCAGATTGTAATTTTTGTAATTCTCTTTTTGCTTCTTCCTTAATCCTTTCAGATTCCTTTGCTTCTTTTTGGATTCTCACATATAGTCCTTCCAGATACTCCAAGGGTTTTTCGGCTAGAGCAAGCCGATTGCCGTATTTTTTGTATCCTAAAAGCACCATTCCAAACTGTGTTCCCCAATCTCCAAGATGATTGTCCGCAATGACACGGTGGCCTAAAAAAAGATTAAGTCTTCTTAAGACATCTCCAAGGATCGTGCTGCGAAGATGGCCTACATGTAATTCTTTTGCAATGTTTGGGCTTGAAAAATCTATTACGATTGTCTGTGGCTCTTTAGTCTGCTCAATGCCAAGTCGAGGGTCGGAACGGATCGCAAGGAAAGCATTGAGGTAAGCTTTTGGTTTTACTCTAAAATTAATGAATCCATTGCCTCCGACTTCAGGATAAAAAGTTACGGAGTTTTCTCCAATGATCCTCGCGAACTCTTCGGCTAATTTTCTTGGATTTTCTTTGAGTTGACCGGCCATTAGAAAGGCGATATTGGTTTGGTAATCTCCAAATGAAGGATTGGAACAGGGTTCGACTAGTGGAATATAGTCGGTTTGACCAAACTTTTCAGAAAGGGTCTCTTTAAGTTTTTCAAAAATCCAATCTTGAGGAATTTTCATGGTTCTTTTTTACTGAGCTCTTACAATTCTTTTTTATCCAATGTTTGGATGATCCAAAAGAAGATAGTTAGGAAGAGAAGTTTTTAAAATTATTTTTCTTTTACTTGACATTGCATCAAATGTTCTGAAATTACTTTTTCCTATGCCCAATACAAAATCGGCTGAAAAGAACCAACGGAAAAGCCAAAGAAAGCGAATTTTTAATCTAAGAGCGAAGAAAGAATTAAAAGAGCAGTTAAAACAACTCAAGGCATTGATTGATGCCAAAAAAAAAGAAGAAGCTCTGTCTTTTTTCCCTACCATTCAATCCTTACTGGATCGATTGGTTAAAAGAAAGAAGCTTGTGGCGAATACTGCTAATCGAAAGAAGAAACGATTATTGAAAAAAATTGAGAAAATTAGTTCTGTTTGAATCGCTAACTCTTCTATGTTTATATTATATTTAATTTGATTTTTCTAATTTTTTCACCTTTTACTGTTCCCGTGATACCCATTAAAAGAGGCAAAGAAATTGAAGCGATGCGGCGTAGCTGCAGAGTCGTCACAGAAATAATAGAAAAAATAAGGCCTATTCTTGCTCCAGGGATCACTACGGAGGAAGTGGATAAGTATGCGGCCCATCTTATTGAATCCTATGGAGCAAAGAGTGCGTTTTTAGGTTATAGAGGCTTTCCTGGAAATATCTGTATATCAATCAATGAAGAAGTGGTCCATGGAATTGGAGGAAAGCGAAAAATCCAGTACGGAGATCTTGTAAAGTTAGATGTAGGTATTATTCTCGATGGGTGGATAGGGGACACAGCAAAGACTTATCCTGTAGGAACGGTTGATGTAGAGGATTTACGGTTAATTGAAGTGACCAACAAAGCTCTTATGCTTGGCATTGCTCAGGCACAGGAAGGTAATAGAATTGGGGATATTTCCTCGGCAATTGAAAGGTATGTTCTTGAGCAAGGGTATCAAGTAGTTAAGGAGTTTGTGGGCCATGGGGTAGGCCGAAAACTCCATGAACAACCCCACGTTCCGAATTTTGGAAAACCAGGTCAAGGACCGAAGTTAAAAGCAGGAATGACCATAGCCATCGAACCAATGGTGAACAGAGGATCTGGAAAAGTGCTCATGATGCCAGATGGTTGGACCGCTGTTACTGAAGATGGGCAAAGATCGGCACATTTTGAGCATACCGTTTTGATTACCAAGAAGGGTCCAGAAATTTTGACTTTAACCGAAGATAATGTAGAGTTAGTGTATCATACGGCTTTTTAGGATAAAAAAATCTTGATTTTTTTTCTTTTTTGAATATTGAAAAACCTTCTGCTTTTTTAATTAACACTAGGAGAAGCAATGAAAGTAAGAGCTTCAGTAAAAAGACGGACAGCCAATTGTCAAGTCGTTCGAAGAAAAGGAAGAATCTATATTATAAACAAAAAGAATCCTCGCTTGAAACAAAGACAGGGTTAATTGTTAATCAGAAAGGATAGAATGGCTCGAATTTTGGGTGTAGAAATTCCAGGTAACAAACCTTTGATTGCGGCATTGCCTGTTATCTATGGCATTGGCAGATCGAGGGCAAAGCTCATTTGTGAACAGGCTGAACTCAATCCTCAGATGCGAGCGAAGGACCTGACAAACCAACAGATTAATCGGATTATCCAGGTAATCGAAGAAAATGGTTTTGTCATTGAAGGGGATTTAAGACGAGAGGTTCAGCAAAATATAAAGAGATTGCAGTCCATCCGTTGTTATAGAGGATTAAGGCATATTCGTGGGCTTCCTGTCAGAGGACAGAGAACCTCTACGAATGCGAGGACAAGAAAAGGACCTAGAAAAACCATCGGTGTGGTAAGAAGAAAAGAGGCTAAGAAGGGCAAGGTTTAAGGGAGTTCTGTTTTAATGGAGAGTTAGTGATGGAGTAGAAAGGGAGGATACAATGGCAGATGGGAATCAAGAAAAAAAACCGAAAGTAAAAAAGGAGGAAGGCAATTTGCCGATGGCGTCAACTACAGAGTTGGCAGGAAAAGCTCAGAGTATAAAAAAGAAAGAAAACCAGGGGGAAGATTTATTGTCGACGCCATTGGAACAGGAGCAAGAAAAGATAAAGATACCTAAAGTTCGCGCTAGCAAGGCGATTTATAATGGAATAGTGAACATTTTGGCGACCTTTAATAATACTATTGTGACGATCACCGATATGAGTGGGAAAACGGTGGCGTGGTCCAGTGCAGGCAAGTGTGGTTTTCGTGGGACTAAAAAATCTACCGCCTATGTGGCACAGCTGGTTGCACAGGATGCTGCTAGACAAGCTATGGGACATGGAATGAGAGAGGTCATTGTAAAAGTCAAAGGGCCTGGAACCGGAAGAGAATCGGCGATCAGGGCCTTGCAAGCGGTAGGATTGGAAGTTACCTCAATCTTAGATGTGACTCCAATACCTCATAATGGGTGTCGACCAAAGAAGCCGCGTCGCGTCTAAGTGAAGAAAAAGGGGGGGAGAAACAAAATCATGGCAAAATATATTGGTCCAAAAGCGAAGATTTCTAGACGGTTTAATGTAGCTTTGTTTGGCCCAACTAAGGCTTTAGAACGGAAGCCTTATCCACCAGGGGTTCATGGACAGAGGGCTGCAAAGAAGAAATCGGATTATGCGGTGGCCTTGGCAGAGAAGCAAAAGTTGAGGTTTATGTATGGGATCATGGAAAAGCAATTTCGAAGGTATTTCCAAATTGCTCATAAAAAGAAAGGAGTGACAGGAGAAGTACTATTTCAGCTTCTTGAGCAAAGGTTAGATAACGTCGTCTATAGGCTTTGTTTTGCAACAAGTAGAATGGAAGCTAGGCAACTAGTTAACCATGGTCATATTTATGTCAACGGCAAGAAAGTGAATATACCAAGTTATAGAACTAAGCCTGGGGATGTTATAGAAATTTGCCCTAAGCCTCAATCGAGAAAGTTGGCCTTACGCAATCTTGAAGCCATGAAAGGCATAAGGATTCCCGATTGGCTCTCTCTAGAAGCAGATAATCTAAAGGGGACGGTGAATCGGCTTCCAACCAGGGAAGAAATACAGCCTATCGTCAACGAGCAACTTGTCGTGGAGTTGTATTCAAAATGAACATAGGGATGCAAAATCCTTTATAGAAGGAGTGGTAGGGTGTTATGGCTATACGTTTAGGAAGATTTGAGATGCCCCGTTCCATCGTCAAAGATGAGACGGTATCGAATGCAACCTTTGGTCGTTATATCATTGAACCCTTTGAGTCGGGATATGGTCATACTTTAGGTAATTCGTTGCGTCGTATCCTCTTATCATCTTTAGAGGGAGCGGCCATTGCCTCGGTGAAAATCGATGGGGTCATGCACGAATTTACCTCTATTCCTGGTGTCGTCGAAGATGTGATAGACATCGTTCTTAATCTGAAGAAAGTCTTGATTAAAATGCCAGATAGGGAGACGCGGACTTTCCGCATCGATGTCCTTAAAGAAGGACCCGTGACTGCGGCAGATATTCAAGTTGACCCAGGTGTGGAAATCGTCAATCCAGAGCAGCTAATTTGTACGCTTGACCAAAAAAAGCATTTAATGATGGAGCTGGAAGTTAAAGTGGGAAGAGGTTTCCTATTGGGCGAGTACAACAAGAATCAGGACCAATCCATTGGGGTTATTCCTATCGATTGTCTTTTTTCTCCAGTACGGCATGTGAAGTATGAGGTTGAAAATACCCGAGTAGGACAGAGGACCGATTACGATAGACTCATTTTTGAAATATGGACCGATGGGAGGATAGAGCCTGACGAGGCACTGGTACAATCAGCCGCTATTCTCCAACATCATCTTGATGTTTTTGTTCAATTTGGGAAAGAGCCGGTGGAATTTGAAAAGCCGAAACCACCCGTTAAAGAAGAAGAAAATAGGCTTCGAAAGATTCTTAATATGAGCGTCAATGAAATAGAACTTTCAGTCAGAGCAGCTAATTGCTTGAACAACGCCAATATTACTACGGTTGGTCAGTTAGCCATGAAAACGGAAGCTGAAATGCTTAAATATAGGAATTTTGGGAAGAAATCCTTGAATGAGATCAAAGAAAAGCTTGCTGCACTTGGTCTTTCCCTAGGAATGAAATTCGATCCGAGTATTTTAGAACAACCAGAGGAGAAAACATACAGGGAGTAAAAAGGGACTTTCTCTGGGCATGGTAGAGGAGGCATGAGATGCGACATCAGAAAAGGACTCAGAAGTTAGGTAGGGATTCTCAGCATAGGGCCGCCTTACTTGCTAATCTGGCCGTAGAGCTTATTGAACACAAAAGAATAAAAACGACTTTAGCCAAGGCTAAAGCGTTGCGTCCTTTTGCCGAAAAATTGGTCAGCCTTGCAAAAAAGGGAACGCTCCATGCTAGGCGACTTGTCGTCAGTAAAATCCATGATAAGAAAGCCGCTCGAGTTCTTTTTAATGATATTGCTTCTCAGATGCAAAACAGAAATGGCGGCTATACCCGCATTTTGAAACTAGGCAAGAGGCTATCCGATGCTTCAGAAATGGCATTGATTGAATGGACAGAAGGGCAAGTGGTGGGAACTAGCCAAAAGACTCCAGAAAAAACTTGATTGTCTCAACCAAGGATCTATTGCCAATGGTTCTCTCTTTATAATAAAAGGCTCTCTATCCAATTCAAAATTGAGAAGAATCGCTAGAGAAAATTTTGGTTTTGATTTTCTATAGCGACTGGTTGGACTGCTTTGATGGGAATTTCCGTTCCTTCTCTTCCTTTTGATTGGATCAGTTGTTCTTTTCTTGCTTTTTCTCTAAAATAGAGTTGAGCCTGAAAAGGCTCTTTTTCTGGTTTGATTCGTCTGTAAGTACCATTAGCTAAAAGTTCTCTGGCTTTGACATTATCCGCTAGATAAGCCTCTAGAATTTCCTGCACCTTTTCTTTTAATTTGGGATTTTCAATAGGAAAAATAATTTCGATTCTCCTATAAAAGTTTCTTTGCATCCAATCCGCACTCCCTGAATAATATTCAGGATTGCCTCCATTCTCAAAATAGAAGATCCGACTATGTTCCAAGAACCTACCTACAATGCTAATGACTCTAATATTTTCACTGACTTGTGGAATCCCTGGTCTTAAACAGCAAATGCCCCTCACTATAAGATCAATTTTAACACCAGCCGAAGAAGCGGCATAAAGATGTTGAATGATATCTTCATCAACGAGGGCATTGAGTTTTGCAATGATTCTAGCCTTTTTCCCTTCTTTGGCATTGTCAATTTCTCTTTGGATCATCTCCTTTAGTCTGCTAGCCATATTAAATGGAGAAACGATAAGTTTTTGGATGCCATGAAATCGAGAAAGCCCGGTCAATATGTTGAAAAGAGTCGCTACTTCTTTCGTTATCTCCTCATTGGTGGTTAAAAGGCTTAGATCAGTGTACAACCTTGCCGTGCTTGGGTGATAATTGCCTGTAGCGAGATGAACGTAAAGCCTGATTTGATCTGGATCTCTTCGGATGATTTCGAGCATTTTACAATGGGTTTTCAATCCAACAATACCGTAAAGAACATGTATGCCAGCTTCTTCCATGCGTCTTGCCCATTGAATATTGTTTTCTTCGTCGAATCTGGCTTTGATTTCGACCAAAGCCGTGACTTGTTTGCCATTTTGGGCTGCTCGGATAAGAGCATGAACGATCGGAGAATCTCCACTGGTTCTATAGAGAGTCATTCTTATTCCAAGGACGGAAGGATCAATGGCTGCTTTCTGCAAAAAATCGACAATGATTCCAAAGCTTTCATACGGATGGTGGAGAAGCACATCAGTTTTGCGAATCACTTCAAAAAGATCCGGTTTTCCACTAAGCTCTAAAGGGATAACAGGGGTCCATGGCCTATCCCTTAGGTGTGGAAATGCTTCATGGTTACAGATAGGTAAAAGATGAAGAAAGTTCAAAGGATCAGGGTTACGATAGGAATCGCGGTGATCAAGATGGAGTGCTTTCAGCAGAATTTCTTCTAGTTCTTTTGGACATGTGGATTCTATTTCTAACCTGACAGCGTTGCCTCTGTTCCTCTTTTTCAACTCCTCTTCAACGGTTTGTAAGAGGTTCTCTGCTTCTTCTTCATCGATATAAAGCTCACTGTTACGGGTAATTCTGAAGGAATTGACATCCTGAATTTCATCTCCAGGAAAAAGCGTGTCCAGAAAGTTTATGACCAGATCACTTAAAAGAATGAATCTAAAACCCGATTTAGAATTGCTCCCAGGCAATGTGATGAGACGCGGCAAAATCCTTGGAATTTGAACAATACCAAAATTGTGCATATGAGAGGCATTAGGTCGTTTCAAGGTCAAGATCAAATTAAGGCATTTATTGACTAATTGAGGGAAAGGATGACTCGAATCAACTGCCAAAGGAGTCAGAACGGGAAAAATTTCTTTATCAAAATAGGTTTTACACCATTCTAGCTCTGACTCTGTCAATTCATTGTGGGTGCATAAAAAGATCCCATTCTTTTTTAAAGCTGGCTTAATCTCCTCGTTCCAAATTTTGTATTGTTGCTCAACGAGTTCATGTGTCCTTTTTTCGATTCCTTCGAAGACCTGAAGGGGAGTCAACCCATCAGCGCTCTGTTCTTCACTTCCGTTCTCTATTTGCTGTTTGATTCCTGCGACCCGAATTTCAAAAAATTCATCTAAATTGGAGCTAAAGATACAAAGGAACCGGAGTCTTTCGAGCAGAGGCTGTTTTGGATCGGCAGCTTCTTCCAAAACTCTCGCATTGAATTCAAGCCAGCTAAGCTCACGGTTAATAAAATATTCAGCTTTATTAAAAGTTGCTATCATCTCTGGTGTTTCTTAACTCTACTCTGAAGTTTATTTCTTTCAACAGCCTGCCCTCGAACCTTAAAACAAAAAGGTGGTTTTTTTTCGTTTCTCATTGTTAGGACTACCATTGTTAGGACTACTGAGATGGTATGTCCTTAAGAGTTGATTCGATTTCAGGGACATCACCAACCTCTTCGGAAAAAGCTCCACTAGTTTTAATCTTTTTTGTCGAAGGAATAATTTTCCCCTGACAGAGGGTTGCAATTTTGTTAAAAGCCTCCATCGAGCTTCCCAATGCTTTGCGGAGTCTGTTTAATAGTTCCATAAGCTCTACAAAGGAACTGTAAAGTTCTTTGATTTCATAAGCAATTTTTTCGACTTCTTCTGTCGTCTGCTGCTGTTGCCAGCCAAGAGCAATTGCTTTGAGCAAGGCAAGAAAATTGATTGGTGAAGCAAGAAGGACTTTTCTTTCTAAGGCATATTGAAATATTTCTGGATCTGCTTCGAAAGAAACAGATAGAAGCCCTTCATTTGGTAAGAACATGATGACATATTCAAATGCATCGGTTTGATTCTGACCGTACTCTTTTTTCCCTAATTCTCTGATTCTTTCCTTTACCGCAGCCAAATGCTCCTTTAATTTTGTTTTTCTTGTGGCTTCATTATCCGCTGTCATAGCCTCAAGATAGGCTCCCATCGGCGTTTTTGCATCCACATATATCTTTCTGTCCCCAGGGATATAGATGATCATATCGGCTCTTTTGTCTGCATCAGGAGGCTGTGGAATATAGGAGACATGTTCTTTCATTCCGGCCATTTCTACAAGACGCTGGAGTTGATATTCTCCCCATGATCCTCTTACCAGAGGAGATTTTAAGGATTGTTCCAGTTTTATAGCTGATTCATGGAGTTCTTTGTACGCCTCGGATAGATGGGTTAAATGAGTACTCAGTGAGCTATATGCTCCTTCTCTCTTGCTTTCCAAGTTTTTTATCTGTTGATCCAATGCTTGTAGGCTTTTTTCAATCGGTAAGACTATTTCTTTGAATTCTTGTTTTTTTAGATTCCAGTCCGCTTTCATGCTTTCAAAGAGGGTATGAAATTGATAAGTAGCCTGCTCCAGGATATTTTTAGAATTCGATTCCAATACCTGCAATGCGAGGGATTGAAACATAGTTTTGAGAGTGTCTTGAGCCGCCGTGATCCAAAGAATTTTTTCTTGCTGAACCTGCTTTTGAGCTTCAAGAGTGGCTATTTGTAGCTCTAAATCTTTGTTTTGAGCCTGCAATTTGATCAAATTTTCGTTTTCATTCTTATATGTTTCTAGGTCTTTTTGAAGCGAAATGTATCTGGGTCTTAGTAGCAGCAGCGCTAAAAGAAACCCGATTCCCACTCCAACAAGAAAGCTTACGATGAAAAAACTGTTCATTTTAATTTTTTTCTTTCAATACAGTCCTTTTTTTGAGCGATAAGTAAATAGTTTTCTTCCTATAGAGTTTTATACACAATTGAGAAAGACCCAACAGATAGAGGTAGAAAAAGTTAGAACGGGAGCCAACAGTCATCTATGCTTTTTTCTTTTGAAAAGCGATCGTAAGGACAGCAGACTCCTCTTATAAGCTAGAGAAGAACAATTGGAGTGGGAGTTGAAAAAAAAATCGATAGAGTCTAAAAAAGGATCTTTGAATGCCGCTGCAGTCGACTTCAAGGACCTTCAACAAAATCCAATTGAGAGCAAAAAGGAAAGTAAAAATTTTTGGGGGATTGTACTCAAAACCCTCGTTTCTTTTTCTCTTCTTTTTTATTTAGGTGCAAAGCTCAACTGGCAGAAATTTTTTTCTTATTTCCAATCGATCGATCTTTTACTCCTTGGTTTTGCCTTCTTATTTTGTGCCTTACAAACTATTCTTTCTTCTCTGCGCTGGAAAATCCTGCTTTATGCTTTGAACATCCCTATTAAGGGTTGGACAGCCTTTGAACTAGCAATGATTGGAAAATTTTTCAATGCTGCCTTACCAGGGGGAACCAGCGGGGATTTTGTGAGGATCTATTATGCCATGGCGCTTTTCCCGAAGAACAAAACAGCAGTGTCTGTTTCTATCCTTTTTGATAGACTGATTGAGGGGGTTGTGCTTCTTGTCTTGGGTTCTTCCTTTGGGCTATTGTTTTATAGGCAACTCAATGGTCAACCTTTCCTTCAAAAAGCAGTTCTTTTTCTTTTAGGACTCACACTTTTAACTCTTTTATTTTTAGCTACCCTCTCTATGCTTCTGAAAGTTGGCATCAAGTTATCGCAAAGATTTCTGGGAAAATGGAAAAGAGTAGAACAGGTCCTTAAGGATATTCTCCATGTTTTAGAGGTCTTTAAGTATTGCTTTGGCCGAATTCTGGCTGCTTGTATTCTTTCTATTGGAGTGCATCTATCGGCTATTCTAATGTTTGTTTTTGTGGCTGCCTCTCTTCACCTGCATTTGCCTTTATGGCTCCTAGCGGTGGTGATGGTCGAGATAACCCTTATAGTATCCCTTCCAATCAGCATCTCAGGTCTAGGTGTAAGAGAAGGAGCAGTGGTGCTGCTGCTTGGTTCTTATGGCATCAACTCAGAACTTGCTTTGGGTTTTTCATTACTATCTTTCAGCGTTGGAATACTCTGGAGCTTAATTGGAGGATTATTTTTCTTGACTTGGAAAAGAAATAAAAAAAACAGCATTTCTTTTCCTACCTAATAAAAAAGCGGGATTGACATGGAAAAAAAAGCCTTATGTTTAAAATCTCTCCATTCTAAAGGCTTTCTTTTGCTTTTTTTGACTGGAATAATGATTGTATATTCAGGCTGCAATAAAAAGTCTCATATGGAGTATGCTATTGATTCAAGGCCGATTATAGGACTCATTACCGATTTTGGTTCCAAAGATCATTATGTAGCACAACTAAAAGGAGTGATTTACTCCATAGATCCTTTTGCCCGGGTCATTGATCTTAATCATGAAATTGAACCTTATAATCTTTTCGAAGCGGCTTTTCTGATCGATCAATCGACTATGGAATTTCCTGCAGGTTCTATTTTTGTAGCCGTAGTGGATCCAGGGGTAGGAACAGAACGTAAGGGCATACTGCTAGAAACCAAAGCCCATAAGTTTTACATTGGTCCAGATAATGGGATTTTCAGTCTTGTCATGGAGAGAGAGGGGGTTGTTGAGGCTTGGACTCTGGATAAAAAAGAAATATGGAAAAGGAAAGAACCAAGTTATACTTTTCATGGAAGGGACATTTTTGGTCCAGTGGCGGCCTATCTAAGTAAGGGAGGAAAACCTCACACTACTGGTTCTAGAATACCAAAAGAAAATCTTCATTTATTGAATTTCTCTCCTCCGTCGACGATTGGACAGAGTGTATCCGGACAGATCCTGTATATTGATCATTTTGGCAACATTATTACCAATATACCTATGGGAATGGCTTCCTGGATCAAAGAAGGGAATTTGGTTCGCGTACAGATTGGGAAAATGACGCTTGCAGCTCCCTGTGTAAAAACCTATAGTGAGTTGCCTTTGGGAAAAATTGGCGTATTATATAATAGTAGCGGCTACTTAGAGATTTCATCAAATCAGGGATCAGTGGCGAAATTGCTCAAAGCGCAATCCGGTAACTCCCTGTTACTTCACCCATAGTTATGGTATGGAGGAAGAATTCATTAAATAGTCTGTTTATAAAGTGTAGATTATGGAAAAGATAAAAAACATTGCGATTATTGCTCATGTTGATCATGGAAAAACAACGTTAGTCGACCAACTGTTGAAACAGTCTGGCTCCTTTCGGCAAAACCAACAATTGACCGAAAGAATAATGGATAATATGGAGCTGGAAAGAGAAAAGGGGATTACCATCCGGGCTAAAAATGCCTCTTTCCAGTATGAGGATTACAAGATCAATTTGATTGATACTCCTGGGCATGCCGATTTTGGAAGTGAGGTAGAAAGAAGTCTAGGGATGGTTGATGGCGTTTTACTATTGGTAGACGCTGTAGAAGGGCCTCAAGCGCAAACTAAGTTTGTTTTGAAAAAAGCCTTATCCCAAAATCTCAGTCCGCTTGTGCTCATTAATAAGATTGACAGAGCAAATGCCCAGCCTATTAAGGTTCTAGACCAGATATTCGAACTCTTTCTTGAATTAGAGGCTTCGGATAAGCAGCTAGATTTTCCCGTATTGTATGTTTCAGCTAAAGAAGGCATCGCTTTGAAAGAATGGAAAAAAGAAATCTCAATTGAAGATAAGAAGAATGGCTTCAAGCCACTTTTTGAAGCTATTTTGACTCATATCCCTTCTCCGACTATCTCTGAGGATCCAGCTTTTAAGCTTTTAGTCGCCAACTTGGACTACAGCGATTATTTAGGCAGAATAGCGATTGGGAAAATTTTTTCTGGTAAAATTAAAGTGGGTTCTCCTCTTTTTTCTTATCAAAAATCTGGGAAAACGAGTCGTGGAACCCTCAGGGCTATTTTAGGTTTTAAAGGTTTGGAACGGATAGAGCTTTCCGAAGCTTCTGCTGGGGATATAGTCGGAATAGCTGGTTTGGAAGAAGTTTATATTGGAGATACGATAGCAGATCTAGAGGATACTATTCCGCTGCCACGAATAGAAGTAGATCCGCCTACGGTTCGAATGCGGATCCTGGTCAATGATTCGCCTTTAGCAGGCAAAGAGGGAAAACTTCTGACAGCCAGACACATCTATGGAAGGCTTCTCAAAGAAGTAAGAACCAATGTAGGGCTTAGAGTTGAAGAAACCGATGTGCCTGGAACCTTTGAAATTAGTGGTAGAGGGACCATGCAGATAGCTATTCTTGTCGAACAAATGCGCAGAGAAGGGTTCGAGCTTATGGTTAGCCGGCCAGAAGTGATTTACAAAGCAGACTCTTCTGGTATCCTCTTCGAGCCTTATGAGCTATTATCGGTAGATATCCCACAAGAATGCCTTGGGCCAGTTATGGAAATGCTTTCGAAAAGGGCGGGCAATATTCGCATGATGAGAAATAGTCAGCAGAGGGTTTTTATAGAGGCGTTAATTCCAACCAGGGGCTTAATTGGATTTGAAACTGAATTTGTTAATCTGACCCGAGGAGAAGGCTATGCGAGTCATCTCTTTCATGAATATGGCCCTAAGCAGGGAGAAATTGAAATAAGGAGCAATGGGGTTCTTGTTTCGATTGCAAAAGGTATTTCAACAACTTATGCTTTGGAAAACCTCCAACAAAGAGGCATCCTTTTTATTGGTCCAGGTGAAGAAATATATGAAGGAATGGTAGTTGGGGAACATAAAAGACCTGGGGATCTTCTTGTTAATCCTTGCAAAGCAAAGCATTTGACGAATATCCGTTCTCAAGGCGAAGGCAAAGCCATTGGACTAGAACCGCCGAAGGTTTTCAGGCTTGAGGAAGCGATTGAATTCATTAGTAGTGAGGAACTTGTTGAGGTCACTCCAACAAAGATTAGGATTCGAAAAAAAATATTAGATTCGAATGACCGAAAAAAAGCTGCCATAAAAGTAGGTACATAGTGTGAGGGTGTTTTCCAATGGAACTTCAACAATAAAGATCTCTATGGAGTCTGTGGTTGTTGTTGACATGCTTGAAGATTTCGTAGGGGGAAAGCTGGCTTGTAGAGAAGCAGCAAAGATTATTGAACCGATCAGAAAATTAAGTATCGCTGCAAGAGCTAAAAAAAAGCCGGTTATTTATGTTGGGGATGCCCATCTTCCCAGCGATCCAGAAATGATAATCTGGGGGGAGCATGCCATGAAAGGATCTCCTGGAGCCTCTATTATCAAAGAACTGGCCCCTAGCCCAACCGATATCGTACTCGAAAAAAGAACCTATAGTGGGTTTAGGGAAACAGGGCTGGACCTAGTATTAAGATCTTTGAAGGTGAATACCATCATCTTAGTGGGTCTGCATACCCATTTGTGTATAAGGCATACGGCTGCTGATGCTTTCTTTTTAAACTATCATACGATTGTACCAGTTGATTGTGTGTGTGCCTTTAGTCCCCAAGAACAGGAAAGTGGGCTAGAATATCTTCACAAATTTTACGGTGTAGAGCTTTCCACAGTATCCTCGATCCTTGAAAACTGGAAAAAAGAATAAAGAGCATCCACAATTTCCTTTGTCCTTCCACGCTCTTTTTAATAGAAGGATTATTAAAGGCAAGTAGCTAAATGAAAAATAAAACTTTTCTTCATATCCTCAATTTAAACATAAAAGAGAATTTTATAACTAACGATCTATTTTGAATTATAGTCAGTGTTATATTTTTTTATCTTTTTTACTGTTTCTATTTTTTTTCTACTTTGCCAAGAAATGGTCTCCTCCTCACTTCTCTCTTTCTATAGGAGTTTTTTGTTTATTTCTTTTAGTTTCCATGGTCCTGCTTTCTACCAGAGAGATTCTGAGGGCTGATACAGTATTCTGGCCTGGGGAAGAGATCGCTGTGCAGGATGTCGTTGAAACGATGAATCAAGCCGATTCTGGGAAAGGATGGATAGGGAAGTGGAGGAAGATGACCGAAGAGACAAGAAACCGACAAACAACCTGGCTTACTCCCCTTGTGACTGAAACTCCAAGGTTGGAGCAACGCATTCGATACGATATCTATGATCAAACATTACCAAGTGGGAATAAAAGATGGGATATGGGCGCAGGTAAAGGAGTCAATTTAATTGTTGGTCCAACCATGGAATTTGCTTTTTCTCTGCCCCAATACATGTATTACCCAGGAGAAGGCCGACTCGATGGGTTTTTAGGAGAAAGTTTTTTAATTAAAAACAGAATTATGGCTTCTCCTGAAGGACAGAAAAATTATGTCTTTTCGGTCATGCTTGCTGCTCATTCCCCTTTAGGACAAACGCTTCCGGACTATCCTGCACACTGGATATGGGATCCTATCGTCCTCTTTGGCAAAGGCTTTGGAAATTTTGATTTTATGATCAATTTAGGAAGTCAATGGGCCGATGGAGCCAATAGAACCTTCGGTATACCCTACTTTTATAACATTGCCCTGCAATATAGAATTGGCTACGTAACTCCAACAATCGAAATTAATTCTACTTCAAGCATCGATCAGCTTTTCTTTATTGGAGCTCCTGGGCTTTTTGTTACACCTGAAGTTTTAGTGGGAAGATTTCGATTCAAAGATGATTGGAAACTTTATTTTGGTATTGGGTATCAGATCGCCATTGATAAAAAGACAGTCGAAAAGGAATATTCAAATGCTTTTGTAGTGAAGTTTCATTTGCTTTTTTAGGGATTATGCATCAAAAAGACTAAGATGGGTATAGGTTTTTTCAATCCTCTTCTTTCTTTCTCTAATACAGAAGGAGTTAAAAATTTTTTCTGGTTTCTTGGTAGCCTTTTATGCCTTTTTTTCTGTTCCCATGGATTTTCAGAGTCGATCCCTGAGGCAATAAATAGGCAAAACCCAAGCCGCCTTTTTCATGAAGGGAGGATAGAGGCGGCGGCCCGTGTAGCCTTTGAAGCTTCCCTCCGTGATCCGCAGGACTGGAAATCATTCAAGATCCTTGGGTGGGTGGCTTTGATGAAAAACCAACTTGAAGATGCTAGGAGGTTTCTCCAAAAGGGATTGGCATTAAATCCAGAAGATACCGAGATGAAGAGGCTATTGGCAATTTGTTATTATAGAGAGGGAAAGCTCGAACAATCGGCTGACTTATTAAATGAGATTAGAGAAGGGTGGACTGTCAACCTTCTGACTCAACTCGAACCGAAGGCATTCGATATGCTGGAGTCACAGACTACTGTCAAACTTGATGAGTCCTATCCTTTTGTGATTATTCCAGTAAAAATATACAGGAAAAAAGTCTCGCTTTTTCTGGATACTCGTAGTTCGTTCACTGCTCTGGATAGAGCCCTTTACGAAAAAATAAAAGAGATTAGGCTTCTTGATATCATTGCCCTGCAGTTCTGGTTCAACTTTGCAGGCAAATGGTCTATTCGAGCTAGAACAGGGATTATCCAATCGATGCAAATAGGAAATATGAAAATAGAAAGAATTCCCATCCTTTTAGCCCGTTGGAAAGGAACCTATCTTTTTCCTCAACATGTGCCACAGATTGTCCATGGAGTGATAGGAACCGATGTGATGAGACAATTTAATGTGACGATAGATTATCCAAAAAAAGAGCTTTTCTTACAAAAAAGAGAGGCCTCTTTTTCTGAACGCTCTTTTCTAGAGGCAAAAGATGGATCGGTTACGAAGCTTCCTTTTTACTTAACTCCAGGAGGACAGATTCTTATTCAAGGAAAGATTAATGATCAAGAAGGAATCCTTTTTATGGTGGATAGCCTGGATGTGGGAAGAGCCTTTACCTTTTCTGAATGGATGCTTGAGAAATTTCATTTGCCTCGATATGGGGGGTGGATGATCGGTTTAAGAAGAGGTGGAAGATATCCTTCCATTTACACGATTGTTCCCAAAATACAGATTGGGAATATGGTCATGGAAAACGTGAAGGCCGATATTGGAAAAAGCTATGATTTTCCACCTGCCATTGACCATAAGCAAGGGTTCCACATCGGAGCGATAGTGGGAAATAGCTTTTTGAAGTCTTTTATCGTTACTTTTGATTTTCAGAATATGGTGTTGATCTTGCAATCCAAAAAAACGGCTGCTACCGATCAACCGCCAACTAGCCCGTTGGCATATCAAAGCACTCTAGCTGGGATCGATGAATCGGATAATTGACTGATTGGCTAAGAAAGCACTCTATTTTTTCCAGCAAAGGGCTAAAAGAGTAAAGAGTAACGGCAGGTAGGCTATCGAAGCAAAGAAAAGAAGACGGGCTGCGGTTAAATTTCTTTTGAGGTGTAAAAAGAGGGCAGATAAAAAGAAAAGCATGCCTAGTAGGAGAGCTCCCCAAAGATATAAAAGCCCTGCCTGATGGGTGAAGTAAGGCAAAAGAGAAGCCATCAGTAACAAAAAACAGAAAAGAAGACTTTGCAGTGTCAATTTTTTGCCACTAGCATCGACTACGACAAGCATTTTAAAACCGGCCTTTTTGTAATCGCTTCGGTAAAGCCATGCAATTGCATAGAAATGTGGCATTTGCCAGAAAAAGAGAATGCAAAAAAGGAAGATAGGCGTTAAGTGCAGGATGTTTGCCTCTTGCGCAGCATAGCCAATGACTGGAGGAAGGGCACCAGATATAGCTCCAATCCAGGTATTCCACGGGCTTATCTGTTTAAGAGGGGTATAGACTCCAATATAAATGATAAGGCTAAAAAGGGCAAGTCCAGCAGCCACAAGATTAGAGAAATTCCACAGATAGAGAAATCCTACAATGGCGCCAATAATGGCAGTAATTGCGGCCTCTATAGCATCAAGACGATGCGCTGGTAGTGGCCTGTCTTTTGTTCTTGACATTATGCTATCCTGAGGGCTTTCTAGAACTTCATTTAGTACAGCAGCCGAAGCAGCTACCAGTCCAGTACCGACCACTACATGAAAGGCTTTTCCTATATCCAAAGAACTTCCTGAAGCTAAAACAAAACCGAAAAAAGTGGTGGTTAGCACCAAAAGGGTAAGACGGAACTTGATAAGCTCGGCAACATCTTTTAACAGAGAGCGATGAGGCGCCAACGAGGGCTTCAGGTAACTCTGCAGTAATCCATTTTTTCTCTGAGGTTGGTTTGAAGTTTCTATCTTAAAGCTTTTCATATCTAAAAAGAGGAAATGGTTGTTGAAACGATCATTGTCCAGGATTGGAGTAGGTAGAAGAAGGATTGAACAACACTCTTAAGTCGTTTTGCTTGGTTTTGATCAACCATTCTCCTCGGTAAAGGATAACTGTTATGAGGGAAGAGAGGAACAAGATGGCAGCACCCACAAGAACATGCGCGGTGGTAATGATATTTTCTTTGCCTGTCCAAATGACGAAGGCTCCCAGAACGATCTGTAGAGCCACCAGGCTGTGTAAGAGCCTAGCCATTGAAAGAACGGAGGAGCTGGGGGCCTTTTTTTTAAGGACAAAAAAAGAATAGACAGTAAGCAAGAAAATAATTAAGGCGACAAACCGATGGGCAAGCTGTAGATGAATCTGGCCAAGGGTTGTTGGAGGCAATCCCATGGCTTGCCTTTTTGCATTAATATTCGCCAGATCCTCAGGAGTGAGTCGGGGGATAATGTGTCCGTAAGCAAGCGGAAAATCGGTAATGGATAGTCCTAAATGTGCATGACGCATAGCTGCTCCTAAAAGAAGCTGGATATAAACAATGAGAGACAGGGATAAAAAAAGAAGGGGAATGCTTTTGGTGGCTGCCAGATAATAATTGGCTTTTTGCAAGTGGTTCTCGGTTATCCAATACTTAGAAGTAGACAGCCAAATAATACCCACAAGCACTAAAAAAGCTTGCGCCAGTGCAGCATGAATAATCCCAATCTGATCTTTCATCCAAACCACTCGCAATCCCCCAAGGATTCCTTGAAAAATAACAAGAAAAAGAGCAAAGCAGCCTGCCCATTTGACCCAGGTGCGTTTTTCTTTAAATAAAAGAAGAAAGAAAAGAATAATGGTTAAAAAACCGACAGCCGAAGCAACGAGCCTATGACTATGCTCGTAGAAAACTCCTCCAATCCATCTGGATAGGGGAAAGCTAAACATATTGTAGCCAAAAGTTGTTGGCCAATCCGGAACAGCCATCCCTGAATTGGTACTGGTCACCATGGCTCCGACCGCTATGAGTAAAAAAACAAAAAAAGTAAGAATGGCTGAAAAAACATTGATAAGTCTATTTTTCACTTTTCCTATCCTATTTTAATGTCCTAGAATGAGAAGGAATTCATCAATTTTTTTTCCGAAACTCTCTCTCAAAAAGAATCCTATTCTAAATATAGTCTTTTTATGTTTTCTTCCACAGAAAAAGTTAGGACCCTTCTAGGTAAGAAGAGGAGTGGCAAGAAGTTTTGTCATCAAATAGCCAAAAACTCCTTTGATTCTGCTTATAAAGTCCAGTAGTTTTATGCAATCCTATGACAAGAGGTCAAGAATGGTCAGAAAGAGTGTTGTCTGAAATCAAAAAAGCGATTATTGGGCATCAAACAATCATTGAAAGACTGTTGATTGGATTACTAACTGGAGGTCATATTCTCATTGAAGGCATGCCTGGATTGGCTAAGACACTTCTTATCAAAACGATTGCGAAAGCGGTTGGTCTGAAGTTTGAACGGATTCAATTTACTCCAGATCTTCTCCCAAGCGATGTGGTAGGAACGATGATTTTTCAGCCCAAAGAGGGCCGCTTTTTTCCACATTTAGGTCCCATCTTTGCCAACCTTGTGTTAGCTGACGAAATCAACAGAGCTCCAGCCAAAGTTCAAAGTGCTTTATTGGAAGCCATGCAGGAAAAACAGGTTACCATTGGAGGGACTTCTCATCGACTGCCTGATCCCTTTCTTGTCATGGCAACACAAAACCCGATCGAACAGGAAGGTACCTATCCATTGCCTGAAGCACAATCCGATCGGTTCTTATTCAAGCTTATTATCGGATATCCTTCGGAAGAAGAGGAAATGAAAATGCTTAGACTTTGGGGTAGATTGACAGAGGAGCCAGAAATAAGCCCGGTCTCTTCCCCTGAGGAAATACGGGAGATAAGAAAAGAAATTGATCGGGTCTTTGTCAGTCCTATGGCTGAACATTATATCCTGGCTTTGGTACGAGCGACTAGAGAGGCGGTAAAAAATTCTTCAGAGGGCATTCAAAGGTTGAGCTATGGAGCTTCTCCTAGGGCCTCTCTTGCCCTTTTCCAAGCAAGCCGTGCTCTTGCCTGGATCAGAGGCTCTGATTTCTTAAGTCCTCAATTCATTCAGGAACTCTATATCGATTCTTTACGACATAGAGTTGGATTAAGTTATGAATCGGAGGCCGAGGGCAAGACGGTGGAAAGCATTCTCGAAGAAATTCTTAAAACTGTTTCCATTCCCACAGAATATGGCGAAGAAAGAGGCTGAACCCTTCGTTTTTTCTAAAGAAAAAGTTAAGGAAGCCTTGCGGCTTCTGCATCGGATTGAATGGACGATAAAAACCACCTCAACATACCTTTTTTCAGGAGAGTATCGATCGGTTTTCAAAGGCAAGGGGAAGGAGTTTGACCAAGTGGTGGCCTATGAGTTTGGAGATGATTTTAGGGATATTGACTGGAATGTCACGGCCAGGCTTGGAGCACTCTACAGGAAGAAATATGTTGAGGAACGAGAGTTGGTCATTGTTATAGTCATCGAAGATTGCCCCTCATTGTTATTTGGTTCAGGAGCGACGACCAAAAGAGAGACGGTTATGGAAATTGCAGCTATTTTAGCCATTCTGGCCACCAGTTTTAGACATAGAGTAGGTTTTGTCCATGTTTTTCCTGGTGGCTATTTGTTTATTCCTCAAGCCAAAGGAAGAAAAAAAGTTTTGTCTAATATGGTGAAGATCTGTAGTTTGGCTCCACCCTCCCTTCTGTTAGAACAACCAGTGGAAATTCCTTGGTCTTTTCTCCAAAGAGTCTTACCGAGAAATACCATATTGTTTTGGATCGGAGATTTCCCTCTAAGACCGATCCCTCAACAATGGTTCGCTTTGTCCCAGCGTTTTGAAATTCTTGGTTTTCGAGTTGAGGATCCCTGGGAACAAGCGCTGCCTATAAAAGAAAGTTTTTTGGCTTTTGATCCGGTTGCTGGCAAAGTGGTCAAAATCGATCCTAGCAAACCAGAAACAAAAAAAAGACAGCAACAGTGGAGGTTAGAAAGAGAAAAATGTTGGAATAGCCTCTTTCCCAATCGGGCTTCGAGATGCTCTTTTACCGTTGGGAAGTCCATATTTGCAGATCTATTGCATTTTTTTGCTGAACGCTCAACCATTAAATAATTGTATTTATAGAGTTCCATGGTAGCTGTTGTTGTTTTTGCAAATCCCTCATTTTTTTTCTTACTTTTGCTTTTACCTCTTGTTTGGTTCTTTCGGAGGTATAGAAAAGAAGAACCTTTTTTTCTCCCCTTTGCCTCTCAATGGGTGGGAACAGAAAGAGAAGGATCGATCAATAAGCTTCCTGTGGTCTGTTGCTACCTTGCTTTTGTGTTGTTTATTGTTGCGCTTGCTCGCCCACAGGAAGAAAAAGGCAAAATCCCCATAAGGAAAGAAGGCTACGATATCATTCTTGTTCTTGATATTTCTGGGAGCATGCTTGCCGAAGATTATGAAATCGATCAAAAGATGGTCAGCAGGTTAGACGTCGTTTTAGATGTGGTGAAAGCCTTTTTAGATAAAAGAGTCAACGACCGTATTGGATTAGTAGCCTTTGCAGGAAGAGCTTATACCGTATGTCCTTTGACTTTTGATCATCAGTGGATAAAAAGAAAGATTGATCAATTACAGGCAGGAGCGATCGAAGATGGAACGGCTATTGGAGATGCCTTAGGCCTGGCTTTAAGCCGTCTTGAGGGAAAAAAAGAGTCAGAAGCACGACATAAAATTGGCTCCTTCTTGATCCTCTTGACTGATGGAGCAAATAATTGTGGAAATCTCCTCCCTTTGGAGGCTGCCCAATTGGCGGCCCGAAGTTCTATTCCGGTTTTTGCTATCGGAGCGGGATTAAGTGGGGAGGTAACAATGCCTGTCTTAGATGAAGAAAGACGGAAGATCGGCAGTCAAACGGTAATTTCTGAAGTGGATGAAGAACTCTTACGGAAAATAGCTCAATTGACTGGTGGAGAATATTTTAGAGCAACCGATAGTAATGCGATTCTTTCGGCTTTTCAGGCTATTGATACCAAAAAAAAGATCCCTTTTGAACCTCTCGTAGTCACAAAAAAAGAAGAGCTTTTCCCCATTTTTTTGGTTTTGGGTCTGTTCTTTTGGTTTTTGGCTTTTTTTATCTCAAAAAGAACCTAAAGACTTTTTTTTTCGTTTTAAGTAATTTCTAGCTTTTGCTTATACTTTATGACTTTTCCTTCCTCCAGAAGAACCCCATGCCAAATAACTCCAGGAAAGAGTACCGTTTTTTTACCCAGAATGGAACCTGGATTAAGGACTGCATTGCACCCAATTTGGATACCATCACCCAAAATCGCTCCGAATTTTCTTAAACCCGTGGGATAAATGTTCCCATTGTACTTTATTTTGATTTCGGATCCATCGAGTTTCAAATTAGATAAAATCACTCCAGCTCCAAGATGGACCTTTGTTCCTAATATCGAATCTCCGATATAATTGAAATGCGGCACTTGGCAATTTTTAAAGAGAAAAGAATTCTTGAATTCACAAGAATTGCCAAGAATGCAACCCTCTTCGATGATAACGTTTTTTCTTATGAAACAGCCTGTGCGTATTTGACAGTTTTCTCCGATCCAGGCAGGACCTTCGATCATTGCTCCAGGATAGATAATAGTTCCCTTGCCCACGTAGACTTTTGGGCCGATGTAACAGCTCTGGGCAATTTCTCCATGAAGACCAGGGCTTAGAATTTCTTCTAAATAAGTTTCGATTAGGGAGAGGACTTGCCAAATCTTTTCTGCAGCATGGAACAATTTTTGATGGCGTGTTTGAGAAAGATCGAAAAATTGAACTGGATGGAATGAAGGGAGCGAGGGAATTTCCATAGTCCTTATGATTACCTATCAGTCCTTTCGATGAAAAGACATTTTTGGAAAGACTTTTTTGGAAAACAACCAATAGAATTCCTTTTGTTACTTGAAAAAATTCCAGAGAAGGATCGATGAGATAGCTTTGATGAAAAGCAAGAAAAAATTTAACAAAAAATCAAGCAAAAAGTTTTATTCAAAACCAAAAGTTTTTAATGACAGGGGAGAAAAATTTGAGTATGAATAATAGTGGTGAAAAATGGAAGAAAATAGAGAAAAATGGAATAAAATCCAATTATGGGGAAAAAGAGAGCTACCTATACAGACATTTTTGAGCATGCCTTTGATGAGAAAGGTAGAATAACTGTTCCTTCCGAATGGAGGCAGGAAGGTTATGATAGTCGGCTCTTTGTTTTCCCTTCCAAATTTCACCACTTGAAAGTCTATCCAGAGTCCTGGATGGAAGAAATTCATCAAAAGATTGAAACTTTAAGATTACAAGACCCGATCAGACAACAGCTTGAGCTTCTAGCTCAGATTTCTCAAGCGGTGAGTTGGGATCAGCAGGGAAGGATATCAATCAAAGAAAGACTAAGAAAACATTCACAGATTGGGAAAGAGGCTGTATTGGTGGGCCGTTTAGATCATTTTGAAATTTGGGACCAAAAGAAATGGCAAGAAGAAACGGCTGGGAAAAGCACTTCTTTTGAGGAAGCAATTGAGGGCATGGGACTATGAATGGAGAGGAAAAACGAGCAGAAAAGAATGAGGATGGATGTAGCAGAACTTAAAATTTATGAAAAGAAAAAGGTGGCATGGAAGAGAAAAGAGAGGAAGGCCTATTGCTCCATGTTCCAGTCATGCTCAAGGAATTTTTGGAGCTTTGCCAGCCGCAAGAAAATGAAAAATGGATCGATGGTACTTTTGGGTACGGGGGGCATACGACCGCACTTCTGGAAAGAAGATGTAAGGTCTTGGCGATGGATATGGATGAGCAAGCTCAGCAAAGAGCGGGGTTGCTAAGAGAAAAAGGGTATCATTTTTACTTTTTCCGAATGAATTTTTCGGAAATGGCGGTAGCTTGCTCTCAAATCGGTTGGGATCGGGTCGATGGGGTGTTGTTGGATCTTGGGATTTCTTTAGGACAATTGAAAGATCCACAAAGAGGGTTCAGTTTCCAATTTCCTGAAGCTCCTTTGGACATGAGAATGGATAGTTCGAAAGAAAAAACAGCTGCCTTTTTGTTGAATAACTTAAGCAAAGAGCAATTAATAAGGCTTTTTTTAGTAAGCTGCAAGCCAAAAGAAAGCCAAAGGCTTGCGGAAGAGGTGGAACGATTTCGATCGATCCGGCCTATTCTTCGGGTCAAAGATTTTTTAGAAATTATTTTAAAAGCACGCCTATCAAAGGCAAAAGGGCATGTGGCCACTCGGCCATTTCTTGCTTTAAGAATAGCTGTCAATGAAGAGCTTGAACATCTTCAAAAAGGGCTTGAAGAAGGCGCAAGGCTTTTAAAGGAAGGAGGAAGATTAGCGGTGATCAGCTTTCATTCAGGAGAGGATAGGATTGTGAAAAGATTTTTCCAGAATCATTCTCTGCCCAAAGGCAGACATGGGCCGGAAGGGGAGAAAGAGCGGGAGGTTTTTTTTTATAGAGTAGAGCGTCGTTTGGTTTCTAGAGAAGAGAGCAGAAACAATCCAAGGGCAAGAAGTGCGAGGCTACGGATCGGCTGGAAAATCCGTTTGGAAGAGAAAAGCTAACAACTCATCAAGTTAACTTCGTAAAAAAAAATGAAAAGGGAGGATGTATGAAAAATCGACTGAAAGACCGACATTCGATCAAATTGTCCATGATGTTCGTATGGATAATGGCTGTCTTAATTACTATGTTTGGGGGAATCGAATTCCTTTATTTGAAAAATAGGGTGCTTCGTATCTCCGATGAATTGAAGATTCAAGAAGAGGAGCTTGCGGATATGAAAAGGAAAAACAGCCGACTGGAAGCGATGCTTGCTAAAGGCTGCTCTCCTCAAGAATTGGAGAACAGGTTAAAGGAGTGGAAAATTGGGTTAGTCAAAATGTCTGAGCTCGAAGTAATCATGATGGAAGAGTCCGCACCAATTGACTTTTTCGCAGGCAATGAATAGTCCTTTGTTTCAGCCTGTAGTGCCCAAGAAAAATAATCTTTCGACAGACAGGGCCAGATCGAGGGCATTGGTTGTTTTTGCTTTTTTAAGCCTTGGCTTTACGGTGATTTCCCTACGCTTGTTGCAAATTCAGCTTTTTGAACATGAAAAGTATTTGGAACTTGCGACCACGGTTCATACGGTTCGCAAGGTGCTTCCCCCCAAAAGGGGCTACATAGTCGACTGTAAAAATGTGCCCTTGGCTCAGAGTTTTTTGACTTATAAAGTGCGATTGGATGGGATGAATGTTCAGGAACCAGCCATCACCATACAAGAGCTCGAAGAGCTTTTTGGTTTAGAAAAAAATAGCCTCCTACAGAACTTCCGTCGGATGGACCGGTCCTATCTTTTAGCGAAGGGACTTTCAGAAGAAAAAGTGCAAAAACTTGAGGCCTTTGAAAAAGAAAAATTGAGGCAATGGAAGAAAAAAAGACTGCCTGCGGAACATTTTTTGACTTTTGAGGAGGACTACAGCCGCATTTATCCCTGTGGAAGGGAAGCGGCCCCGCTGATTGGGTATTTGGATGAGAATGGTAAAGGAGCGGCGGGAGTGGAAAAAGCAATGAATGAGTGGTTGGAGGGGACGCCTGGAGAAGAGTGGATAGAAAAAGACGTTTTTGGGAAAGAAATTGCTGCTTACAGGGGATTGGAAGTAAAACCTGTGGATGGATGCAACGTTAGTTTGACGCTTGACAGCGTGATTCAGCACATTGTCGAAGAAGGTATTGATAGGGTTGAAAAGGAGTTTTCTCCCAATGGGATTATGGCCATAGTCATGAATCCTAAAACGGGAGAAATCTTAGCGATGGCTCAAAGACCTTCTTTTGATCCAAACAGAAGAGAAAAATGGAACATTGCTTTTCTGAAAAACAAAAATCTTACCGATCCTGTTGAACCAGGATCGATTTTTAAAATTGTTACTCTTTCAGGAGTCCTCGAAGAAAAAATATTTAGTTTAGACAACAGTACGATCAACTGTGAAAATGGTGCTTTTTTTTATGGGGGAAAAACCCTTCATGACAGTCATCCCTATGGAATGCTTAGCGTTCGGGAAGTGGTCATGAAATCAAGTAACATCGGTTTTGCCAAAATGGGCTTGGAATTAGGAGAAAACAGACTCTACCATTATGCGAGGGCATTTGGCTTTGGAGAGCCAACCGGAATGTTGCTTGGGCAGGGAGAATCTCCAGGCATTCTTTATCCTCCAAGGCTGTGGTCAAAACTTTCGATAACACGAATCCCAATGGGACAAGAAATAGCGGTAACACCCATTCAGATGATTCGGGCAATGGCTGCTATTGCTAATCATGGCTATTTAGTTAAGCCAATGATCATCAAAGACATTAGGAATCCACAGGGAAAAATTCTCCGAAGTTTTTCTCCTGTTATCATTAGAAGAGTGATCTCGGAAAGAACGGCGAAATTGGTGACTTCTGCCCTTGTATCTGTGGTTTCTCCAAAAGGAACAGGGGCTAAGGCAGCGATTATGGGTTTTACGGTCGCGGGCAAAACGGGGACTGCTCAAAAAGCGGTGCATGGGAACTATGTAAAGGGAAAATACATTTCTTCTTTTATTGGGTTTCTTCCTGCTGAAGATCCTGAATTTGTACTGATGATCATGGTTGATGAACCGCATGGTACGCAATATTATGCAGCCTCAGTGGCAGCTCCCGCTTTTAGTTATATTGGCTCTGAAATTGCACAAGCCCTTAATTTGACTCCCAAGTGTGTCCCTGCCCAGGCGATTCGCATCGAAACTGAAAAGTAGATCGATTCTTTATAGAACAAAAAGTGAAGGCTGAGAAGAACTTTTGTAGTTTTCCCCCTTTTATGACAAAATTTCAAAGATTAGCCCTGCATCTTGGCTGTATTATTGTTCTTCTTTTGAAAAGAAGAACAAAGGCAGTCTTTTACCATCTTCGGGGGATTGCAAGGGTCTTTTCTCAAGAAAAATAAAATGGAGTCTTCTTTAGCCTTGTTGCTTTTGAGTGGAAAAATACTTTATTGCCATTTATCGCACCTAGTTTAAATCATGAAGCTTTCAGATGTTTTGTCTGATTTGCAGCCTCTTGCAATTAAGGGATCAATCGATTGGGAAATAAACAATATAGTGTATGACTCGAGAAATGTCGTAGAAGGATCCCTTTTTTTTGCTTGGAAAGGACAAAAGACCGATGGACATCGTTATATTGAAGAGGCCATAGAAAGAGGCGCCCGGGGGGTCATTTGTTCTGAAGTGCCTGCTTGGCCAACATCAAAAGAAACGACCTTTATTCAGGTGAAGGATCCTAGAAGAGTACTAGGAAAAGTAGCGAGTGTTTTTTATGGGTATCCTTCCAGTCATTTGCCCGTTATTGGAATCACGGGGACTAATGGGAAAACGACAACTTCTTTTTTAATGAAGCATCTGTTAGCAACCCAAGGCTGGAAAACTGGGCTTATTGGTACGATCTACTATGATACGACAGTTGATCGAATCCCTGCAAGCCGTACTTCGCCTGAAGGAAGCGATTTGCAGCAGCTTCTTTTTCAAATGCTTAAGGCTAATTGCCAGGCTGCTGTCATGGAAGTTTCCAGTCATGCCCTTGAGCAGGGAAGAATTGAAGGCACGGAATTTCGGATTGGTATTTTTACTAATCTTACTCAAGATCATCTGGATTACCATCTGACCATGGAGGCTTACCGGCGGAGTAAAGAAAAGTTTCTTTCTTATATTCAGGCTGGGAAGGAGGGAGAGGGGGGAGTGGTTTTGAATATTGATGATCCGCAGTGGAGTGATCTTGCTGAAAAGTTAAAGGGCAGAGTAAATATGATAACTGTTAGTGCCCAAGGCAAACCAGCAGCCAAACTTAAAGCAAGATTCATCAAATATGACCGGTTGCTGACAGTTATTTTGGCAGAGTGGGAGGGGCGGTTGTATCAACTACACAGTCCTCTTTTAGGTCGATTCAACGTTGAAAACCTCTTACTTTCCATTGGAGGAACACTTCTGTTAGGGATACCGTTAGAACCTACCCTAGGCGCCTTAGAATCTTTTCCTGGAGTTCCTGGTAGAATGGAAAGATTTTATGCTAAGGATGGGCTTTTGGCTGTTGTCGATTATGCCCACAGTGAAGATGCTTTACTGAAGGTAGTTTTGACGCTTCGGGAAATTCAGTCCTCTGGACAGATTATTCTTGTGGTTGGTTGCGGTGGTGATAGGGATAGAACCAAAAGACCAAAGATGGCTAAAGTAGCTGCTGATTATGCGGATTTGGTTATTTTTACATCTGATAATCCAAGAAGTGAATCACCAGAAAGAATCTTTGAGGACATGAAAAGAGGAGTTAATAGTTCTAAAAAGATCTATTGGATAGTGGATCGAAAGGAAGCGATCCGAAAAGCAATTCAGATAGCTAATCCAGGGGATATTGTATGTGTTGCAGGTAAAGGTCATGAAACCTATCAAGAGATTGGTGGGGTATTTTATCCTTTTGATGATAGGCTTGTGGTTAAAGAATGTTTGTCGTTAAGGGCTTGAACAGTTTCAATTTAAGTTCGCACTTTCTTGCGCAAAGATAGATGTTTTTTGAGGATGTCTTTCAAGCTAATCAGCATTCAAGAGGTCGCCGAGTTCCTGGTGGTCTCGCCGCAAACGCTGTTGCTCTGGGAGCTCGAGGGCAAGCTTCTTTTCGATGAACGCACGGCTGGGGGGGAAGCGTCGCTACGACCTTGCGCGACTTCGACCAGATCAATTCTATGCGCCGGAGGCGGTAGGTCGCACCATCGCCTTCGCCCGTCTGTCCAGCTTCGAGCAGAAAGATCAGCTGTAGCGGCAAAAGCAGCTGCTTGAACACAACTGCGCCCGGCAAGGTTGGACGTTCGAGTCATTGCCGACCTGGGTTCTGGCATGAACTACCATAAGAAAGGCTTAAAGCGGCTGCTGGATGCGATCATCGACGGGCAGGTTGGACGCCTGGTCCATCACCCACAAAGACCGGCTGATGGGCTTTGGTGCGGAACTGGAGTTCGTTAATTGCGAGGCCAACGGGGGTTGAGGTTGTGATCCTCAACCAGGGTGAGGAGACGACCTTTGAGGAAGATTTGGCCAAGGAGGTGCTGGAGCGCATCCCTGTGTTCAGCGCCCGGCTGCAGGATAGCCGCTCAGGCAAGACCCAGAAGCTGCTTTCTGGTGTCAAAAAAGCCCTAAAGGAATCCCAGCTATGATCGTTGCCCATAAAATCGCGCTAGACCCAAACCATAAGCAGGTCAACTACTTTGCCAAGGCGGGTGGCGGCATAGTGAGGAACCGGCATCTGGCCAGCTCCCTATCCGACGTGGGTTTCTTCGAATTAAGGCGGAAACTGGAATACAAGGCAAAGTTGGGTAGCGAGCTAGTGGTGGTGGCCGACCGCTGGTTTCCGTCCAGCAAGAGCTGTTCGACTGGTAGGGCGGTGTAGGAAAAAATGCCGCTGGCCGTCCGAGAGTGGTGATGTCCGGACTGTAGAACCCCTTCAGGACTGGGAGGTGAATGTGGTCAAAATTCTCCTAGCGTATGGATTGGGCGTCCTAATCGGCTCTACAGAGAAGGCCGGCTGAATGTGAAGCCTGTGGAGAGGAAGGCTCTGGCTCGGGTCGCAAGGCCCGAGTGAAACCAGCCTCGGTGAACCAGGAAGTCAGCTTCGAACCTGTGTTAATAGAAATGAGTAAGTCTGACGGAGCAAATGGTTAGGTGGCAGCCATGGAAAGGCGGATATACATTAAATTCTTGAAAGAGCATCAGCGTAGTTATACAAAAGGTTAAGGAACAACGAGGCGGCTATTTTTACTGCAACCACCATTCTAATTAGTTAGGGTTGTAGGGCCGAAATAAGAATGGAGCAGCTTTCAGTTGAACAAATTGCGGAATGGACTCAAGGGAGGGTCATTGGGGGAAAAGGATCGGTCATGGTTGGTTCAATCAGCACTGATTCTAGGACAGTCAAAGAAGGGGACTGTTTTGTGGCTTTGAAGGGAGAAAAATATGATGGGTTGGATTATGTAGCCTCGGCAGCTCAGAAAGGGGCTGTTGCTGCTATAGTGGATCGTGAGCTTCCTTTGTCTATGACTCTTTCGATTCCTGTTATTCGGGTAAAAAATACGCTAGAGGCATTGCAGCAATTGGCCTTCTTTTACAGAAAAAAACTACATGCTAAAATTATAGCCATTACGGGGAGCAATGGAAAGACTAGCACGAAAGAGATGATTTCCAGTGTATTACGCGTTAAATACAAAACCGTTTCTACCTCTGGAAATCTAAATAATCAAATAGGACTTCCTCTTTCTGTATTGCAAATGGATCATACAACTGAATATGGGGTCTTTGAACTGGGAACCAATCATTGTGGAGAAATAGCTTCTCTTAGTCGAATTGTTTCTCCTGATATAGCCATTATCACCAACATTGGCAGTGCGCATGTGGGCAATTTCGGTTCTGTGGAAGCGATTGGATGGGAAAAAACGGATCTGTTGACTTTTGTTTCTCCTAAGGGATTTTCGATTCTTATGGAGGATGACGAATGGTCCAAACGGTTAAGCGTTCGTAGTGCTGGACAAGTTGTTTGGGTAGGGAACCAAGAAAATTCACTGTGTTGGCTGGATCAGATTTGGTTGACTCTAAAGGGTATCCGTTGTGGAATTTCTCGTCATGGAGAAAGCTTTGAAGTCTCTCTTGCGACCATTTCCAGAGAGATGGCAAAAAATGCTCTCTTTGCTGCGGCTGTTGGTTTTTTGGCCTCTCTTTCCTCTGAAGAAATTGCTTTGGGGCTTGAAAAAACGGTTTTTCCTCTTGGTAGACTTACGGTGCATCCCATCAGAATGGGTTATCTAATTGATGACAGTTACAATGCTAATCTTCAGTCGACTATGAGCGCCTTAAGGGCTCTTTGTGAATTTCCTTTTGAATCAGAGAAAATTGCTCTACTAGGTTCCATGGGAGAGTTAGGAGAGCATGCAAACGCTCTCCATTACAAACTTGGGGTGTTTGCTGGTAGCTTGCCCCTTTCTTTTATTATTTTTATTGGACCCCATTGGAAAGAGATGCTGGAAGGAGTTAAGGATGCTGGTTTTCCGCTCAATGCCGTTTTGGGAACAGAGGATCAGGAAGCAGCTTATTATCAATTGCAAAAGCATTTGAACCGCAAGCTCACACTGCTTATTAAAGGATCGAGATTTTTAAAACTTGACAGGATCGTAGAAAAACTTCTTTCTGTTTAGCTTTAAAATCATGCTTTATTATCTTCATCTCTATTCTGCTCATCTTGGGATATTGAACGTTTTTAAGTACATCTCTTTTCGGGCTATGGGGGCGGCTATTACTGCTTTGGTTTTTTCTTGGTTATTGGGAAAGCCAATGATTCGGCTTTTAAAAAGATTAAAGGCTGGTCAGCCCATTCGAGGTAAAGAGGTGGTACGGGACCTTGCAGCCCTGCATGAGACCAAGTCCGGTACGCCTACGATGGGAGGACTACTCATATTGTTTGCAGTAAGCTTTAGCTGCCTGCTTTGGGTTATACCGCAAAACAAGTTTTTTTGGCTTACCCTTCTGAGTATGCTTTTTATGGGAGCGGTTGGTTTTCTCGATGATTTTAGAAAAGTGGTTCAAAAAAAACATTATGGTATTCCTGGTAAAGTCAAACTTGTTGCCCAAGGGTTAGTCGGAGCGATCGTAGGAGTGGTTCTCTTTTCTGATCCGGAAACATGTAAGCATGCCCAAAGGTTGACCATTCCCTTTTTAAAAGAGTTGAACGCTATTGATATTGGATGGCTAGCCATTCCTTTTTTTATTCTAGTTGTTATGGGAAGCTCCAATGCGGTAAATCTGACAGATGGATTAGATGGACTAGCAGCGGGCTGTTCTATTGGTGTGGCTTTTGTCTATGCCGTCTTTTCTTATGTGTCTGGAAGAGCGGATATGAGCAGCTATCTGCTTATTCCTTATGTCAAAGGAGTCGGAGAATTGACTATTTTTTGTTCAGCGCTCATTGGTGCTTGTATGGGTTTTCTTTGGTATAATTGCTATCCGGCGGCAGTGTTTATGGGGGATACAGGCTCTTTGGCTATAGGCAGTGCTCTAGGGGTAGTGGCGATCATAATCGGTCAAGAACTACTCCTTGTCATTGCGGGGGGAATATTTGTGATCGAAGCTCTTTCTGTTATTTTACAAGTGGCTTCCTATAAACTGACGGGCAAAAGGATTTTTGCGATGGCTCCTCTCCACCATCATTTTGAACTAAAAGGATGGAGTGAAACTGCCGTAACCGTAAGATTTTGGATCCTCAGTTTGCTTTTTGGACTGCTTGCCTTATCAAGTCTAAAAATTAGATAAGATTTTGGGTCAAAATCGATATATAATGAGTTGGAATTTTAGAAAATATGGAAGAAAAAAAAAGCAAAGCGTCGAAGCCTTCTTTTGGCCTAAAAGTCATTGCTGTTTTGATTTTGGTTCTGGGAATTCATCTTTTAGTAATCGGTTCGGTGGCCGTCTATTATTTGCTTCATTCCAAAGGAAAAGTATTAAGTCAGCATACAGGAGGATCCCCGAATTTGAATTTTCAGCCCCCCTCTCAGCAAAAAATGCCATCGGAAAACCCGGAATCAGAACCTCAAAATTTGCAAGTCCAACAGCAGCCACAAGTTAGTTCGCCCACAAGGGAAATATCCGTTCATATAGTCAAGGAAGGGGAGAATCTTTTGAGCATTGCTAGGCATTATAAAGTCAGTGTTTATGAACTTAAAAAGTATAATCCCTCCCTAGGCGATACACTTGTCCCGGGTCAAAAAATAAGGATTCCCATGGCAGAAGAAGAAATGACTGAAGAATCTATGCTTCTTAAAGAAGCTGATGGCAAAAGGATCTATGCCGTTCGACAGGGAGACAGCCTTTGGAAGATAGCGCGTAAGTTTCATCTTTCTGTGAAAGACATCGTGGATGCCAATGCAATCAAGGATCCTACAAAGTTAAAGATAGGACAGGAATTGGTCATTCCTAATCCAAAAGAAAAAGAAAAGGATAGTTCTTCTCCATCCCCTGGTTCCAGTTCCCTACAAAACTTACCACCACAATAGACTCTAGTTTTTCCGATGCAAGAATTGGATCTGTTTTACCAAAAAACAAAGAAAATCAATCAATTTTCTGGTTATTTGCTAGTCGCCATTGCTTTAACTTTACTCTCTATTGGCATTGTGGCCCTCTTTAGTGCTTCCGGGAAATTTGTATTGGAAAAAGAAAGTCAGATTTCTAGTTTAATGTTGCGCCAATTCCTTTGGATTGCTATTGGGCTCTTCAGCTGCTTGATTTTTAGCCTGATCGATTATCACAAACTCTTACAACTGTCCAGTTGGCTTTTGATCCTTGGCTTTTTTCTTCTCATTCTCTGTTTTGTTCCTGGAATCGGGCATAAAGTCCATGGTTCGTCCCGATGGATTTCAGTAGGTGGATTCAATGTAGAGTCTTCGGAATTTTCAAAAATTTTTATCTCCCTTTTTTTTACTCGCATCCTGTCGAATGCCAAAAAGAAAAGCCTTTTTTATATGTCTCCCTTTTTTACGGCTTTTGTGACGGTGGGACTTTTTGTTAGTCTGTTGATAATTTCTGGAGACCTTGGATCGAGTCTTCTCTACTTTATGGTTTTTGTCCTTTTTTTGTACTTGGGGGGGATTTCCTTGAAATGGATTCTTCCTATCTTAGGCTCGGGTATCCTTTTTGTTTTTATCGTTGCCTTGTTAATGCCTGAAAGAAGATCTAGACTTTTGGCTTTTTTGGCGATGGATCAAGATAAAGAAGGCAAGTCTTATCAGGTTTGGCAATCATTGATTGCTTTAGGTTCTGGGGGGATCAGCGGTCTTGGGTTAGGAAACAGTCGTCAGAAGATGTTTTATTTGCCAGAGTCGACTACCGATTTTATTTTTCCTATTATTGGTGAAGAACTGGGTCTTTGGGCGACCCTGCTTATCGTTGGGCTTTATCTAAGTTTTATTTTAACCGCTGGATGGATTTCTCTTTTTGCTCCGGATAAAGAGGGGTTGATGATTGGTACCAGTCTCACCTCCTTGATAGGCATGCAGACGCTAGCAAATTTAGGCGTAGTAACTGGCTTGCTTCCGAATAAAGGCTTTCCTTTACCCTTCATTAGTTATGGAGGATCGAATCTTGTTTTTTGCCTTATGTCCGTAGGCCTGCTATTGAACATACATCGACAAAGGCCTCCGGAATTTCGCATTAAAGTAGAAGAGAAAGGGGCGCAACGCTCTATCAATCTCTAAGGATTATGAAACCATTCCATATTCTCATTCCTTGCGGAGGAACAGGAGGTCATCTATTTCCGGGTATTGCGGTAGCCGAAAAACTAATAGAAAAGGGTCATCATCCTCTACTTATCCTATCAGACAAATCGGTCGATAGGGAAGTGATAAAAAACAAAAAAAATATTGCTTGGGACTCACTCCCTGTGGCAGGATGGCCAGGATTGTTTTCAAATAAAATTATCTCTTTTTCTATAAAACTTTTTGATGGATATAAAAAGTGTCGGTCGATCTTTTCATCTTTTAAGCCTGATTTGATTTTGGCTTTTGGTGGTTTTATCAGTGCGTTGCCCCTTTTTATGGGAGCGAATAGAAAGTTGCCATTACTTATCCATGAGGCCAATGCTGTTCCAGGCCTTGTGACGCGGCTTTTCTCTAAACGTGCTGATTTCTTGCTCTTAGGGATGGAAGAATGTGAAGTTCCCCTGACTCCAAAGAAAAAAATATTCACAGGCATACCAATTCGCAAGGAGCTCTGTCGGCTATCCAGGAATGAAGCTTGCCAAAGAACGGGGCTTGAGCTAAGCCGTAAAACGTTATTTATTTTTGGAGGCAGTCAAGGGGCTAGTGGCATTAATCGTCTGATGCTTCAATTATTACCGCTATGGAGAGAGCAAAAAGAAACTATTCAATTTATACATCTGACTGGGCCAAACGACTATGAAGACTGTTTGAAAGCTTATAGCTCTTACGGGTATCGAGTCGTGGTGGAGCCCTTTTCGCATAGGATGAATCTTTATTATAGTTTAGCTGATTTGGTTATTAGTAGAGCTGGAGCAATGACTTTAACAGAGATCTGCGCCTTTGGTCTACCAAGCATTCTTATTCCTTATCCTTATGCGGCTCATGATCATCAGACCAAAAATGCGAGGGTTTTGGCAAAAGAAAAAGCGGCTTTTGTATTTGAAGAATCGAAAACGACGCCGCAGTCTTTAAAAGAGTCCATAGACTTAATCCTTCACAACAGCCAACTTGCCAAGGAGATGGGTGCAGCTGCTCATGCTCTCTTCAAGGCTGATGCAACTGATAAAATAGTGGAGATAATCGAACGATGTCTGCTAAAGAAAGAGAACTAGTTCAAAACATCCTCAAGAACAACCGCTCGAAGATTCATTTATTAGGAGTTTGTGGCAGCGGGATGGCTCCGCTGGCTCTCCTGTTACTTGCAAGAGGCTACAAAGTCAGTGGTTCAGACCACGAACCGACTGAAAAAGCCCAAAAACTAATAGCCCATGGATTGGAGTTTTATCCAACGCATGACCAATCTCAGGTAGTAGCTGCTGATCTAGTGTGCTATTCATCGGCAATACCCTTAGCCAACCCTGAATTGGAGGCTTGCCGAAAATTTGGCATACCCCTTGTCAAAAGGGCCTTTTTACTTTCTCTTTTGGCTGCAGAAAAAAAAGTCCTTCTTGTTAGTGGAATGCATGGAAAAAGTACGACCTCTGCCATGATTGCCTGGATCCTCCAGGAATGTGGGCTAAATCCTTCCTTTTATTTGGGAGCTGAACCGATTTCTCTTAGAGAGAGTGCGCGGTGGAGTCCTGGAGAGTATATGGTCATTGAAGGAGATGAAAGCGATGGCAGTTTTTTGTATTTCTCTCCGCATGCTCTGGTTGTTTTAAATATTGAGGAAGAGCATCTCAATTATTATGCAGATATTCATTCTATCGTTTTGACTTTTAGAGAAATGGTTGCCAGAACGACTGATACAGTGGTCTATAATCAGGATGACCCTCATTGCCAACTCATCGCAGAGTGGAAAAAACAGGGAGTCATCAATTATAGCTTAAGAGAAAGAGCAGCGGCATTTTGGATGAAGGCTTCAACAAGCACTTCAGGCTATCATTTCTATAAAGGGGAGGAATGGCTGTGTGAAATTTCCTTGGCGATTCCGGGTATTCAAAACGTGCAAAATGCTCTTGCTGCTCTATCGCTGACAACGACCCTTGGAATTTCGCCTTTGAGAGCAGCTCGTGCCCTTGGGAACTTCCCAGGAATAAGAAGAAGGTTTGAATTGAAATTTAAAGGCAACTATTTCGAACTCATCGATGATTATGCCCATCATCCGACAGAGATTAAAACGACGTTGAGTTCGGCAAAAGGACGTGGCAGAAGAACGGTTGCTCTATTCCAGCCTCATAGATATAGCCGAGCACAAAAGATGCAAAACCTTTTTTCAAAATCTTTTTTTCAAGCCGATGTCGTTGTGGTAACGGAAATCTTCTCTGCTGGAGAGACATCTAATGGGGTTGATGGAGCAGCAATAGCTAGAGCCATTAGAGAACAGGGTCATCCAGCGGTTTTTTTTGAACCGGATGAAAAGAGACTGATCCATAAAACAATCTCCATCTTGCAACCTGGAGACACCATAGTAACTATGGGGGCAGGAGATATTTATAAAACAGTGGAAAAATTAACCGAGTATCTGCGTATGATTGATCACCTTAAAAGTAAATTGTCGGCTGATGCAAAGCTTTTGATAAATGAACCATTAAGTAGGCATACGACTTTGAGGGTTGGAGGGCCTGCTGAAATCTGGGCAGAACCAGCAACTGAGTCTGATCTTGCCTTGCTTTTACGATTTGCCAAAGAACAGGCTTTGCCTGTGGTGTGGATTGGCAAGGGAACGAACCTTCTTGTTCGTGACGGTGGCATCAAAGGTCTTTGTATCCATTTAGCCCATCCCAATTTCTGTGAGATCCGTTTTGAAGATCATTTGATTTTTGCAGGATGCGGGGTCAAGTTGCGGACTATAGTCTATGAAGCTAAAAAGCATGGGCTTGGAGGCCTTTCCTTTATGGAAGGCATACCTGGTAGCTTAGGGGGTGCCTTAAGAATGAATGCAGGAGCTATGGGGGGATCGACCATGGATGTGGTCAGAAGAGTCCGCTTTATGGATATGGAAGGGAATATTGGAGAGATTGATCGGCAAGAACTGGAAGTTTTTTATCGAAAAGTCCCTTTTTTTGAGAATCACATTGCTCTTTCAGCTCAACTTGTGGCTAAGCCAATGGATAGCGAGACTATCGCAAGGGAATTAAAAGAGTTTTCAATGAAACGGGTGGAAAGTCAACCTGCAGGTTCTAGTGCAGGCTGTATTTTTAAAAATCCAAAAAGCATTCCAGCAGGAAAATTGATTGACGAACTAGGTTTAAAAAATAAGGCAGTAGGCAAAGCAAGGGTTTCGGAAGAACATGGGAATTTCATTATCAATGAGGGAGGGGCTACGGCAAAAGACATATTAGATCTTATTAGCTTGATTCAAAGGGAGGCTTTTGAAAAAAGGGGCATCGAGCTAGAAACAGAAGTCGTCATTTTGGGAGAAGAACAATGAAGCAAGGATTGCCTAGACATATAACTGTTTTGAAAGGAGGTCCCTCCGAAGAAAGACAGATTTCTCTTAAGACAGCTTCGGCAGTTGAAAGTGCGCTTTTTTCCTTGGGCTATGAGCTGACATCAGTCGACTTAATTAATGAAAAGTTCGAACTGCCTGAATCAACGGAGATCTGTTTTTTGTGTATTCATGGGACATTTGGAGAAGACGGACAAATACAAAGACTCTTAATGCGTCGAGGCATTCCGTTTACAGGTAGTGATGCTGCTTCCAGTGAGAAGGCTTTTGATAAGGTTTGGAGTAAGAAACTTTTTGTCCAGGGAGGTATTCCTACCCCACCTTTTTTTGTTGTGGGTGAAGAAAAAAAAGTTCCTTTTGGTCCTCCCTACGTCATCAAACCATCCAGGCAGGGTTCAAGCATTGGGGTAGAGTTCGTCTATGCTATGGAGGATTTTGAGGAAGCGGTCAGAAAATCAAAACAATTTGATCATGTCGTGATAGCTGAAACCCTTATCAAGGGAAGAGAATTGACGGTGGCAATTTTAGATAACCAAGCGCTTCCTATTGTGGAAATTAAACCCAAAAAGGGCTTTTATGACTACCAAAATAAGTATACTAAGGGAGCTTCAGAATACATTTGTCCGGCTTTGTTGACTAAGAGTCAAGGGGAGGCGGTGCAGAAAACAGCTCTGGATGCTTTTCATGTCCTGGGCTGCTCTATTTATGGAAGGGTCGATATCATTTTGTCAGAAGACGGGGTTCCTTGGGTTTTAGAAATAAATACCATCCCTGGAATGACTGAAACCAGTCTATTCCCAATGGCTGCAAAAGCAGCTGGGCTGAATTTTGCAGAGCTTTGTGAAAGGATTGTAGAACTTTCTTTCTTCAAATGGCGAGCCAGAGAGTCTTTTGGTGTTAGGATCTAAAAAGCGGTAGAGCGCAAATCTTTCCAAGGAGCGTGATATGAAGGTATTGAACAGGCCAAAAAAGAGAAAAAAGAATCGACTCAAGAAAGCTCCAATGGAGTTTTTGCACGTCGAAGGCAAAGAAAGACTACCTAAAAAAAGGATCAAATTTTCTCTTTTATTAAGAGCATTGTTATATATCGGATTGCTTGTGATTGGAACTGTCGGAGGATTCAAAAGCTGGGATTATTTTAAAAACAATCTATTAGCCCGTTATGGCTATCAGCTTAGACACATTGATGTTGAGCTGATCGGGAGCGGACGAATCACAAAAGACGAGGTCATCCGTGCTTCGAATGTGCATGTTGGAGATAACATCTTTAATTTGTCATTGAGGGATATCTATTCGAAAGTTTGTTCCATTCAAGAAGTAGATAAAGCCCTTGTAAGGAGAGAACTTCCCGATCGCCTCCTAATAAGGATTTGGGAAAGAAAACCTGTTGTGAGATTGGCAGTGAAATCCAAAGAGAATAGGAAATATTGTCTTGATGAAAAAGGCTATCCGTTTGTAACAGAAAATAGAGAGGATCTTCTTTCTTTGCCAGAAATGGTGGGGGTTCCTTTGAAATTGATTGAAGGGAAAAAAAGAATAGAAGAACCGGAGGTTTCTGCTGCCCTTAATTTGCTTCATATATTAGAAAATTCTTCTTTACACTTCCCCTTTGATCCGCAAACTATCGATGTCTCAAGGCCACTTTCTATAGGTCTTCTTACGAGAGATGGAGTCCGGCTTACCTTCCGGATCGATCATTTGAATGAACAGGTACAAAGACTGCAAAAAATTTATTCTTTTTCTCAGAGCCATGGCCGTAAAATTTCCATGGTCGATCTGACTCCGGAGCAAAATGTACCAGTAATATTTCAGTAATTTATAAAGTTTGTTTTATTAGGAAACGGTAATGTTTTGGAAGAAAGAATGGCCAATTCTTGTTGGGCTTGAAATAGGGACTAGCAAAATTGCTTGTTCGGTAGCTGAACTAAGGGAAGGGGGTGAGCTCTACTTATTGGGTATTGCTGAGAGCCCTTCGCTCAATGTGAGAAAGGGGGAAATCGTCGATTTTGAGCTAGCTCAAAAATCGGTACATGATGCTATTGTAGAAGCTGAAGCAAAAACCAATGTTGCGATCGAAGAAGTTTATCTTGCCATTAGTGGGGCCCATATCCGATCGTTCAATTCGAAAGTGGTTATCAGCCTTGGAGAAGATGGAGATCGCATCGATCAAAAGCACTTAATGGAACTCAGGTCTTTGGTCAGACAGCAGGCCTTGCCGACTGGACAAATCCTTTTACATGACCTATTGAAAACCTATTCTTTAGATGATGGAACCCTGACGGAAAATCCTATTGGCCTTTTTTCAAAGAAGCTGACGGCGGAGTATCATCTCATTTCAGGAATTGCTACGAGGCTTCAAACGACTGTCCGGTGCGTAAAAGAGCTTTCTATTGATATTTGCAATTACTGTCTGAGTATCTTTGCAACAGCTCAAGCGGTGCTCACACGGAGTCAGAAAATGCAGGGAGCGATCGTTATTGACCTAGGAGCAGGGCTAACCGACTATATCGTTTATCATGGAGGCATTATTGTTCACTCTGGGGTGATTGGGGTAGGACAAGATCATTTAACCAATGACTTAGCTCTGGCCTTAAGAATTCCATTTCCTCAAGCAGAAGAAATAAAGAAACATTTTGGTTCCTTTAAGTTAGGCTCTGAATCCATTAAAAAGAGACTGACAACAAGCAATCATCTGCTTCCCGAAGAAAGGTTGGTGCCTTATAATGCAATTGTAAAAATTATGCGAGCCCGGCAAGAAGAAATTTTTGAAATTATCAAAGAGGATTTGGAAATGCAATCTTTTTGGCCTCATTTTACAGGAACCATCTATTTGACTGGCGGAGGGAGCAAGATCGATGGAGTAGAAGAGCTAGCTCAAAAAATCTTTGGCCATCCTGTTAAATTGGCTGAACCGCTGCCTTTTAAAGGAGATCAATCCTATCTCGATAGGCCAGATCTGTATACCGTTTTAGGCTTACTCAGATATGGGCGGATATTCGAAATGGAGAGTCTAAAAGAAGGACTGCTTGGAAAAATGCGTTCTTCACTCTTGCGATTTTTAGGAAATATCAAATTTTTAAATTAATCACCATTTCATTTACACTACAAAAGGAAGGGTTCTTTTGACGAAAAATGTCGTTGTGGGGATAGGGAAAGCGGGGATTAATCTATTGGACGAATGGATCTTAGCTGAAGAGCCTAGTGGCCTCTTTTATGCCTTGGATGCTGATTTTTCGAGTGTAGAAGGAAGCCTTGCTGAAAGAAGAATACTACTTGGCAAAGAGGCGACAAAGGGGTTAGGAACTTGTGGGGATTTGGAATTGGCGTCGAAGATTTTCGAGGAAGAAGAACCGAGAATTGAACAGATATTGGAGGAATGTGAGCATTTGTTAGTTTTATCTGGGCTTGGAGGGGCTATGGGCAGTGCAGGGCTCCAATTTTTTTCTAGAAAAGCCAGCGAAAGAATCAAGACGCTTAGTTCTATAGCTTTTCTTCCGTTCCATTCTGAGGCCTTTTCGCGTCAAGACACTGCAAGAAAAACAGTGCAAGAACTTTTAGAGTTTCCTCATCAGTTCATTTTTTTCTCTAACGAAAAAGCAAAGGGAGTTTTTGGTCCAGCAGACGATCCCCTTCGAGTGTATAGAAATCTTAATAAAAAAGTAAGCTCTATCATTTCCTGTTGGTACCACTTAACCCAAGCGGCTACAGAAGAAGCTCCTTTTGATAGCACAAATTTCCCTTCCCTTCTCTTTGTCGAAGACTTTTATAGTTTTTCCTTACGAGGTGTAGAGAAACTACCCGACAAGATACAACCTTATTTGCAGCCGGCTAAGGATGTCGGTTTAGAACAGAATAGGAAGGTGGCCTGGGTTTGTTTTTTTCTTTCTCCTACGAAAACTGAGGAAGATTTACGAAGCCTTTTCAAGGCTGAAGAAAGCTTGTTCGACCGTTTCTATCTAAGTATTATTAGAGAAAATAGAGAAAATATGGATGCTAGAGAGGAGGGGTTTGTTCTTATTGGTAATGCTGCTGGAGAAAAGTTTATTGAAACAGAGATAGAAAAACAACTCGAAAGGACCGATACTATCCTTGCCGATAATAAAAGCTCTACACAACCTGACGATGGTCTTCAAAAAGACAGCATTTCAACTGGTATTTTTACCAAAGGCTATAAAACGGTCCATAAAGGAGTTAATTTGGATCTGCCAGCTTTTTTAAGAAAAGGGATCTCTATTAAAATTTGAAAACTGACTCCTAGGGCATGCGTAGAAAGATGGCTTTAAAAGATTCTCTCATTAATAATCCTCTTCGGTTGACAAGGATTGGCAAAGGTCTATCCCAAAAGGAACTTGCTTCAAAAATTGGGGTAAGTCGCCAAAGCATTCATGCGATGGAAAATGGGCGCTATATACCTAATACGGCCGTGGCTCTTAGGTTGGCTCGAGTTTTAGGAAAAAGTGTCGAGTTTCTTTTTCCTTATAGCCCCGATTTTGTAGATGTCGATTGCATTGTTGGGGTGGATCAGCAAAATACCTTCACTGAAAAAAGCCCAGACAGATTGGTGGTGGGAGAGGTAAGAGGAAAAAAGATTGCATGGCCTTCTGCCAGTCTAGAGTTAAATCTTGGCTATGTTGAAGCGAATGCTTTTCGGGTAAGTTCTGAAGGGAATTGTCGACAACTGAGGCTTCTTTGCCCATATTCAGAAATAGAAAAGCAAATTTTTTTGGTTGGGTGTGATCCCGCTCTTGGAATGCTCTCCAATCGTCTTGCTAGGTATTCTGACTTTAAGCTATGGTGGTTCAGACAACCAAGTCTTAAAGCCTTAAGTTCTCTGCAATTGGGATTTGCTCATGTAGGTGGTTTCCATTTTCCTAAGGAGCATCCAAAAAACAATATCGCAAGTGGCACCGAAGCATTGGCCAAGACAGGAGGCTTAATTTTCGCTTTTAGTAAGTGGGAAGAAGGGTTTGTGGTTAAACCTGGCAATCCATTGAAAATACGGCAAGTAGAAGATCTCCTCCAAAAAAATGTCCGCTTTGTCAATAGAGAAGATGGCTCTGGAACCCGTATATTGCTTGACAGCTTGCTCAATAAAGCGGGGATCCAACCACATCAAATTAACGGATATCGGATTGAGCTAGCTACTGCTTTGGATGTTGCCAAGGCGGTTGGGTATGGATTTGCCGATGTTGGATTAAGTTCGAGGGCTTGTGCGGAGATTACTTCCTTGGATTTTGTTCCTCTCTATGAGATGGAATTTTGGTTAGCTATACCTCATGATTTAATTTTGCAGCCTGCGGTAGAAAAATTTCTTGATTTTCTCAAATCTGGGGATCTTAAAGATGATTTAGCCTTATTACCTGGTTATAGTTTTGAGGCTTTAGGGAAAATAGTCAAAGAGGTTAAAGAATAGTAGAAGGTGAGAAAAAATTGCCTGCTTTCCACAGCTGATAGAAGAGCCCTTTTTTGTCTAATAGTTCTTTACCGCTTCCTTCTTCACAGATTTTCCCATCTACTATCACAAGAATGCGTTCCCAAGAATGAATGATGTGTAGCCTATGGGTAACGAAGAGAGTAGTCTTATTTTTCATAAGGTGTAGTAAAGAAGACATAAGTTCTAGTTCCGTTTTTAAATCTAAAGAGCTGGTTGGTTCGTCCAAAAGAAGGATTGGAGAATTTCTTAAGAAAGCTCTGGCTAAGCCTATTCTTTGTCTTTGTCCTCCGCTGAGAAGTGCCCCTTTTTCTCCTACAATCGTATCATATCCTTTTGGAAGTTGGGTAATAAACGAATCGACTGAAGCTTCTTTTGCTGCTTCGATGATTTGATCGTGACTCGTTCCCTCTTTTCCGAATTTGATATTTTCTTCGACGCTCGTATTGAATAGAATGGTATCTTGTAAGACTAGAGAAATATGTTGGCGTAATGATTTTTTGGTCATGTTTCGTAAGTCAATGCCGTCGATAGTGATAGCGCCTTCGATAGGATCATAAAACCTACAGAGTAAGGAGAGAATGGTTGTTTTTCCGGATCCTGTGGGACCTACAATAGCAACCCGTTCTCCAGGATTGACAGTGAAACTTATATTTTTGAGAACTGGCTTTCCTGGGTGATACTCGAAAGAGACGTTTCTAAATTCTATTTTACCTTGTGGAGCCTTCAAAACAATTCCATTAGAAGGCTCTGAAACTTCATTAGGAATCTCAAAGAGTTCGAAAATTCTTTTCATGCTACTTGTGGCACTTTCCAAAGCCCAAGACGTGTAACTGAGCTGTTCCATCGGTTGGTATAAGGAAGCCAGATAACTTAGAAAAATCCATAATTGCCCAATAGATAATCTTCCTTTCCAGACTTCATTCGTCCCTATGAAAAGTATCAGGGCTGTTCCGAAGGCTGTGGTCATTGTTATAAGAAGGGAAGAGAAGTTACTAGTCTGCAGGTATTCATAGTTGGCGTTCAGACTGTTCCAAGCTGCTTTTTCAAAAGATGCTATTGATTCTTCTTCTTTAGAGAAAGCTTGAATCAACCGCATCGAAGAAATTCTTTCTGAGGTCTCTGCCAAAAGATTGCTTTCCTGTTCTTGGACTCGGGTACTTTTTTGTTTGATTTTAGCAGTATTGGCTGAGATAATTGCCCATAACAAAGGTGCAATGCCTAGGGCTGTTGTGGCTAGATATAGATTAAGCTTCAGCATCACCAGTAATGTCCCGATGAGAAGGAGAGAAGAACTAAAGATAGTGCTAAATCCTCTGATCAACATGGTCAGTATTGATTGGCTGTCATAGGCAATTCGATAGACTATGTCCCCACTTTTGTTCGATTCATGAAAACGCAATGGAAGATATTGAAGGAAGGAGAAAGTATCAGTTCTTAATTTTAGAAGGGCCGATAGCCCTATGCGATAGAGTAAAGAATTGATTAGAAGGGATAATTGGCCATGGATCAAATAGATTAGAAATAAGGCTGCGCAGCCAATAAAAGCAGTGGTCATAAGATTGTGCCTATAACCATGGGGGAGGTGATTGATAGTTTTTAGTAGCACGTCGTCAATGAGCCATTTCACTGGCCAAGGTCGTAAGATATTCAACCCCACAGAAAGAATAATCAACAATGCGCAGAGAAGGAGTTTTGGAAAGAAAGGTTGATAGTAAGGCAACGTCCGCTTATAAATGGCAAAGGAATCAAAAAGGGCAGGTAGAAAAGAAAGCTTCTTGAGTCGATGCGTTGAAAATTGTGTCGCCTTCTTCATTTGATTTTTGTCAAAAGGGCTTCTTTGGCAGCTTGATCGATTAAAGCAATAAGTTTAATGAACAGCCTTCTTTGTTTGATTCTCAAGTAAAAAGAAAGAAGGGCTAGCAGAGGTAGGGTAGCTAAAAGTGAAGTCTGTCCTACTCCAACCCATAGAAAGCATGTAGTAAGCAGCATAACAAAGAAGATTAATTTGTGTAGAGATGTTGGTTTAGCATCCAATTTTATTTTTATAATCCTCTCATTTCGAGGATAGATTTCAGTAAGACTAAGCAGAGGGCAGTCCCAGAAGTTGTCTGCATAGAGAAAAATATCCCAACTGTCCCAACCAGAATCTAAGGCATATCTGCAAGCTTTTTCATCGAGTTTTTCTATAATCTTTTTTAAAAGGCTAATTCTATCTTGGCCTGTTTTGGACCAATAAGAGAGGATAAGAGGCGTTTGTATTGTGAATATTATAGGGATCAGAGGGGTACTGTCCCCTGGAAAAGCTACTGGCAGCTTCCGAGAAAAAAACCACTGCTTATGTCTTGTAATGCCCCTAACAATGGGTTGGATAACGACGAGGAAAAAAAGCAGAAGTTTAGAACTAAATCTCAACTTTTTGGGATCTGCTTTCAGTTGAGCAATATAGCTTAAGGCCGACCAAAGAGGAGGAAGGAAAGGAAGAAAGAACCACAGTCTAGTTCTTTCAATAGTAAAAAGGAGCAGAGAAAGCAAAGAAGCAGCCATCATATACTCGAAACTTCTTGTAAGAGTAGCCCAATAATTTTCTTTTCCAGGGTATAAAAATTGAAACAATCCGGTTCCAAAAATACCTTGATAGATGGAAGATTTTCTCAAAGAGAAAAGATTAAAATTTTGTTCATATATTTGCCCCTTCCAGATTGCACTGCCCAACGCTCCGAAATAATGGGGATGTTTAAAACGAAGAAGCGCTTCGGCTTCTCCATAACCTATTTGCTGTTTGAGATATTCTTTGATCGTAAATCTTCTATAATGCCAAACGATTGCCGAAGGATTAAATCCGATTTGGTATCCATTAAATAAGATTCTCCAGCAAAAATCCACATCGTCTCCAGCTTTCCGAAAAGTAGGATCAAAATAGCCTACTTTCTCAAATATCCATTTCCAAAAGGCCATATTACAGCCAGGAATATGTTCGGCAGAACTATCTGTCAGCAGTACATGACTGGGAGAGCCAGGTGCTAGGGATATAATTGCCTGTAGAAGACCTTTGGGAATAGGAGAATAGTTAGGTCCTCCACAGGCTACGTATTGCTTATCAAGCAGTGTCTTGACAAGAAAATATAGCCAATCGGGATCGGCCATACAGTCTGAATCTGTAAAAACAACAATTTCTCCAGAAGCTCTTTTAATACCTTCGTTTCTGGCGACTCCTAATCCTTTGTTTGCTTGATGAACGGCAATAACTTCAGGAAATTTTTTGAGTATCTCCTGGGTATGATCCGTTGAGCCATCGTCGACCACTATAATTTCATAATCTGGATATTGAATAGCCCTCAATGAGGAAAGACAATCAGAAAGAGTATTGGCTCCATTATAACTGCAAACGACCACAGAGACTTTCGGAGTGCGTTCCAAAGGAAATCTTTGGTAAAGGGGAAGGTGGTGTCCTTGGAAGAGTTTGCTAATAATCCAATAACTTTTTTTAGGTTCTCTATTTTTGGTTACCAATCCGAAAGCCCAATCTTCTATATCCATCCCTCCAGTAAACCATTCATCTGTCCAGCTGAATATGATCGTTCCAGCTAGGCCTGATTGGAAAACAATCCGAATATGTTCTCCTAGTAACCATGCTTGATTGTTCTGTCCGTGCCTTAAGGAATCCATGCCAAACTCACTTAGAATGAGCGGTTTTTCCCCTGCTAGATTTTGTAGCTTGTACAAATAGGCTTCCAAATCTTTGGGGTTGTGCAAATAAACATTGAAACTATAAAAATCCACAGGATATGGTTGGAAGTATTCCGTTGGGGGGAAATTGGCATAGCTGACAAGGGCTTCCCCATCAGTATCCTTAATAAGGAGAAGCAGATCAGAAATGAGTTTTTCAATTTTTTTTCTTCCATAAAAACGAATACAGTCTGGCGGCAGTTCGTTGTCGACAAAATAACCTAATAGGGCTCGATGTCCCTCATACTCTTTTACTTTCTGTATTATCCACTGCTTAAAAGCATTGAAAGACTGGGAATCGGAAAAATAGTGGTATCTTTCTGTCCAAGGAATAGAAACTAAAATTTTTAGCCCATATTCTTCTGCTAGATCTAACAACCAGCAAGGAGGAAAATGATAGGTTCTAACCGTATTTATTCCCGCTTGCTGCATGAGCAGAAAATCATTTCTGACTTCTTCAGCTAGAGGAAAATAGGAATTTGTCGAATCCCTTGGTCGGAAGGGGCCATAATTAACTCCTTGGATGTAGAATTTTTTCCCTTTGTCGTAAAAAAATTTGGAATGAATTTTTATTCTTTGAGAAAATAGTTGAGATTCAGAAGGTGCTGAAGTTGTCACAGCAAAATGTCAGGGCAAAAGTTTAATTTTAAGCTGTCTGAAAAGAAAGAAAATTACATTCTTTAAAAAGTATTATAGCTTAAAGAATAAAAGGATTTAAATAAAAAGATGGAAGCAAAGCAAGATTTGGAACGATTCGGTCTTCGAAAAATTAGAAGCGGGAAAGTGAGAGATCTCTATTACTGGAAAGAAGAACTTTGGATGGTGACCACTGATAGAGTGTCTGCCTTTGATTGCATCCTACCGGAACTTATTCCAACAAAGGGAATTATTATTAATCAAATAGCCTTGGGTTGGTTGGAAAAAACCTCCTTGCTTTTTCCCAATGCGCTATTAAGTGAGGAACTTCCCCCTGAAGTGAACCTGCCAGAATGGAATGGTAGACTGATGCGAATGCTTCCTTGCGATCCAATTCCGGTTGAATTTATCGCCAGAGGTTATCTAGTGGGTAGCGGTTGGAAAGAATATCTTGAAAAAGGGACAGTAGGCGGCTACCGACTTCCCCCTCATTTGACATTTGGCAGTCCATTGCCTGAGCCTTTATTTAGTCCTACAACAAAGGCAAAAGAAGGGCATGATGAGGCTCTTGATGTAGAATCAGCCAAAAAAATCCTAGGGGACAATTACGACGTTTTAAAAAATATTACCCTAGATCTCTATCTTTTTGGGAAAAAATATGCCTATCAAAAAGGCTTGATTCTTGTGGATACAAAATTTGAGTTCGGTAGAAGAGATGAAAAACTCTATTTGATCGATGAAATGCTTACTCCGGACAGTTCTCGATTTTGGTTAGTCGAAGATTATGAAAAACACAAAGGAAATTCTGCCTATTACGATAAGCAGATTATACGCATGTATCTAGAACAATCGAAATGGAACAAGCAGCCACCACCCCCACATCTCAGTCAAGAAATTATAGAAGAAACACAAAAGCGGTATAAAGAAGTCCTTTCAAGACTTTTCCCAGAACGACTTAAAAAGCTAGAAGCCTCCATTAGTCAATAAGGTTTTCTGGAGAGGTCCCCTCGGTCTGTTCTAAGGACTTTGGTTTAGATATATACTTGCTTAAGGGAGCAATAGGATAGCCTTCTAGAGGAGGCCTTCTTTCAAAGATACCAGGAACGACTTCTTTTCCCTCTTCATAAGCGCAACGAAACATCTCTAATTTTGCATCCAGATTATCGAGGATATGGAGAATCCAAGCCTCTGGAGTCCTTGGGGTCACAGGTGAGCCATATTCTCTAAGTCCGTGATGGGAAACGATTAAATGAAGGAGATGGACTCGGACCAGATCCGAAGGGGGAATCAACGCTCTGTGAAATTCCTCGCTATGTTGCAGGCTTCTCCATAAGGAGTTGACAATTTCTACCCCTATTGGGATATGTCCAATGAGTTCGGCTGTTTTGCTTCTTTTCATGACAAATCCCTGTTCTTGAAAATCGTTTTCCCAGAGTTTTCCACAATCATGGAAAAGGATCCCCGCTTTGATAAGGTCCCAGTTGTACACAGGATAAGCTGCCATCAACCCTTCGGCAGCTTGGATCATTTGGCATACATGTCTGAGCAAGCCACCACGGAAATTATGATGGTATTCTCTAGCAGCTGCCGCCCTTTTGAATCTTTCCCCATAGTCGATTAGAAATTGGGAACATAAGCGACAAAGGCGAGGATCTGCTATGGAACCTATTTTTTTTTCAAGCAGTTCCCAATCCGATTGAATTTCAGCATTTCGGTTTTGTTCAAGAAGCTCTTGTATTTCTTCTTGGCTTAAAACCCTCAGAGTATGGACGATCGCTTGCAAGCCATAAGAGCTATTGCGAAAAGTCGCTGAAAATTCGACAAAGGCGTTCTTGGGCAGTGTTAAAAAAGAAGCATAGGCTTTTGATTCCTGCCATATTTTAATTTTTTTGTTTCCTGAATGGTCTGCTATTTCTATATCCAGGAAAAAAGAACCGTTTCGGGTGGTAGATTCTTTTGTAGATACTAATTGGCAGCGAAGAGTCCCAATTAAACTTTCTATTTGTCCTATTCTTTCAGAAAGTTCACTAAGGCTCTTTATTTTTTCTTCCGTCTGCATCGGCGAAATCGCATCAGTAGATTTTTGATATTGACATCCTCCCCATGCCTAAAGGCAGGGGATTCCTGGAGATAACTGACCAGATTTAGCCAGGGCAAGCTCTCCGATGAGAGTGTTGAGGTTTTGATAGACCCTGACACTCTCATCGGCCTCACTTACCTGTCCATCTCCATTCCTGCGAGAACGGCTCAGGTGTCCCTTATCCAGACACAAGGCAAAGGACAAACCTCGCC